>Ga0335070_10002986_pt1 | contig 19719 bp, 9 predicted proteins | sample Lox_Sample_13_FD_206722 | JGI IMG/M metagenome (GOLD analysis project Ga0335070, IMG submission 206722) | Soil microbial communities from Loxahatchee National Wildlife Refuge, Florida, United States - Lox_Sample_1.3 | ecosystem: Environmental > Terrestrial > Soil > Wetlands | place: USA: Florida... | reverse complement strand
AACCGCAGTCCGCCCTTGTACGGCCCGATCGCGCTGTTCATCTCAATACGGAATCCGCGATTGACCTGCACTTTGCCGTGGTCGTCAAACCAGGGCACACGGAACATCAACACTCTCTCGGGTTCGGTTATGCGTTCCAGGATTTTGGCTTCCTGATATTCAGGGTGGCGCTCCAACACGAGCCGCAAGCTCTCGAGCACTTCGAGCACGGCCTGGTGGAATTCCGGCTCGGCCGGATTCTTGGCTTTCACGAGGTTAAGGATTTGAGAAATATAGTCCGCCGCATGCTTCTTTGGCGGCTCCATCACTGCAGGCATAGATTTGTCCTCCGATTTTTTGGAACTTGAACGGATTTGTCGACGGTGAGACGTAGATATCTACCAGGAACATCTTGTCCAGAAGGCCGCTGGAATTGCGTCCTTAATTATTCAATGCCGGTGGGGGATGCTCTGCCGTGATTCGTGTCACCAGAATCCGTGACGCTCGGGCGCACTTCTTGTGCAACTATCACGCGCACCTCGAAAACTGCTTGTGGGTCTTTACTCTAGCGGCCTGCCTGCTGTTTCGATATCTCCTGCGAAATCCCGTCTGCCCTGTGCTTTTAGCCTTTTCCCGCGCAAATAAAATCTGTTGAGCCCAAAGGACCTATAGAGGTTACTTCTTACCCTTCAAGCTGACAACCGTTATCTTCCCGGTTACCGTCTGCCCCTTCTCCATCCCGCCGACCAGGATCAGATTGTGCCCGGCCACTGCCACCGCGCGGTTGTCCATCACGGCTCCCGGCGTATTTTCCTCGATCGTCTCCCATCCGCCGGATTTCAGATCGAATGCAAACGTCATCCCCGACGGTTCGCTCGGTTTCCCGTCGTAGCCGATCCCGTTGTAGTCGTATGGATTGTCCGTCCCCCCAGAGAAATAAATATGTCCGCCTTTTCGCTCCTCCGGACCCGCTCCTGCCGCGATCCGAAAACGCGCATTCCCGGGATGCCCCGGCAATTTCGTCCATTCGATCTGGGCGATATCGGCGTGCTTCCCAGTCGGAATTTTCCCCATCCAGCACTCATTCGACGTCACATATTTCGGACCTTTCGCCTCGGGATTCCGATACGCCCCATCGACATAAATAATGGTGTCGCCACGAATCGCCCCGGCGTGCCCAAACACAGGAGTTCCCGGCATCGGCGTCCCCTGCGACCACGTATCTTTTTCCGTGTCATAGATCTGGACGTTCCGCACCGCCTCGCCCTTGGACCGGCCTCCGATCACGTAAATAAACCGGTCATGAAACAGCCCGACCACAGCATCCTCCACCGGCACCGGAATATCCTTTCCCCGGTAATACCGGTCCTCAAATGGCACATACACGTTCAAGTCGGAAAGCGTAGTCTCGCTGCCATCGCGATCCAGAACATACCCGCCGAGAATAAAAACTTGCCCGCTCACCGCCACCGCCGACGCCCCCAACCTTCCCACCACCCCCGGTAGAGAGCGTTTCTCCTCCCATAAACCGGTTTTCAAATCCATCTCAAAAGCCCGGTTCGTCACCGCCTCCCAAGTCTTTTTGGGACCCATCCCCATGAACGAAAAAATCTTCTGTCCGGTCTCGCCGGGGCGATTGCTCGTGACGGCGCTGTTCGAAACCGCCGCCGGCATCGACGGCAGCTTAAGCTCAGACCCCGCATTCAATGTGGCTGGAAAAGTGAGAAAAAGAACGACGAATAAGAAGAAGATCGCAAAAGACGCCCGAATTCGAAGGTGAGATGGCATGCCGTGAAATGATACCAGCCAACGCGCGAGTCATCCTGAGCGACCGGAGGGAGCGAAGAACCTATGCAGTTTACCGTGCGCCATCGAGAACTATCGGGCCGTCTGTGCTGCCAGGGTCAAGAGGTTGCTCGTAGCTCGAGGCTCGAAGCTCGCGGCTGTTTTTCAAAACCATGTCTGCGCCCGATAAGCCCGGTACTCGTCCCCAAACTTGGCCTCAAGCACCCGAGCTTCTTTCCGCGCCCGCAGTACTTGCACAGGAATCACCGCCAGGAGAAAAACCAAAACCAGCGGGTTCCAAAGCATTACAGCCACCCCAAGCAGCATGAACTCCGCCGACACATAAATGGGATTACGAATCTTCGAATAGATCCCGGTAGTCACTAAAGCGCGCGCCTGCGCTGTAACCGAAAAAGATTTCCCCAGAGTCAGCCGAGCTAGAATGACGCCGCTCAACCCGATGATCGCTAATGCTAGTCCTACCGGACGCAAAACCCCATGAGGCCCAGGCCCCCGCGCGTAAACCATCCCCAGCGCATAAGCGCCCATCAGCAGAGGAACCCACACCCGGAAAATCGCCCTGCGATCCATTTCAATTGCCTCAAGAACAACCCGCACTCCCCAGGCGCATCCCCGGGGGCAATGGCTTTGAGGTCTTACTTCTGCAATCTGAAATCTGACTTCTGCAATCGGCCTTTCACCTCTGACCTTTCACCTCTGACCTCTCACCTCTGACCTAAATCTTCTCCTGCCTCACCGCATGAATAAAGTCCGTAAGAGCCGGCTCCAGTCCCGCCGCTCGCATCTCCATCGCAATCTGCCCCCGATGATACGCCGAGTGCATAATCACATGCGTCAGCACATCCTCCACGCGATTCCGCCAGGGCTCTCCCTTGGTGTTCTTGTAATCGACCACCTCCGCCAACCCATCCGCAGAAAGCGATGCCAGATATTTCTTCCAAGCGGAACCCATCTCATCCGCCAGAGCCTCACACTCATCAAGGGTTGAACCCGGCCACACAGCCATAGTCTGAGGAACGCGCCGCATCCGTTCCAGCCAAAGCTTCTCCGCAGAGAGAATATGCGCGACTCGCTTTACCACGGCCCCAACGTCTTTGCCAGAAGAAGCAGCACCACGCAAAGCCCGCAAACACTCTCCATTCGCCCAGTGATCGTAAGCAAACATCCGAACAAAATCGCCCCGGTTCATCGTGTTCCTCGTGGGTCGCAAAATCCTCTGCGATCTCTGCGGCCTTTCTCTGTGTTCTCCGCGTTAAAAGCTCTTAGCCGCGTACTTAATAGAAGCTCCCTCCAAGCTTCGCACAACTGTGGAACTCTATGCACTCGATGTGTGCTCTTATACCGCCCGTAGCCCGACTCTAGAAAAGCCCAGCAAAAAAAAGGAGCCCGAATAATCGGGCTCCCAAGTGGTTCCTCTTGCAATGCCTCTAGAACGTAAACCGCAATGAGAATTGTCCAAACCGCCGCTCGTCGTGGTTTCCGCCGGTGGCTAAAGTATTCAAACCGCCTTTCAGACCTACCACCTCGAGCGGAGCGGTCTCGCCTCCGGCATACAGTAAGTTGGTCGTGTTCACATACATGTTGTGGTGATTGAAGATGTTGAAACCTTCCGCGCGGAATTCCAGGCCATAGTGTTCAGTAATTCTGAACTTCTTGCCAACCGCTGTGTCCAGGTTCCAGGCTCCCGGTCCGCGGAACGCATTTCGTGCGGTCATGCCCGCAGGAAACGGGCCGAAATCCGAAATGCCCAGCGTCGGATTCAGCGGATCGAAGCTCGCCGGTAGCGGCACACTGAGCAATCCGAACTGGTTTGCTCCGATCGCCCCAGGATTCGAGCTCACCTTGAAGTCAGGCTCCGTCGCCGGCGTTAAACGCGGCACCGTGTAGCCTACATACACGTTGCTGTAGTCGTAGACGTTGAATGGCACGCCGGTTCGCGCAGTGAAGATGCCCACCAGCGACCATCCGCCGAGAGCCTCCGCCATAGCGCTGTGACCGCTCTTGTACCACGGCGTCTCCCAGATCGGCGAGATCACCAACCGATGCCGGATGTCAAAGTCAGAGTTTCCCCAGTCGAGCTTAGGGTTGGTGATGTCGGTATAGCCAAGGCTTCCGATATCGCCCGATCCGCCCTGCAAGCTGTCCGAGAAAGTCGAACTCTCATCATCCAGCGAGTGTGACCAGGTGTAATTTGCCACCAGGCTCACGCCGGTATTGCGCAGGTTTTGCGTCTGGAACTTTACGTTCAGTGCGTTGTAACTGCTGCTGCCCCGGCTTCCGCGATCGTTGAGCGCACCGTACTGCAGGTTCGGAGTTGAGATACATGCTCCCGTACTCGTCACGTTGCTTGGATTGCAAGCCGGATTGCCGATGTTAGGATCGGCACCCAGATATACTTGCGCCGCTCCAAGCTGGTTGATGTTGTTAATGTCATACAGGTGCACGCCGTGCGCGCCGCTATAGCCCAAGTCGATGATCGTGTTGCGCGCCAGTTCTCGTTGCAGGTCGAGGCTCCAGAATTGCGTCTGCGCCGTCGCGATGCGCGGATCGAGCATGCGGATCTGCACCGGCGGCAGATTGCTGGAGGGTCCAGGCTGTCCGAGCGGCCCGAGGTCGTTGTTGGTAATGACCACCGTGCATGCAGGATTGTCGGGAGCGCAGGTCTGGGTCAGAACCGCGCTTGCTGGTGGATTGAAACTCGCGTTGTAGGTTACGTTGCCGAAGTTGCGCTCGTAGCTGATGCCGAAGCCGCCACGCAAGCTCGATTTGCCGTCGCCAAAAATGTCATAGGCAAATCCAACTCGCGGCGCCACTGTGCCCCAGCTCGGCGCCCAGAATTGTCCCACTGAACTCTGTTGTGTCAGAGAGACTCCGCCGGTCGCAACCTGTTCTTCAAGTCCCGTTCCCGGACCGTAGTAGAAGTTCGAATCGAGCCCTTGATGATTGTTGTGCTGCACGCCATAGTGCTCGTACCGCACTCCGTAGTTCAGCGTTAGCCGTGGTGTGAACCGGAAGCTATCCTGCGCATACAGTGCCCAGTCCTTATAACGATAGCTGCGCGCTGCGTTCGCCGGCGGCAACGGAGGTGTCACCACGCTATTTGCTGGGCAAGGGTTGACTGGATTGCCGAACTGATCGAGCGGGCAGGGCAGCGCACCTTCCGCGTTCACGCGCGCGGAAAAGCCGCCGTTGCCGGCCAACTGGCTTCCCAGTGGATTGCCCGATGCATTCACCAGGTCGTCCATGCTCGATTGCGGCGAAGTGCCCAGCTGCTCAACCGCCTGGTTATACGCCCCATACGTGTAGTTCAGCTGGATATAGGTAAACTGTCCGCCGAACTTCATGTTGTGACGGCCCTTGGTCCAGGACAGATCGTGTTCGGCCTGGATCGTGTTCTGTGGTCCGCCGACCGGGAGCCCACCAACTCCGGGCTCTGAAAAGTTCTGCAAGCCGGGCAGCTGAATCGTCCCTTGCGTCACCGGATCCGCGGGCGAGACGAACATCAGGTTGGGGGTGAACGTTAGCGTCGGATCAAACGATGTAATCGCATTGAACCGCGTAAAGCTCAGTTTCGTGTTGTTCAATAGGTTCGGATTGAATGTGTGGCTGATCGAATACAGATAGCTCTGGTTCTGCGTCAACCCGCCGGTGTCATATTGCGGATAAGCAGAGAAACTGACTGTTCCGTTGAACTGGTCGATCCGCTGTCTCCCCAGGCGGAAGAACATCTGTGTCTTCTCGCTCAAGTTGTAGTCGGCTCGCGCCACCCAGTCATACGTGTTTTGGGGAAAGGATCCGCCCGCATCGTACGGCACATTGAAAGCTACCTGGTCGAAAACCGGCAGACCAGGATTTGCCAGAGTTGCTGACGCTAGGCCGCCAGGCGCATAAACGTTCAGTCCGGCCGATGCCAGTTGTCCAGCCGTAACTTGCAATCCGGTCGCCGGCGCCGCCCCCGTGCCAAACGAGGTGAAATATGACTGTGCATTGCCTGGCAGTCCAGCCCATCCGAACGCAGAGTTGCCCGAAATGAATCCCGGGTCGAAAATTTCCTCCGTCTGCACCGAACTGCTCCGTACGCGCGTCCACTCGCTGCTGCCCGAAACAAACAGCTTGTCTTTGATCGCCGCCCCGCCAACCTGGAACCCAAACTGATTTCTCGTGTAGGTCCCCTTTGGCAGGTCGTTGGCAACATTGTTATATGTGTTCGCCGTATAAGCCGACAGCCGGTTAAACTCCCAACCGGAACCGTGCCAGGCGTTGCTTCCGCTCTTCGTCGTTACGTTCACCACTCCGCCTGACGCCCGGCCGTATTCCGCCGTGAAGTTGTTCGTTACGACACTATATTCCTGCACCGAATCCAGCGGCACGTTCTGCCCAACTAATTCGCCGAATACGGCAACGTTCTCGACACCATCCAGCAGGATTTCCGTCCCCGTATTGCGCTGCCCGTTGATGCTATATCCCACTCCGTGAAGCGAGGTCTCCTGCCCGCTCATCTCCGACTGCCCATTTGAGGTAGTGTCCCCGTTGCTCACATTCCCCGAGATCGCCACAAAGTCATACGGATTCCGCGTCAAGCTCGGCAGCTGCGCCATCTGCTGTGTATCCACCAGCTGCGACAGCTCCTGCGTCTGCGTGTTCACTTCCGTCCCCGCAGCTCCAGCCGTAACTTCCACAACCGTGCTGCCGCTGCCTACCGTAAGTTGCGCGTCCAGCGTCGAATGCCCGCCCACCGCAACTTCAATCGTCGCCGCGTATGTCTGAAATCCGCTCTTCGAAACCGCCACCTTGTAAACCGACGGCGTCAACTGCGGCATGTGATATTGGCCGTTGCTGTCCGTCGTAGTCGTCTTGGCGGCGTTGGTCGCCGTGTTCGTGATCGTTACCGTCGCGTCGGCTACAACCGCTCCCGTCGTGTCTCGCACGACGCCCGCGATCGTTCCCAGTTCCGCCTGTCCGAACGCGAATATGCTTCCCAGCGTCATGGCGAAACCAACTGCCAATAACAGCGATCGCCACCACTTATGTCCGCATAAACTGCTCATCGCTTGCTCCTCTTACTGGATTCGAACCGGAGAATCCTGTAGGCGCACCTGTCCTGTTGAGTTCCATCTGCGCCATCCGGCGGCGAGTCGATCCGCTCGTCCGCGCAGGCGGAACCCGGCACTAGAAGCGTCTTGTAGGCAGTTGCAAACCGCGTCAGTGCAGATCGGGAAGAGACTTCTTCACTACATGAACACCCCGGTTCGTTGATGGAAATATAGCAAGCGCTGGGCCAAATAGTCCCTTTTCCCAGGCTGCCAAACGGTGCGCAGATGATGGTGTTGGTTATCGCCCAACTTAGGTACTTAATTTCTTATGACTTACCATTCGTATTGCCTGATTACTAAGATCGAAGAGCGCCGCAACTATCGAGAAACAAATTGTCATGACATGCTTTTTGTCCAGTGTTTATCGTATGAATCACACTTTGTTCGGACTCGGGGCTATGATGCGTCATAGATAACGGTCCATCGATATTCGCAATTACGGAGCAGTTGGGATTTGAAGAAAACTTGGAGAGTCTCCTAAGACAGGTTTGCACCGCGAATACGAATTTGTTGAGCAACCCTCTGCGTAGTGATGGCATCCCGAAATGACTGAGCTCGGTGAGGATACGGGCGCGCGTCCCCACCTTGTCCGCCGCGCACCGGTGTGCTCCACCAAGAAAGAACCGAGCGCACTAAATTCGGAGGCCCGAACTTCGGGAACTGCGTTTTCACAGTCTTCGACAAATCGGGAGAATTTAAGGCGCAACACTGTAGACATCGTCCCCGACTCGCTTGATCGGCACGACCGGCCGAATTTAAGCTCTTCCGGCGCTTACAAAAAAAATTTCTGATTGCTTCCGCGCTTCTCAACCGAGAAACGCGCTTGCTACAAAATTCCGTAGCCCACGCAACGACCGCTTCCATTCTTCATACAAAACATCGTCATCTACATTGTCTAACCCACTGAAAACAACAGATTGTTGTGTTTGGCTCTCAGAGTGCCTCTCACCCCGCCAAACATGTGGACAGCTTGCTCCCGGTGCAAGCATTTCTTAAAAACTCTTCACCTGAGAGCAGACAGCAAACATGTCTTGACAAACGCTTTGTTGTGCGGCAACATTTGCGCCTTCGAAACGTGGGGTGTTTTGTTTCCTGAAATTCAGTAGTGCTGTGCCACCAGTGTCCGTTGCTGGTCGGCAAAATCGAGTTTGTGGGAGGAGTGTTCATGAGAAGACCTCAGTTCTGCCTGGTCAGTGCCACCCGCCTTTCGCTGGCCGCGTTTCTGATCCTTTTCGCTTCGCTAGGTCTCATGTGGGGGCAAGCAGTCGACACCGGCACGGTCGCAGGCGTTATCACCGACCAATCAGGAGCCGTGGTCGTGGGTGCCACGATAACCTTAACTGACAGGGCTACGGGTCAAACGCGAACCAGCACCACGAACGAACAGGGACGTTATACCGTGGTCAGTGTGCCTCCTGGCAACTACAAGGTCGCGGTGACGAAATCCGGATTCACGACCACCCAAGTTGACAAGCAAGAAGTGACGGTCGGCAAGACGTTCACGCTGAACTTGTCCCTCCAGGTCGGCACGCAGAATACGGTCGTGGAGGTCAGTGCCACCGGTACGGAACTCCAGACCACTGACGCAACGGTCGGCCAAACCATCACGGGCGACACGCTCGACTCGCTGCCGACGATCGGCCGTGACGTAAGCAGCTTCGTGACCTTGCAGCCGGGTGTTGCGCCCGATGGTAGCGTGGCTGGCGCCAACCAGGATCAGAACTCGTTCACTCTCGATGGCGGAAACAACTCCAGCGACATGGACGGCACTCAGAATACCTACACTGCCAGCTTCGCTGGCGATCCCACAGGTGGGCTTATCAACAGCACGATTACGGGCACGTCTCCGACCGGCAGCCCGGGGGGCGGCGGTCCGACGGGCGTTATGCCAACTCCTGCCGACAGTATCGAGGAGTTCCGCGTCGGCACCAATAACCAGACCGCCGACTTCAATAGCTCCGCTGGCGCTCAGATTAAGTTGGTAACGAAGCGTGGCACGAACACCTGGCACGGCACCGCCTACGAGTACTATCTGGACAATAACTGGGCGTCCAACACGTTCGACAACAATGCTGTCCCAGCTCCCAGCGGGCCCATACCGCGGCCGAGCTATCACTACAACCGTTTCGGAGGATCCTTGGGCGGGCCGCTCCCCTTTGGCAACATGCTTGGGGGTAAGACTTACGTCTTCGCCAATTACGAAGGATTCCGCTGGCCGAATGCTGCCACTCTCAAGAGAGCCACTCCGTCGGCTGATTTGGCGCTCGGCTTGATCACTGACGTTAACTCCGGCGTTCAATACAACCTGAACCCGTACCCTGTTACAAATGCCGAGGGGACTCTCGTCCCCGCCAATAACGGTTGCGGTGGGTTTACTGGGGGAGTTTGTGATCCTCAGGGCCTCGGAATCAGTCCCACCATGCAGGCCCTGTGGGCCCAAATGCCCGCTGGCAATGCCGGCACTGCTTGTCTCGGCCTCAGCCGTTGCGATGGTGTGAATGTCCTCGCTTACACCTCCAACTACCAACTCCATTGGCGCGACGACTTCGGCGTCATCCGCCTTGATCACGACTTTGGTCCAAAGTGGCATTTTTATGCCACCTATCGCTACTACCATCAGGCTCGCCTGACCGGCGACCAGATCGACATCAGCGGTGGAGTCCCCTCATCGACTTCCGCTCGCCCGTCTGTGCCTTGGTATGCTACTGCGGCAGTAACTACTACCATCAGCTCAACCTTGACCAACGACTTCCGCTATAGCTTCCTGCGCAACTACTGGAGACGCGAGTCTCTTGGTGATCCGCCGCAGGTCGACGGTCTGGGTGGCGCACTCGAACCGGAGGGCGAAAGCTCGACCCAGGTTCTGGCTCCTCTTAACCTCAACACCCAAAGCGTCCGCACCCGTTTCTGGGACGGCGACGACCACATGATCCGTGATGATGTGTCCTGGCTTAAGGGCTCCCACTTCGTCACCTTTGGTGGAACTTACCAGCACAATTTCAACTGGCATGAGCGCACGGATAACGGTGGCGGCATTAACTATCAGCCGGTCTATCGTCTTGGCGATGGCTTCGGTTCTTTAGTCAACGGCATGGCTATGACAGGGCCGGGCTACAATTTCTTGCCGTCCGACGTTACTGCCACCTCCGGATGGGTTCGCGATTATGGAATGGTCCTCGGCGTCCCTGGAATCACTCAGGTCGCCTACACGCGTACCGGTCCCCAGCTCCAGTTGAATCCGCCGAACACACCCGCGTTCGATAAGAGCACGATCCCCTTCTATAACCTCTACATCAGTGACTCCTGGAAGGTGAAGCCTAGTTTCACTTTTACCTATGGCTTGGGCTGGGCATTGGAAATGCCGCCCACCGAAGCGCAGGGAAAACAGATCGCGCTGGTTGATCCCGCTGATCAACTCGTCGACACGCAGGCCTACCTCAACGAGCGCAAGAACGCCGCGCTCTCTGGCCAGGTATTCAACCCGCTCGTTGGCTTTGCCGCCATCGGCAGCGTGGCTGGTCCGCCAAGCCATCTCTACAATCCCTACTATCACTCATTCAGCCCACGCATCGCGGCTGCATGGAATCCTAGATTTGACGGTGGCCTCATGGAGAAGGTATTCGGCCATGATTCCACCGTCATCCGCGGCGGTTACAGCGTCCTCTATGGCCGCTTGAATGGCGTAGATCTTGTCCTCGTGCCTCTGCTCGGTACCGGCCTGATTCAAGCGGTTCAGTGCATCAGTCCGGCCGCCGATGGCAGTTGCGCCGGATCCTCCGGCACCACGCCGTTTAACTCCTTCCGCATTGGTCCCAGCTCCAGTGGCTTCGGTGGCTTGGTCGCACCAATACCTGCTGGGACTCCAACCCTGCCACAACCAGACTATCCGGGTGTTAACGCGATCGCGGCAGGCGCGGGAGAAGGTATCGATCCAAACTTCCGCCCCAGCGTCAACCAGCAGTATGACCTCACCATTCAACGTCAGCTCAACAACCGGATGTCGATCGAAATCGGCTACATCGGGCGCCACATGACGCACGAGTTCCAGCCGATCAACATCAACTCTGTTCCTTACATGATGACGGTCGGTGGCCAGCGGTTTGATAACGCCTACGGCCAGATGGTCTGGCAGTTCTGCGGTGGCAACGCTGGAATGGCTGGCGGCGGCTGCGCTGCCAACCTCGGGGCCGTCACGCCTCAGCCATTCTTCGAGAGTGCCTTAGCGGGTACGGGCTACTGTAACGGCTTCGCGAACTGCACTCAGGCCGTTGCCAACTACGAAGCAGGCAACATCGCCAACGCTCAAGTCTGGAGTCTGTGGAGCGACTTGGACGGCGGTGGAGCGATCTGCGACGCCGGCAACCAACACACCTACGGAAACGGCCAGCGTGGCCCCTGCGGCTTTAATTTCGGCCGCAGCATGATGAACGCTCCTCTGAACTGCGTTGCAGGTAGTGAAATCGGCTGCAGCGGTCAGCTCACTTCCGGCGTCGGCATGAACACGAGCCTTGGTTACGGCAATTACAACGCGCTATTCCTGTCCTACAAAATGTCGGCATGGCATGGCGTAACGCTTCAGTCGAACTTCACTTGGGGGAAGGCGCTCGGTACCGGCTCGCAAGTGCAGGCCACAAGCGAATACTCCATCAGTGATCCCTTCGACTACCGCAGGAACTACGGATACCAACCTTGGGACCGTAAGTTCATGTTCAACGTGTTCTTCACCTATACGCCGCAGGTGTTCAAAGACCAACACGGTGCGGCAGGTCGCGTACTTGGCGGATGGACCATCGCTCCCGTTCTCGACATGGGCAGCGGCGTGCCAAACGGCGTCTACGCTTCCGGCGGCGCTTATTTCAACACCGTCTACAACGGTGGTCAGTCCTTCGGCGGAATGGACGGCAGCAACTTCGGCGACTACGAAAACGCTGTCCAGATCTGCGGCGGCAAGCTGAGCAGCTCTCGGCATAACCTACCTGCTGGCCAGACCTTCGGAGATAGCGGATATGGTCCGGAACTGTACGGTGATCCGTCGGCGGTTTACAACTGCTTCCGTAACCCCATTCTTGGCTATGACAATGGAACCAACGGTGGCCCGGGCAACTTCCGCGGCCAGCCCTTCTGGAACGTAGACTTGGGCATCAAGAAGAACATCTTGCTGACCGAGCGTTTCGGGGCCGAGTTCGACTGGACCATCACCAATGTCTTTAACCACAATCAGTTGTTTGATCCGTATAACTGGCTAACTGACCCAGACGACTTCGGCGCTCTGGAAGGCGAAGCCAACAACCCGCGAAGGATGGAAATCGCATTCCGCTTCCGCTTCTGAAGCTGAGCGGCCGTTCTCAAATTGGCCGGGAGCTCAACCTCCCGGCCTTTTTCTTGTGTAGGGACCCTAGCGCCCACGGCACGCCTGCGAGCCTATTTTAAGGCTGTTACTGATGAGGTCACCCTGGGCGGAGGCTTTCACTTCTGCAATCTGACTTCTGACTTCTGCAATCCCGCCTGTGGTAGCCTGACTGCGCCATGAAATTTCGGTATCTAGCCCTGTTTCTCTGCCTCGCGTCGATCGCTGCCTCGGCCCAGTCTCCCGACGTCTTCCTCATCACCATCGACACGCTCCGCGCCGACCACCTTGGCTGTTACGGCTACAAAAACGTCGAGACGCCCACCATCGACTCCGTCGCCGCCGACGGCGTCCGCTTCTCCGCGGCCTTCACGCACAGCCCCATCACCAATACCTCGCACACCAGCATTCTCACCGGGCTACTTCCCAGCAATCATGGCGTTACCGACTTCGGCGTGCCGCTCGCGCCCAACCACGTCACATGGGCTGAGCTTCTGAAAAAACAGGGATACCAGACTGGCGCCTTTATAGGCGCGGTCATTCTTGATGCGGCACAGCTTGCGCCCGGCCTCGATCGCGGCTTCGACTTTTACGACAACTTTCCCACGAAGACCGACTCCAAAGACCGCTTCGGACGCGTCGAGCGCCGCGCCCAAACCGTCATTGCCGATGCCGAGTCATGGCTCGCGCAGCATCCGCGCGACGCGCAGTCCGCCGCCCCGCGCTTTATGTGGGTCCATCTTTTCGATCCGCACGATCCCTATGAGCCGCCCGCCCCGTTCTCGGAAAAGTATGCGAAGAATCTCTACGACGGAGAGATCGCCTACACCGACTCGCAGCTCGCCCGCTTCATCGCCACGCTGAAGAAGTCCGGCACTTACGAGAAATCCATCCTTATTATTGTGGGTGACCACGGCGAGGGACTCGGCGAGCACGGCGAAGACACGCACGGCCTGTTTTTGTACGACGCCACTCTTCACGTGCCGCTCATCGTCAAGCTGCCCGCGAACGCCCATCACGGCGATGTGGTAGAGAAGTTAGTCCGCACCACCGACATCCTTCCCACAGTTCTAGCGCTGACAAATACCCAAGCACCGCCAGAACTCAACGGCGCGTCGCTAATGCCGCTCATTAACAAAGAGAATGATTCCGATCGCGAGCTGCTAGGTGAAACCGATTATCCCCTGCGATGGGGATGGGCTCCGATCAAAGCGCTCCGTGAGCAGGACGCAAAGCTAATCGAAGCGCCCAAGCCAGAGTTCTACGATTTGAAAGCAGATCCGAAAGAGCTCAAAAATCTCTATGCCGCCGAAAGCCGCGCCCAGAGCGGCGTTTCGCCCATCAGAGGCACGCAAGCCGAACTCCAGGCCGAGATGGCAAAGTGGAAAGCGAAGATTCCACCACCAGCAGAAGGAGCAACATCAACCGCAAATCTTCCCGACCCAAAAGACAAAGTAGAAGTCCAGAATCTTCTGCACAACTCGATGCTAGCCTCCGACGACGGCCGCACCGCCGACTCGCGCAAGTATCTGGAGAAAGCAGTCGAGATCGATCCCACCTCCGCCACAGCCCTTCGTCAACTAGGAGAACTAGAGCTCTCCGAAAAAGATTATGCAAAAGCTGGAGCGCACCTGAAGCGCTCGATTGAATTACAACCCAACGACGCCAACGCCGCCTACGAGGCCGGACAAGCTCTCGAAAAATCCGGAGACTATCCCACAGCCCGCACCGCTCTCGAGGCCAGCCTGAAGCTCAATGCCAGCCAGATGCCAGCGCGCCTCTTACTCGGCCAGGTCTACCTCAAGCTGAAAGATGCGAAGGCGGCCGACGACCAGTTCGAAGCGGCCCTCCTCGTCGACTCGGACAATGTCGAGGGCCGCCTCGGCCTCGCCGAAGCTCAGCTCATGAAAGGAGACTACGCCGCTGCTCGTCCCGACCTCGAAGCCCTGACCAAGTCTGACCCTAATAACTCTCAGGCCTGGAAGCTCTTAGCCAAGGCCTACAAGGGCCTGCACAGGGAAGCCGACGCCATGAAGGCCGACGCCAAGGCAGCCTCCCTCGAGAAGAAGTGAGGTTGTGCCACATATGTTCCACGTGAAACAATAATGTACTTTATTGTACGTATCAAAATGTATGGCAAATCGATGTAACCCCCGCGTTAACCTGTGGTTGCGTCCATTTATGACTTGCGGGTTGGGTTTGTGGAAACATCGCCTATTTTTTCAGGCTTGTCGCTTCGAACCGACGGAAGACGCTCCCGCTGAAGCAGGACAACGGGCTATACGGGGTTTCACAGGTATGCCAAAACGGCCATGAGGCACGGGCCTCTGGGCTTTGGGTTGACTATTTTCCACTGCATTCACGGAACGATAACCTCGCGTTCATTTCTGTTTCACCTTTGGCTAACAAAGGTTCTCTAGTCTGTCGCTAAGTGGCCACCATTCGGGACGGCCAAATCCAACATTTCAACATTCGAGGAAGGATACGATGAAAATCCGCACGGTACTGCTTCCTGCGGCGCTGCTGGCATTCGCAGCTCTCGGCAATGCTCAAATTGGCGCGGGAAATGGCACGGCGATCGCGCTCGCCCAGAAGTCTCCCGCGGTTCAAACTGCTTATAACTACCTGATCACGCAAGCGCACAAGCTCCAGGACTCGCATCTTCAGTCGCAAACGCTCGATGCGATCACGAATCCCTCGACCTGCGTCTACCATCGGGCCAACGTTTCGCCTGCACAACAGCAGGCGATTGTGCAGCAATTGCTGGCGTCGGGACTAGCCGACCCGAATGACCAGAACAATTTTCCAGGCGGCATCATTGCGGGCGTCTATCCGCCAATCGTAAATGACGGCAGCGCGTGCCCGCAGCTTCCCCAGGCGTTCTTCTCCGCGCCCGGCAGCGCGTGGAATGGCGGCCATCATTCTTACCCGGGCGGCCTGATGATTCACGAGGCGAACAACGACACCTCAGATCAATACCTGGCCAACCAGTATCGCGGGATGTATGGGCAGGTGTCGCACGGCTTCGTTTCACTCGACCCGAAGGTTCTGGACAAGAAGCCGGACGAGAAAAGCACGGTGTTCATCGATCAGGACATCATCGTCGGTGCACCCATCTGGCATGACTGGGGCAAGAGTATCGTGTTCCAGTGGAATGCGGATGGTTCGGAATTTCCGGAGCTGAACTTCGGCGGCAACGGCGTAAGCGATAATTACGGCCAGTCGGGAAATTCGAAGACTGGTGGCCATCACATTATCAGCATTGCGGAGTCGATGGCGCGAGGATTGTCCCCGGCGTTTGTTATCACGCAAGCAAGCGCGCACTCGAATCCAACCTCGGGCAATGAATATAAGGTCGTGAACTGGATTCGCGCGGCGGCTATCATGGCGCAAATCGATCCAGTCGCGACGGGTTATCTGTACGTGGATGCGGGCGGCAATCTGCGCCTGCCGCCTCTGCGCAAGCTGGGCGACATCGATCTGGCGGATCAAGGCCAGACGAACGTGCTCGCCGAGTACACGCTCCACAACCTCTCAGACGCTGATTTCACTTACTCGGGTCCGGCGGTGGTAGCGGCGCAGACGATTCTGCAGACTCTCGCTCCCCGCTACGGATATGACCCGGGTAAGACGTCGGTCTACAACAATGGCTATCGCAATCCGGTGCTGAGCTTCGAAACCGCCGAGCACATTCTGATGCTTTACAGCGGTTCTGGTTTAGCAGGGGTGCAGGCGGAACTGGATAAGCTGAAAAAAGAACACATCATCTAGATCGAAGACGAAACTACAGTCGCCAGCGGCCCGGAGCTCACTTCGGGCCGCTCTTTTTGAGGCAGCCGGAGGTATGTTCGTTCTCCGGTCAAACCCGGAGTCTCTGCCGTCAAAAGTCGGAACCCTGTTTCATAGCCGAGTTATGATCTGCCTATGAGAATTGGCGAACTGGCAAAAGCTAGCGGCGTGAGCGTGCAGGCAATCCGTTTCTACGAAAGGCGACGCCTCATGCGTGCGCCCCGCCGGACCCCCGCAGGATACCGCGTTTACACGGAGAGAGACCTTGAGACGGTGACGGTGATCAAGAAGATGCAGCGATTTGGCTTCAGGCTTACCGAGATCCGCCGCGTTTTGCAACTATGGATTCTGCCTAGCGACACAGGCGCAGAATCTCCCTATCGCAAAGGATCAAGGCAATGCCAGCGCGAGGCCCTGAAACTAGGCCAGAAAAAGCTGCAAGCCATGAACGAGCAAATACGCTCATCGATTGAAATTCGCGATGAGTTGGAACTGGTTCTACATCAAATTCAGACCGCGCTCGAGACCAGGCTGCCAGAGAGAATCGTAAGCAAGCGTGCTGGTTCCGCCACGGCCGTTTCTTCCTAGGCCCACTTCTCGCTTGACTCTATACCTAGGTATAGAGTCGATACTCGCCTCAGCAGGAAATCGGACGCGAGAAAAGCTCGTCAGGAGTCATATGCTGAAAAGGTGTGTTCTTGTTGTAGCTCTCGTAATGGTCGCAATGGGTGCCTGGTCTCATGCTCAAACGGCAAGCCAGATGGAGAAAAACAAGTCAGTCGCGCGAACGTTCTTCGAAGACGTGCTCAACCAGGGAAAGTTGGATCAATATGCCGACTCGCACAGCGCCGACTTTGTAGGCCATGGAACGGATCGTGACTTTACACTGGCGGAAGATTTGGGGATGGCGCGCGAGGAACGTGCCGCCCTTCCGGACATGAAGATGGTAGTCAACCACATGGTGGCCGAGGGCGACCTGGTGGCTGTGCATTGGACCGCATGGGGTACGAACACCCAGCCAGGCATGGGGCTTCCAGCGACCGGCAAGCAGATCAAGGTTTCTGGAATGACGATCTTTCGCTTCAAGGATGGAAAGATCTCCGAAGAGTGGAGCGCCTGGAATATGCTGACAGTGCTCAAGCAGGCAGGCCTGTTTCCAGCGAAACCATGATTTTGATAGACGTGGTTCGACTTTTTCGCGAGGCACGATCTCCCCGGGGCAGGGCCTTTTTCGTGGTCTTTTCATGTTTTCGTTCTATGCTGGCTAAAGCACCCCATGGCCAAAGGGTCGAAAAAACGAGCCGCCCCGGTCTCACCTCGAGCTGAGCTATTGCCTGAGGATGAACTTTCGGCAATGGTGCTGCGGGCATGCCTGATCGCGCGCGACGCGGTGTTCAATGTGCGCGATTCAATTGGCAGTGGATCGAAGCTGGCGTTTCTCGCCATCAAGGACTGCGAAAAGGAACTCGACCAGATCGAGCGCAAGATCGACGAGCAGTTGCCGGGAGCGATCACGCGTGTGGGGGAGGCTAAGGCGCGTGAGTTGCTGGCGTGCCTGAAATTCATCACTGACCTTGAGCGCATTGGCGACCTGGCGTACAGTGCCGTGATGCAACTGGAGAAGCGGCGGGCGAAGCTCCCGGCGGCCGATGCGCGGCAACTGGCGGAGATGGCATCGCTGCTGTGCGACATGCTGGAGCAGGTGCATCAGGGATTTCTGACGCGGGAACCTGAGCATGCGCAGAGCGTGTTGCGGTCGGATCCTGAGGTGGATGCCTTGTGCCACGGGCTGTTTCAGCGCCACCTGGCGGCGACGGGTGCTAGCGCGCAGAATTTCGACATTTTGCTGGCCGCGCAGGCATTGGAGCGAATCGGGGATCATGCCAAGAATCTGGCGGAGGAGGTCTACGGGTTGGCTGAAGGACGATCGCTCCGGCACAACACGCGGAAGCTGGCGTATAGCTAAGGATTGCGGCGAGGGGTCGGCGGTCAGCTTGTCGCTTTCGGACTTAGACTCTCCATCTTTGATCCCGGGTTCGCTTTGTTATAATCGAATTCTGTTCGAGGGCGGAAGTTCGCCGCCAGACCCGCGTGGCGCTATCGTCTAGGGGTTAGGACGTGAGATTCTCAATCTTAAAACCCGGGTTCGATTCCCGGTAGCGCTACCAAACCTTCCTAAGCTGCTCATTCCTGGGACTCAGACGCAGCAAGGCCAGTCTTAGCCGAGCGGCCCTCCAGAAATGGACTAGTGATCGGCACGTGCTTTAGTCGCTCGTCCATTCTTTTGCGACCGTCCCGATCAGTCGGTTTTCTCGCGTGATCTACGCGGTCGCGTACATCTGCTTCGAGTCAGGATGTTGAGCGGAGCTGCCCATATCGGTTGTCGGCTGCCCATCCTGCTGGCGCAGCTTGAACTGCCGCAAAATGGTTTGCATATGGGCGGCCATGACGTCCAGTTCATGGGCTGCGGTGTTGGTTTCGCGGGCGCCTTCGGCAGTGCTGCGGGCCGCGTTGGCCACGCCGACGATGTTGCGCGCGATTTCGTTGGTTCCCTTGGCCGCCTCGGACATGTTGTGGCCCATCTCGTTCGTCGTCGAAGTTTGCTTTTCCACTGCGCCGGCGATGACGTGGGAAATGTCGTCGATTTGATTGATCACCGATGAGATCTCGCCGATAGCCTGCACCGCGCTCTTGCTGTCGCGTTGGATGAGTTCAATTTTTCTGGCGATGTCTTCCGTCGCCCTGGCGGTCTGGTTGGCCAGTTCCTTGACCTCGTTGGCTACGACGACAAAGCCATTGCCGGCAGTTCCAGCGCGCGCCGCCTCAATCGTGGCGTTCAAAGCCAGCAGGTTGGTTTGTTGCGCGATGGCTGTGATGACCTTCAGCACATCGCCAATTTCCGCGCTCGAAGCACTCAGTTTCTCGATCTTGTCATTGGTGGACTCGGCGACTTTGACCGCGTTCTGGGCGATGCTAGCCGCCTGGCTGGAACTGCGCACGATCTCCTGGATGGACGACAGCATCTCTTCGGAGCCACGGGCGACCGCGCCGACATTGCTGGAGACCTCTTTTCCGGCCTCCGCGACTAGATTTGCCTGGCTTGAAGTCTCTTCGGAGTTCGAACTGATGCGCTGGCTTGTTGCCAGGACGTCATTGCTGGCGCGCGCCACGCTTTCGCAGGTCACGGCAAGCTGAGCGACGATGCCGTGCAGCTTTTCGATAAACAGATTAAACCAATGGGCAACTTCGCCGACCTCGTCATTGGAAGTGATTTCGACACGCCGGGTGAGATTGCCCTCGCCCTCGGCAATGTCCTTGACCCGCTCCGTCAAGTCGCGCAAGGAGCGGAAGATGGAGCGCGAGATAACGACAGAAATCAGGAGCGCGACCGAGACGCACAGGAGGGTTATCCACGCCGCGTGCATGGCGCTTGCCCTCCAGGAGGCGTCAACATCGTCGATGTAAATGCCGGTGCCGACGATCCAGTCCCACGGCTCAAACGACTTGACATACGAGAGTTTAGGCACTGGCCCATCTTTCTCGTGCCCGGGCTTGGACCAGCGATAAGAGACAAAGCCAGAGTTGCTCTGTTTGACAACCTTGACCATCTCGACGAATACGCGTTTACCGGTGGGGTCCTTGTAGTCGCTTAGGTCGTGGCCATTCAGTTCGGGCTTCAAAGGATGGAAGACCATTGTGGGATGG
>Ga0335070_10002985_pt1 | contig 19724 bp, 17 predicted proteins | sample Lox_Sample_13_FD_206722 | JGI IMG/M metagenome (GOLD analysis project Ga0335070, IMG submission 206722) | Soil microbial communities from Loxahatchee National Wildlife Refuge, Florida, United States - Lox_Sample_1.3 | ecosystem: Environmental > Terrestrial > Soil > Wetlands | place: USA... | reverse complement strand
CTGAGACTCCTATGTCCTTCGCCCTCGACTCCGAACTCCGCCGCCAGCTTGGCTACCGCCTCATCGACCACATTGACGCCTTCTTTTCCTCGCTGCCCGACCGCCCCGTGCAGCTTCCTGCCGACCAGCGCACCTACGGTCCCCTCCACGATCCCATGCCGGAACACGGCGCCGATCCGCTGGCAACCCTCGACGCGGTCTGCCGCGACATGATCGATCAAGGCTTTCATGTCCCCGCCGCCAACTACTTCGGCCTCATGAATCCCACCCCCACCTACATGGGATTCCTCGGCGAGACTCTCGTGGCCGGCCTCAATCCGCAACTGGCGACGCTGGCCCGCTCACAGCTCGCCTCGAAGATTGAGGTCGAAACCCTGCGTTGGATCGGCGATCGCGTCGGCTGGCCGCGCCCCTTCAACGGCACCTTCACCAGCGGCGGCAATGAATCCAACTTCAGTGGCCTCGCTCTCGCTCTTGCCTGGAAGTTTCCCAACGCGATGGAAGATGGCGTCGCCTCGATCGGCGCGCACCCCATCGCCTACGCTTCCGCCGAGTCCCATCACTCGCTTGACAAGTCCGCCGGACTGCTCGGCATCGGCCGCAAATCCCTGCGCCGCGTCCCCGTCAACGCCCAGTTTCAGCTCGACCCTGCCGCGCTCGACCAGGCCATCTCTGCCGACTTGCGCGCCGGATACAAACCCTTCTGCGTCGTCGCCACCGCCGGGACCACTAGTTCCGGCATCATCGACGATCTGCCCGCCATCTCCGCCATTTGCGGACGTCACGATCTGTGGCTCCATGTCGATGGTGCTTATGGTGGGTCGCTCATCTTCTCGGACCGGCACCGCCACCTCATTCGTGGCATAGAACTCGCCGACTCCATCACCATCGATCCTCACAAATGGCTGGCCGTGCCCTTCGCCGCCGGAGTCATTCTCACCAGTCGCCCCGAAATCTTGGAGCGCGCTTTTGCTGTCTATGCGCCCTACATGCCGAAGGCCGCCGGCGCAGTCCTCCCCGACAACTCCCGGATCAGTACGCAATGGACGCGCCGCATGAACGCCATGAAACTCTGGCTCACCTTGAAAGTCCACGGCAGAAAGGCTTACGAGGAACACATCGATCGCCAGATGATGCTGGCGCGCGGCTTGGCTGACTGGATCGCGACTTCGGAGCATTTCGAACTCGCCGCCCCCATGACCGTCCCGATCCTCACCTTGCGCCTGAAGGGAACCCATACAAACGAGTGCGCCGCCTTGCACAACGCCATCGTCGAGGAGGTCACGCGCGACGGCCGCCGCTGGATTTCGGAAACGATTGTGAACGGAAAAAGCGTGATCCGTGTGATGGTGATCAGCTACCTGACCGAGCAACGCCACCTCGACGCTTTGCAGGAAGCCCTGACCGCCGCCGTCAAGCGCTGCGTCGCCGCTTAGTACGTACTGAGAGCCATCGACTGTCAGCCTCAGCTATCAGCCGTGAGCCATGGGCGACCAGCTTTCAGGGTTTGATCTCGGGAAATGATGAGGCCGCGGCCCAGCTAGTGGTCGAGTCGAATCCCTAACGCTAAATTGCCAGTTGCTGAGTGCGGCTCCAACAGCAAAGCGCTACCGACCAAGCGCAACATTCGCGCTACGGTAGCGCCGCCATTCTCGAACTGAGTTAAGGATCGTCAAGCGCCGCAGCGACTTCAAGTAATTCTTTAGGTGCTCCCTGCTTGTTTCTGACAAACAGTCATCCATCGCCCTATTCCGCAGTATTTTTTTTGGGCGCCGCCTTGCTGCCTTCCGGCCCGAAGTTCTTGGTTAAGTAGTTGAGAAAGGCAGCGCGCTCGGAGTCGGGAACCTCGGCCCCCAGTCCAATCATCTTGTCCAGTTGCGCGTCCCACTCCTTCCGCGTCTTGTGCTGGCTGGTGATTTTCGACGCAGAGTGGCACTGCGTGCAGGCGGCTTTCACCTTGGCTTGCATCGGCCCGGCCGGCAGCCCTTTGCTTTGCGCGGCACTCACACCCGACGCGGACAACAGGAAAACAACAACACACGCTCGTTGGAGCAAGGAATCCCTCAGCAACTCACGGCGCATGCGCCGATTAGAGTCACCCGGCAGTGGGTGCTCCATTCATCCTAGGGGGAACCGCGAAACAGGGTCAAGCGGTGCAAGATCGCTGCCGGGGACAGATGTGTCCCCGGCCTGCCATGGACTGCGCCTCACCCCGAGTCCGTCGCCGAAGTCTGGAGTTTTTGCCGGCAGTCGACATAAACTTGCCCGCAGGTATTGCACTGTGACCAGCGAAACGACACACCTAAGTCAATGCCAGAAGCCGACTGGATGGCTGGGCCGCTTGCTTTTGTGGAACATGAACGAGAGTGTCGCCATCGCTCGAAAAACCAACCGGCAATGGATCGCGATGGGGCGCGCCGAAATTCGCGAAGGATCTGTTTGTCACATGCGGTTCCCCGACAACACATTCGATCTCGTCACCGCAGTCGAAACACATTTCTGGTTGCCGGACTTGTCCGCGGACATGCGCGAAGTCCTGAGAGTCTTGAAGCCCGGTGGCAGGCTCCTCGTTGTCGCGGAGATCTACAAGGGGGCGCATACTACTTCTGCAAGGCTGGCGGAGAAGCATCCGACCGGCATGAAACTCCTCACTGTCGGTGAGCATCGGGATCTTTTCCTGAACGCCGGATGCACCGACGTTCGAATAACCCAGGAATCTTGCAAAGGTTGGATCTGCGGCACCGGTACGAAGCCAAGCTCGCCGCGATAGTTGTTGCTCCACAATGGGACGAGTTGATGCCACCAATACACGAAACAACAGCCGATTTTGGTCAACCCGACGAACCCGAACAGGTCACCGTCCAACTCATCGTGCCGGAGGAATTTGTTGCCGCGTCGATGACTGAATTGCAATTCCGAGGCGGATGTGTTCTAGGAATGGAGGTTGAGGGCGAAACAGTCTCCATTCACGCGTCGCTGCCAGAATCAGAGGGTCGCGAACTTCGGGAGGCGATTCGCGCCGCGACTGCGGGTCGGGGACGTGTTGAGAGTGTGCCTCGTCAGTGAGTGGGTACCTGGTTGCGCGGCCCCCTGAGACCAGCTTCATTCAGGGTTGAATCGAACCTCAATCGCTTCGTGACTTTCGTGCGCGGCGGGTTCCCACTTCCACTTTTGGACGGCTCTCTCAGCCGCCTGGGCCAGCAAGGGATGCCCGCCAATCACCGTAATCGCCTTGACGGTGCCGTTGGGAGCGACGATCGCTTCCAACCGGACGCTACCCTTTACATTCATGGTGCGCGCCAATTCCGGATACGGTGGGGCCACGCGGTTGGTTACTTTGCGGGCGCCTTCGGTGGAGCTCTGCTGCGCAATCGCGACGTGAGCACACAAAGCCGCGCAGAGAACAACCCGGCAAATCACAACGACCGATCGCAACATAAGTGGCCGCAACTTCCGGTTCAAGCTTATGTGGAACGACCGTTCGTGCAAAATGACTGAAGTAACCGGATCAAAATGGTGACGGAAACGTGGCCTGAGCTGGCCCGCCTTTGCCCCTATCACAAATGGGAACCCCACCTTTCGCGGGGTTCGAAAGGTGGGGTTCCCCATAACTCTCTCCGTCGTGGTTTCGGGCCCACGAACCCGGGGAGGTCAACAAGTCATTTATAAGTTGCGTTCGTCCGGGCCAGGTCATCGCGGTGCGCGCTGATGTCGACCATCGAGCCAAACGCCGGTGCCAGCAGCGGGTTCCCCTTGATCGCGTCTCTTATTGCAGCATTCACCTTATCCAAACCTTCGGGGCCCGCCACAATGTAGACGAGCGTGAAACCGCCCGGAGCATCCGTGTGGAACGCTTCCGTGTCGATTTCGTATTCATGAATCGTTCCGTCCGACAGCAATTTCTCCATCAGCGGCACCATGATGCTCTTGCTGATCGTGTCCACGGCATCCGCGGGAGCGTCGGCTTTGAGTTTGTAATAGGCGTCGGTGGTATAGACGTTCTTCCATGAGCCCGAGTGCCAGTTGTAGTAGCGGCTCACGTAGATGCCATCCCGATGCCTCGTCGCACTCGTCAACACCGGCGAGGTGGCCGTGCCCGAAGAATAGGATTGTTCCAGAACATTGACCAGGCCCGCCAGCGTCATTGACGACCACCACGTATCGTGCGTGTCGCCATCTTGTCGATGGATCAGGTCCGTATCGTCGCCGTATCCGACGATGGTCCCGCTCGCCAGTGCCTTTTGCATCATAGGCAGGTTGGCCGCTGTGTCTTTTTGCATCTCGCCCCACTGCGCCCGGGGAATAGTCCAATCCGCTACGTACGAGTACATCGGAGGCTTCTCTTTCACCTCCGACATCTGCGCACCCGCGGATACAACCCAAACCAGGGACACCGCCATTGCGAACAACGTCACGAGAATTCTGCCAGTTCGTTTCATCATTAAGTTTTCTCCTGTCCGGGAAATGTAACCAGAAATCGATGGGCTTACGTCGGGCGCAAGTCTACACCCGCTGAATTTGGACGTCCAAGGACCTAACCTGAACGGATAGTACGAATTGCTTGCTGCTGCCCCTCGTCCTCGAGGTAACAATCACCCTGTTTGAGGCCATTCTTGCTCCGGTTGCTCCCGCTTGCATTCCGATTGGCGAGCGGCTTTATGGTCCCCGAGCCATACATTGTTGTCCTGCACCCTTCCCTCATCACGCGGTTTGCACGAGCAAGACTGGCTGGGGGGTATGCATAGTTCGATCTTGACCTCGGACGAGCATTCTCGCTGCGTAACACCAGTCACCTTTCTACGTCGGACGCCTCCCCTCTCGGCCCATCCTTCACAGTTCACCAGTCGGGTGAGATCCGCGGTCATCCGGGTCGATCCGCAGAAAGAAGTCTATGTTTTCTCCGTCCTCTTCTTCCTCTGCCGTGGATGGAAGACCCACGCGATCGCGATGCTCAGCACGTACAGCGCTACCATTGGCGCCGCGAAAATGCACATGTTCAGGATGTCGGTCGTGGGCGTCAGGATGGCCGCAATGACGAAAATCCCCAGGATCGAATACCGAAGGTTCCTCCACATCCATCCGGCGCTCACGATTCCCATCAGTGACAGGAAGAACACCAGGATCGGCATCTCGAAGATCACGCCCATGCCGACGATCACTGTCAGGAAGAGAGAACTGTACTCACCAAGTGTGACCATCGGCTGAAACGCTTTGCCATAGCCAATCAGGAAGACTAGCGCCTGAGGCAGTACCAGTTTGTATCCAAAATACCCACCGGCGAGGAATAATGTGGCCGTCGAAGACACAAATGGAAGGACGTATCTCTTTTCGTGCCGGTAAAGGCCTGGTGATATAAAAAGCCAAACCTGATAAAGCACAAATGGTGAGGCAACGAACAAACCAGCCATTAGCCCGACCTTCAGATACAGATTGAAGGGCTCAGTGGGATTGGTATAGACGAGCTTTTCCGAGAGTCCATTCTTTTGTAAAGCTTCGATGATCGGCCGCTGAATAATCTCGTAAATTCGCTCGGCATACCCCCAGCAGACAAAAAAGCCCACTGCTACCGCGATCACCGAATAGATGATCCTCCGCCGCAGCTCCTCGAGGTGATCGAGGAAGCCCATGGTCGGCATCTCTTCCTGCGCGGAATTCAAGGGTGTCGTAGCCGTCTCAGACATCAGGCGCTACTTTCGGCGAGGTTGCGGGTTCGGTCTTCGCCTCCGGCTCATGCGAGGCAGTCGCAGCTTCGGCCGCCTCCAACCGTTCCGCCGACGGAGGATTGAATATCCGGTTAGCCAGCGAACCGAGCGGCTCGCGCAGCGGAGGCAGGATCTCAGGCTTCACTTCCGACTCCAGGTTGTTGATCTCCGCCTGGATTTGCGACCGGAAGTCGTTCGAAGCCCGCTTGAACTCGTTCATGAACTTTCCGATTGTCCTTCCGATCTCGGGCAGCTTCTTCGGGCCGAAGATCAGCAACGCCAGGACAAACAGAAACACCATCTCTGAAAAGCCGAGATCCATTCCGTTATCATAATGCGCCACGGAACCCGGGAGCAATGCGGCGCTATCCCGCTTAATTCCTCAGTTTGAATCGAGACAATTTCGTGTCTCAGGCTTCGTCACCAAACCTTCTCCCTGCCCAAATTCTTGTCACTATTCCGTAAATTTACCGCGGATTGAATTTCATTCATATTCCGTTCACTTCTTTCCTTGATCCTTCCGGCAGGAGACGCCAATGCGCTCTGATTTCGACAGGAGGTAGTGGAATGCGGTTGCTCACTCAGCTGTCACCCTCAAACCCTTTCCTGCGCTCGCTGGCCGCGCTGTTCGGTAGTTGCGTGCTTGCGGCATCGGGAGCCTTCGCCGCCCCGCCCAAAGCGGTGGTCATCTCGCTTGACGGATGCAAGACGGAGATCGTTCGCCAGTTGCTGGCCTCGGGCGCGCTCAGCCCCAATAAAGGAATCGGATTGCTGTTCACCAGGGGCGCGGTTGCGAATGGAAGCGTCACCGTGTCGCCCTCGCTGACAGCCGTGAACCATATCGCGCTAGCGACCGGTTCGACGGCGGCGCACAATGACATTCCATCCAATACATTTCACCTGGTCGCGAGCCCGTTCACATCGAATGTCAGCGGATTCAGCGCGCCCATCGGCGGATATGATGTCGTCGGGCCGGCCGAGAGCCTGAATCCGACGGCTGAGCCGCTCTGGATCGCTCTGCGCAACGCGGGCAAGGTTGTGGTCACGGCCACATGGCCGGGCGGCGACGGACTGGACGTCACCGTGCCTGGATTGAACCCGAGCCCGATCGTACAGTCGCATATCAAACGCACGGTCGATTACACCGTGCCGTTTGGTGAGTTCGGCGGCGTGGGTGGCAAAGGCTTCGCTCTGACGACGACCGATTTTTCTCCTGCGCCTGCCTCGGTGGTCAACGCGTTGTCCACCGCGGGCAAGACTTCATTCAGCCAGGTGATGCTGACCACGCTCGAGACATTCACTGTCGGCGGCGTTTCATTCACCATCGATGCTGCCGCGCTCGATACCAGCGACGATGCGACCGTCAATTACGACACGCTGGCGTTCTTCGACACGACCAACGGCATCCAGCCCGGACCCTTCACCCTGCCTTCCACCGGACCTGCTTATGTCAAGTTCAGTGATGGGACGTCACAGCAGTTCTATCTGGAAAACACGCCCAGGAAGGCCGGCTTGGCGTTCTTTATCAGCGCAATGACGCCCGATCTTTCCACGGTTCATATCGCACGCTACTCCGCGGATGACATTCCACCAAACCCGGCAGTTCTTGCCAACGTGAATGACATCAACAACAACGTCGGTTTCTGGGCCGATCAGTCAGACTTCCGTTTCCCCGAACGCTTGAACCCCGGACTCACCGCGTTCTCCGATCTCGAACTGGAAGCCATCAACAAAGACCAAGTGAATCACTTTGTGGACTACCAGACGCGGGTGGCGCTGAGGGCAATGAGTCAGACGCCGAATGCTGACCTGGTGATGATCTACATCGAGGAACCAGATGGCGTCGAGCACCAGTTCCTGCTGATCGATCCGCGGCAGCCCACGAATCCGCTCGATCCGAATTCCATTCTTGCGGGACAGGATCCAGCGAAGATCGCGCGCTACCAGACCTACGTCCAGAATGCCTACCAGGCGGCCGATATGGCCGTGCAGCGCATCATCGAAGCGGTCGGCACCGACAGCAACGGCATGCCGCTCAGTAATATTTTCCTGGTGTCGGATCACGGCTTTTCGCCGTTCCACACGGCAGTCAGCATCAACAACCTGTTGTCGACCAACGGCATCGATCTCACGAAAGTGCGCGCGGTCACGTCAGGCCCGGCAGCGAACATCTACATCAACCTGCAGGGTCGCGAACCGAACGGCACGGTCTCTAAGCACGACTACCTCAAGCTTCGGAGCCAGGTGGCGAATATCCTGAAGAATGCGGTCGACAGCAATCCCAACTACACCAACGGCGCCTCCAGCGCGCCGCTCTTCGGCAAGGTGGTTGTGCGGGCGACCCCCGGCGGGGTGAACGACCCCAATTTCGGCCTCGATACCAAGCAGTTCATCGGACAGGACTCGGGCGACATCTACGCGCTGCTGAGCCTCGGGTATAACTTCGACGGAACGCAGAATCCCGTGGTGCAACGGCTGGGCGAGAACTCGATCACGCCTGTGTTGTCGGTGCCGAATTTCTACGGGGCGCATGGTTTCGATCCTAACCTGCCGGACATGAATGCGACGTTCACCGCGTGGGGACCGGATATTCGTCCGGGACTCATTCACTCCGCGGTGCACCAGGTAGATCTGGCGCCGACGATCGACAAGTTGTTCGGAGTGACCCCGGCAGCCACCATGGACGGCAAGCCGCTGCCGATCCTCAAGAAGTAGCGGAGAGCTTGATAGCAGAAATTCAGGGTGGCCGATGCGGCCACCCTTTTTCTGCGCGGACGCTTATCGACCACCGAATGTATACCCGATGGAGACGCCGTAGCGCACTGCGCGTCCGGAACTGAACTCCTGGTTGTCGTTCACAAGATAGAGGTGAGCCTCGGGCTCGACGAACACGTGTTTATAGGGATACATCTTGATGCCCGCGCCAAAATGTCCCATGAAATGGTTCACGCTCACGAAATTCTGGCAAGTGATGAATCCGCACACCTGGTTCGGCGTATAGAAGCGCGTGCTCTGCGCTCCAATGCCGCCCAGCAACACCAGATTCGCCCGCGGCCCCAACTTCGGCTGATACATCGCATTAAAGTCGTAGAAGAACGGACGGAACGGCTGGAATCCTCCGTACTCTCCGCGGCCGCCTTTCCATGCCAGTTCGCCTTGAATTCCGAAATTCTTGAGCAGCAGGAAATCCGCGCTGAAGCTCGGATACAATCCACCCGTCAGCGACACCGGCTGATGATTACCGGACGCGTCGCCTGCCGATGGCGCCGAAATCGTACTGAAGCCGATGGCTACATCCAGTTGCTGCGCCTGGCCGACCGCCCCAAAGATCAAACATGCCATGCCGGTCAGAAGAATGCCCAGGAAAATACGCGACTTTGTCTCTCGCAAGCGAACCTCCGCCTTGGGTGTTTTTTCTATTGCGGTTAGATGCAGACAGAGGGTGGTGCGGTAACTCTCCCGAGGTTCTAGCACCGAAGTAATTTCTAGTACGCCAACAACACACGCAAATCCCGCAGATTGTTTCCCGTAGGCCCGGTCATAACCGTATCTCCCAGCCGCTCCAGCAGCGGATAAGCGTCAAAGTTTGTCAACGCCCCGTGCACGGCATCGGCTCCGCCCGCGCGCTCCACCGTGCTTCCATCCACCACCGCGCCCGCCGCCACACTGTTGCCGTCGATTCCATCCGTACCCGCGCTCAACACCGTAATGTCGTCCCCGGCAATTTTCTGGGCGCAGGCCAGCGCGAATTGCTGGTTCCGTCCACCCGTGCCGCCATTCTTGACGCTCACGGTCACTTCGCCGCCGGAGATCAAACACACACGCGATACTTTCCGGCGCAGCTCGCGGACCTTGTTCACCAGATGCTCTGCGGCCTTCTCGTAGTCCCAATCGTCGCAGGAGTTGTCGATCTCTACCGCAAACCCCGCATGGGTCGCCGCGATTGCTGCCTCCTCCACCGCGGCCTTATTCGACAGCACTGTCCACCAGCGCGCCCGCACAAACGCCGGATCGTCCGACTTCGGCGTCTCCTCCAGTGCGTGCTGGCGAAACAAATTCGCCACTGGCGCCGGAAATTGCTCCACCAATCCATACTTCGCCGCGATCCGTTCGCAATCCTGAATCGACGTAGAATCCGGCATCGTCGGCCCCGACGCCAGTGCATCCGGCGTCGCATCCGGCACATCCGACACCAGGATCGATACCTGCTGCGCCGGATACGCCGCCTGCGCCAGTCTTCCGCCCTTCACCGCGGACAAATGTTTTCGAATTGCGTTGATCTCGGCGATCGGCGCGCCCGAATGCACCAGAGCGCGATACGTCGCCGTCAGATCGCTCAACGTGATCTCGTCATCGACCGGCTTCTCGACAATCGACGACCCTCCTCCCGACACCATGAAGATCGCGAGCGACGACGCACCCAGCACACTTGCCGATTTCAGAATCGCTTCAGCACCGCGCATTGACTCCTCGTTCGGCGTGGGATGCCCGCCCCGAAAATACCGAAAGCCGCGCACCTGCGATGCTGGCTCGACCGGCGACGCCACAATACCCTCTAGCCGCTCTCCCACTTGCGCCGCCAGCGCCTCGACCATCGCGTGGGCCGCCTTGCCGATCGACACCACCAGCACGCGCGCGTACGAATCCAGATCGTGCAAGTCCTCCGAGATCCGCAATACGCCGCGCTCGCAATGCACGTGCCGCGCAAACGCCTTCTCGATCGACGCATTCCGCAGCGATGTCGCGAAGATCTCGCGTGCTGCCTCGCGCATCCGCGCAAACTGCTGCGTACGCGCTGATGAGATTTCAGCCATGCTGGGGATTATAGAGACAACAGCTAGTACCGGTAGTCGGTAGTCACTACTCACTATCCACGATTCACTATCTTCTGCCGTACCCACTCCTCCACCGCCGCCCTCATCTCTTTCAATCGTCCCTCGAAGAAATGATCGCCCGCCTCGATCCGCACCAGCTTCTTCGGCTCAGTAAACGTCGCCACCAACCCCTCCAGCTTCCCCGGCGGCGCAAACTGATCCCGCTCCCCGCTCACAAACAATTTCGGCTTCGCGCACGTTCGTAGAAAGCTGAAGTCGTACGCCCGATCGTCCACCGGCGCCACCGGCAATCCCAACCCGATCAGCGCCGTCACGCGCTCATCCGGACACGCCGCCCGCAATCCCACTGCCGCCCCGAACGAGAACCCTGCAAACACGACGGGGAATTGATACTCGCGCTCCAGCCAGTCGAGCGCGGCCCGGACATCTTCCACCTCGCCCGTTCCGTGCGCGTGTTCGCCTTCGCTCAGTCCCGTCCCGCGGAAATTGAACCGCAGCACCGGAAATCCAAAACTGTGCAGAGCCTTCATCGCGTGAAACACAACCTTGTTGTGCAGCGTTCCGCCGAACAGCGGATGCGGATGCGCCACCAACGCGGCATGCGTCGCCTCCGCCGACCCGACATTGAGCAGCGCCTCGAGGCGGCCGGCGGGACCGTCGATGAATAAGGAGCGAATCGTCGCGTGTTCGTGACTCACGGAGCTAGATTACAACGAGGCTTCGGGCTTAAAGCTGTGAAACCAGAATAGGAGAACTTGACGCAACGGTAGAACAGGAAAGCGCGACACGTCAGTGCCGGGTAAGCGCATACCTCGATCGCGCCCCATAGGGGCGGCACCAGCCTCAAATCGAAATCCTACTCGCGCAAAGGTTCGTTTGCTCGCAGCCCGTAGCTCGCAGCCGCAGCTTTATTGTGTCGTCTTTCCCCGCCGTTTTCCGATCTTCCCATGTGGCCTGCTTTCAGCCCCCATATGCAACGACCTGCGGGCCCATGGAGGGATTTCGATGCTGAAACGCTTTTTCGCCCTGACCTACGGGCTTGTCGCCTATCTGTTGTTCCTCGGAGCTTTTCTCTATACCGTCGGCTTTCTTGCCGACACGGGCGTCTCAAAAACGATCAACACTGGTGCCGCTTCGCCAGTTGGTGTGGCCCTTGCCATCGACCTCACTTTGCTTGCAGTCTTCGGTCTGCAGCACAGCATCATGGCCCGGCAGGGCTTCAAGCGCGTCTGGACAAAGATCGTCCCCCTGCCCGTCGAGCGCGCCACCTTCGTCCTCGCCGCAGACCTTGCGCTGATATTGATCCTGTGGCAGTGGCGCCCGCTGCCCGGCGTAGTGTGGGACCTGACCGGGACCGCCGCAGAACCTGTGCTGCAAGCTCTCTTCTGGATCGGCTGGGGCGTTCTGCTGCTCAGCACTTTCCTGCTCAATCACTTCGAACTCTTTGGCCTCACCCAGGTGTGGAACTACGCCACCAATCGCGTGGCGAAGCAGCCGACGTTTAAAACGCCGTCACTCTACCGCGTCGTGCGCCATCCTCTTTACCTGGGATTCGTGATCGCGTTCTGGTCCACTCCCAGAATGACGGTGAGCCGTCTCCTGTTCGCAGCGGTCTGCACTGCCTACATCCTGGTTGGGATTTACTTCGAAGAGCGCGATCTGATCGCTCACTACGGACTGGTCTATCGCGAATATCGGAGCCGGGTTCCGATGCTGCTTCCGTTCTTCCGGCGCCCACAGCCGGAACCGATGCAGGAAAGTGCAAGGTCGAAAGCGGCCTGATGTACCGCGTCAGGTCCCCGTTATCGGGTTCAGGTCTCAGACCTGGACCCGATGTTATCTCCGGCTCCAGACCTCAGGTGGCGGGCCGGCACCTGTGCCACCGAGGTGCTCTTCCTGACACCTGCTACCTGCTTTTATCTGTGCGTCTGCGACGCGGGACGTCCTGTCACCCTCTGCCAGAGTGCCGACTGGTATCCGAGGTATCCGAACACAATTACCAGCAGCGCCACGCCGACATAGAGCCACAAGCAACTCGTCCTGCGATGCGATCCGCCGGGAGAAATAGACACCTCCGCACACTACGACTAGCGATATCCCCGCGCCATCGGGGAAACCTCGTAACGAGGGCAGGAGACAGAAGTACTCGCCAATGCCATCGTGGACGGTTTGGACAGGCAACTGGAAACCAGCAATCTGCGAAACTCGCTGTGCTTGTTATCATCCCTCGATAGGGTCGAGGTGCGCATGCTCAAGGTGGCGAAGACGCGATTTGTAATCGCGGTGCCGGATCTCAAGGTCTCGGCCGCTTTCTATCGCGATGTGCTCGGTTTCAGCATTCACACCATCCCCGATCCGGGATGGCTTTTTTATTCCTCCGGGGACTGCACCATCATGGCCGGGCAGTGCTCTGACGCAATTCCGCCGAAGGACCTCGGCGATCATTCATACTTCGCCTATCTTGAGATCGTTGACATCGACCACTATTACGAATCGGTGCGCGCCGCCGGCGCCCGCATTTTGAAAAACCTTCGCGACGAACCGTGGGGGATGCGCGAGTTCGGCCTCGTCACCGCCGACGGTCATCGCATCATGTTTGGAGAAGCGAAGAAGGGATAAGGCAGGTCCAGTTCTCAGAGGAACGAAACCAGGAATGAGAAACCTGCAACCAGCTACTCTTCCTCCACCACGCCGCGCGATGCCACGCCGATGCTGTCTCGTGTCGTGTTCTTCACCATGTACATCATCTCGTCCGCCTGGCGGATAATGTCGTGCGGAGTTTGCGCATCGTGCGGGAAGGTGGCAAGTCCCATGCTCGCGCGCACGTTCACATTCAGTCCATCTTCGGTGCAGAAGTTGCCGTGCCGCAAGGAGTCCTGCAGGCGTTTGGCCACCACCAGCGCCTGATCCTTGCTGGTCTGCGGAAGTAAAACCACGAACTCGTCTCCGCCATAGCGGAATGCGAAATCAATCAAACGAAGCTGGGCTTTGATGAGGTATCCAACTTCCGCAAGCAGGCGGCTGCCGACCAGGTGGCCCATGGTGTCGTTCACCTGCTTAAAGTGATCGAGATCGATAAAGATCACACTGAATTCGTATCCGAAACGCGCCGAACGATACACCTCCGTCTCGAGTGTCTTATAAAGATGGCGCGCGTTGAACAGGCCTGTGCAGTCGTCGGTGATGGTCAACTCCTGAATCTTTTCGACGGCCTTCGCATTTTCAATCGAGATCGCGGCGTAATCGCAGAGCGATTGCAGGAAGAACATCTCCTGCTCACTCAGTCCCTTCACGTCGACGTTCACCAACTGGATCACGCCCAGCACGCGATGCTTCGAACGCAGCGGCACACAGATGATCGATCGCGTCTTCCAGCGCGTCATCTCGTCCAGCCGCGGCGAGAAGCGCGGGTCCGCCTGCACGTCGGGCACGATGAGCGCCTGGCCGTTCTTCGCCACCCATCCGGCAATGCCCTCGCCCATTTTCAGGCGAGCATTCGTGAGAACCTGCGACGCGGCCCCGACCGCGATCGCGAAGTAGAGTTCGCTCTTCGCCTCGTCCACCATGAGCAGCGACCAGGTGTCCGGGCGGAAATATTCCGCCATCTTTTCCATGATCGTTTGCAGAATGGAGTCGAGATCGAGCGAAGACGTCAGAGCCTTGGCCACGTCGTGAAAAATACTAAGCTCTTGCGACAGGCGGATTGGGGATGTGCCCGTGGCCTCCGACATTCCTTCCTCGTTCTGGTGGGAGTTTCAAAAATTATAGATTTCGCCGTACTGAGGGGCAACGAACGTTAGTAACCTGAACCTCCGGAGCCAACCGGGCACTTTTGATATATGGGGTGCGCCTGTTGCGGGGCGAGCGCCCTCGCCCGCCGCCTTCTACCGTTGATGTTGATCGTGATTTGCATCCTGAGCGAAGCCGGAGCGTCCGCGACGGCGAGTCGAAGGCCCCCTGCTCACTAACCCGCCCTCCATTGCGAGGGTGCAGCGGAAGACCTGCGTTTGCCCTCGGAGTTCAGCTCTCTGCCGATGAATGTCCTATCATGGTGATGTCTTTCCGAGTAGAATTTGCGGTCGCCGACGCCGTCCGAGGGACACTCCTTGCCTTCCTTTGGTGAAAAACTTAAGCGTGAGCGCGAAAAACGTTCGATTACACTCGAGCAGATTTCCGCCTCCACCAAAATTGGAACGCGCATGCTGCAGGCGCTTGAGGAGGACAAGTTCAACCAGCTTCCCGGCGGCATCTTCAACAAAGGATTCGTTCGCGCCTATGCGCGTTTCGTCGGTCTCGACGAGGAACAAACGGTGAGCGAATACCTGGAAGCATCAGGCGAAGCACCTCCTCCACGCATCGACGCCGCGGCGGAAATTCCCGCGCATGCGGTTGAACCTCGCCTAAGTACGGCTTCCCGCGATCTGCCCTGGGGCGTCTTCGCGGCATTCTTGCTGATCGTCGCGCTGGTGTTGTCGATCTGGAGTTATCGCAAACGCGAGCATCGCGCCGCGCATGAGCCCGCCACTCCAGTCTCATTGGTCGAGCAGTCACCGCCGGTCGCCGCCGCAACTTCGAAGAGCGCCTCCGATCAACCGAAGTCGCCACCGTCCACTCGATCAGCCGTTGCAACACCGCCTCCGGCCGTATCGCCGGCAACCGCTCCCGCAACCGGTGAGTTCACCATTCTCATCCATGCCCGGGAAGACTCCTGGCTCTCCATCACGGCGGATGGCAAACTGCTCTTCTCTGACATCCTGACTACCGACAGCGATCGCACCGTTCGTGGCCGCAACGAAGTGATTGTCAAAGCCGGAAATACCGGCGCGGTGGACTTCACTTTCAACGGAAAAAAACTGCCTCCGCAAGGCGACTACGGCGAGGTGAAAACGGTAACCTTCGGCGCTTCGGGCCTGCAGCCCAATCGCCCCGCCGCACCCGCTATCGAGTAGATCTTTTCTTCTTTGCTTTCTGCCGTTTACGATTCCTGGCGCCCGTTCGATGCCAGCCTTGCGCCACTCGCTGGAAACACATGCTCCCCCCGCCAATTCCATTGCTTCACCCACTCTTCTCTGGTACCGTTTTAAGGACGAGAAGTGTCACCCCCGTCGAAGAGCCATGGAATCACAAGCCCCCTTACTTGCATAAGGCTCGAAGTCATCTAAGGAGATATCAGCTTGGCAACCAATCGCTTTTTGTTCACCTCGGAATCAGTCACCGAGGGGCACCCGGATAAGATCGCCGATCAGATTTCCGATTCCATTCTCGACGCCTGCCTGCGTGAAGATCCCGCCAGCCGCGTCGCTTGCGAAACCCTGACCTGCACTGGCCTGGTGGTAATCGCCGGTGAAATCACGACCAAAGCCTACGTGGATTTTCAGACCGTCGTGCGCGGCGTCGTTCAGTCCATCGGCTACGACAATGCCGTTTACGGATTCGATTCCAATACCTGCGCCGTGATCTCCAGCATCAACAAGCAGTCCGGCGACATCGCCATGGGCGTCGACACCGGCGGCGCCGGTGACCAGGGAATGATGTTTGGGTATGCGTGCGACGAGACGCCGGAGTTGATGCCGATGCCGATCGCGCTGGCGCACAAGCTGTGTCAGCGGCTCACGGAAGTCCGCAAGAATGGGACCTGCCCCTACCTTCGTCCGGACGGAAAATCCCAAGTCACCGTCGAATATTCAGCGCCGGGCAAGGTTAAGCGCGTTGACGCGGTGGTGATTTCGACGCAGCACTCAGAAGCGATCAGCAACGATGAGCTGCGAGCCGACGTTCTGAAGCACGTGATCCAGGCGGTGATCCCCGCGAACCTGCTCGACGAAGACACCAAGTATCACATCAATCCGACGGGGCGCTTCGTGATTGGCGGGCCGATGGGCGACTCCGGCCTGACCGGACGCAAGATCATCGTCGACACCTACGGCGGCATGGGACGTCACGGTGGCGGCGCGTTCAGCGGGAAGGATCCGACCAAGGTGGATCGTTCCGCAGCCTATATGGCGCGTTACATCGCGAAGAACATCGTGGCGGCCGGACTGGCCGAGCGCTGCGAAGTACAACTCGCCTATGCCATCGGTGTTGCCGAACCGGTCAGCGTCCTTGTGGATACTTTCGGAACCGAGAGGGTCGATGCGAAGCTGATTCCAGATCTCGTGCGGGCGAATTTCAAGCTCACACCGCGCGGCATCATCGAATCGCTGAATCTGCGGCGCCCGATTTACCGCAAGACCGCAGCCTACGGACATTTCGGCCGGAATGACGCCGACTTCACGTGGGAAAAGACCGACAAAGCGGATAAGCTCGCCGCCGATGCCGGTCTAAAGCGTGAAACAGTGGGCGCTCGCAAGTAAGGTTTTCACCACAGAGGCGCCGAGACGCAGAGAAAAACAAGAAATGGAAAACCAAGTCGCTTTTCTCTGTGACTCTGTGTCTCTGTGGTGAGCGATTTTCACTCCCTCAACAAACGAACGACGGACATCAAGAGACTACCTTCGGGGACAAGAAAAGCATGGCATCGATAACGATCAGCAACGACATTAAGAGTCTAGAACTGGCCGATCTTGGCAAGAAACGCATCGAGTGGGCGAACCAGTCGATGAAGGTTCTGCAGATCATCCGCAAAGAGTTCATCAAGAACCAGCCGCTGAAGGGCATCCGGATATCGGCGTGCCTGCACGTGACGGCGGAGACGGCGAACCTGATGATCGCGCTGCGGGACGGCGGCGCCGACGTGGCGCTCTGCGCGTCGAATCCGCTTTCCACGCAAGACGATGTCGCAGCCAGCCTGGTGCGCGACTACAACATTCCCGTGTTCGCGATCAAGGGCGAGGACAACGACTCCTACTACTCGCACATTATGGCGGCACTCGACCATAAGCCGCAGATCACCATGGACGACGGCGCCGACCTGGTCGGCGTGTTGCACACCAAGCGCACGGCCGAGCTCGCGAACGTCCTTGGGGGCACCGAAGAAACTACCACCGGGGTGATCCGGCTGCGCGCCATGGCAAAGGAAGGCGTGCTGCGCTACCCGATCGTTGCGGTAAATGACGCCGACACCAAGCACCTGTTCGACAACCGCTATGGCACGGGCCAATCGACGATCGACGGGATCATCCGCGCGACCAATTTCCTGTTGGCCGGATCGAAGTTCGTGGTGGCCGGCTACGGCTGGTGCGGACGAGGACTGGCCAGCCGCGCGCGCGGCAACGGCGCCGAGGTGATCATCACCGAAGTCGATCCGACGAAGGCGCTCGAAGCCGTGATGGATGGCTTCCGCGTGATGTCGATGGAAGAAGCGGCCAAACTCGGCGACGTCTTCTGCACCGTGACGGGCAACAAAAACGTGCTCGCCAAGCAGCATTTCGAGCTGATGAAAGACGGCGCGATCATTTCGAACTCGGGCCACTTCAACGTGGAGATCGATATTCCATCGCTCGAAAAGATGTCGTCGTCGAAGCGCACGACGCGCAACTTTGTGGACGAGTACACGATGAAAGACGGGCGCCGCATCAACCTGCTGGGCGATGGCCGCCTGATCAACCTGGCGGCGGCGGAGGGACATCCGGCATCGGTGATGGACATGAGCTTCGCCGACCAGGCGCTGTCCTGCGAGTACATGGTGAAGAACCATGCTTCGCTCGAGAAGAAGGTCTACACGGTGCCGGCGGAGCTCGACAAGCGAGTGGCGAAGCTGAAGCTGGAATCGATGGGCATCAAGATCGACCGGCTGACGCCCGAGCAGGAGGAGTATCTGGCGAGTTGGAACGAAGGAACGTAGAAACGGTAGTCAGTAGTCGGCGATGGGCGGCGCGAGCCGCCCTTTTTGTTTAGTGGTTAGCGGCTGGCCGTTAGTCGCGTGCTCGATCGCAGGTTGGCGCGCAGAAGCGGAGGAATCCCAGGCGTCGAAGACCGCGAAGCCTGGGTCACCCCGGCTAGTTACTTCTGGGATAATACACCGACCACATTATTCTCTTTCTCCCCGCGGGGGGTGGACCCCACCACCTTTCATCTCGACGCCGAAGGCGGCGCTCTTCTAACTTTCCGCCGTTACCGCACAGCAACGGCACCTCCGGACCCCTTATACTCACTGCTCACCGTGCCGGAATCGCGCCCGGACGATGCTCTTCCAGCGCGCGCTGGAAATCGATCCCGGCTATGCACTTTTTCGCGTTTACTGCACCCTTCTTACGGGGACGCGCTCGAGTTCCATGGTTTGGATCTGGCCACCCCCGGCGCCGACGGTGGTGTACACGGCGACGACATCAAGTTCCACTTTGCTTTCGATCACCATGAAGCCCTCGACGAAGCCGCTGGAGTGAGTGCGCTCCATGATCTCGCGGCACTCGACGGCAAAGGCGTTGTCGGGCTTGAGTGCGGCTTTGAAGAGCTCAGTGACCGGGCCGGGCTTCTGCTCGGGAAACGCGACCGCAAATTTCTTGAGGAAGACGGCGGTTTCGCGTCCAGGATTGTGAACGTTGACCATGGTGAAGTAGTTTCCGGGGGCGACTCCGACCCGGTCGGTTTTGCCGCACGCAAATTTGATGGCGTATTGCAGAGGCAGTTCCTGGGCAACGCTGGTGGAGACGAACGCCAGCAGCGCGAGAGAAATCGTGAGAAGAATGGATCGACGCGTCATGAGACGCTCCTTCCGTTCCCCAGCGAGGGGAACACTCATTTTTTTCGATTAGGGGACCTGGGCCGAGTCAACAGTCGCCTCAGGGAAGCAGACGCTTCTCCCACCCGATGGGAGCGGCGCGCCGGAAAGACGATTGGCGCGGATTGTGCTCCGGAACGGGAGTGGAGTCAAGGGCGAAAGTGCGAAGAACAGTACTCGGTACCCAGTTCTCGGTTCCCAGTAGCCGTCCAGGAAAAACATGGTGAGTAAAAATGAAGAGGGGCGGCTTGCGCCGCCCCTGGGTCGTCTCACGAATGGAGACGAGGGTGGTTAGCGGCGTCCGTGAAATCCGCCGCCGTGGAAATTCTCGACGCGACCGTGATCGAAGCTGCGGGGCGCAACATAGCCGCGAGGCACGACAGGACGTCCGACATAGGGCCGTACCGGAACTGGCCGCGCATGGAACGCGCGCGGATAAACGGGGCGTCCCCAGCCGTGATACCACGGGCCTGCGCCGACGAAGACTCCATTCGCGAACCAAGTCGGGCCGTAATATCCATAAGGCGC
>Ga0335070_10002984_pt1 | contig 19731 bp, 19 predicted proteins | sample Lox_Sample_13_FD_206722 | JGI IMG/M metagenome (GOLD analysis project Ga0335070, IMG submission 206722) | Soil microbial communities from Loxahatchee National Wildlife Refuge, Florida, United States - Lox_Sample_1.3 | ecosystem: Environmental > Terrestrial > Soil > Wetlands | place: USA... | reverse complement strand
CGCGGCGGGGCGGCTTCGCGGGCGAGTCGCTCGGCGAGCACGAGCTGATCCTGAAGGCCCTCGAGGCGGGCGACCTCGAGCGCGCGGCCAAGGCCGTCGAGTTTCACCGGCTCGCCGCCATGGAGCGGCTCGAGCGGACCAGTTAACGCGCCCCCTCACCCGGCCCGCTCCCCCGGTGGGGGAGAGGGAGAGCCTAGCGCTGGAGGCGGCGGCGGCGCCGCGAGAGGCGCACCACCACTCTCGGGAGCATCGCGAGGCATCCCAGCGCCGCGAGCGCGACCACGACGTGCTGCACGGTCTCCGACAGGGCGCCCTTGCCGGCCAGGGCCTCGCCGCCCGCCCACCCGGCGTAGACGAACACCGCGGTCGAGGGCGCCATGAACACCAGGGAGGCGAGCACGTACGGGACGAGCCGGATGCGCGTCAGGCCGAGCGCGTAGTTCAGCAGGTTGAAGGGAATCACAGGCACCAGCCGCATGAAGGCCACGAACTCCCAGCCGCCCTTGTCCACACCCTCCTTCATCCTCCTCAGCGGACCGGAGAGCTTCTCCTCCGTCCAGTCGCGCCCGACAGTGCGCGCGGCGAGGAACGCCACCGCCGCGCCCAGGGTTGCGCCCACGAGCGCGTAGACGGTGCCCCAGACGGGGCCGAAGAGCACGCCGGCGGCCAGATCGAGCGGAAGGCCCGGGACCAGGAAGGCCGGGCCTATCGTGTAGAGGAGCATGAACATCGCGGGGCCCCACGCCCCCAGGCCGCGCACGAAGGTCTGGATCTCCGGCACGGTGATGCGGTCGTACCAGTAGAGGACGGCGGCCATGCCGGTCACCAGCACCGCCAGCAGCAGGAGCCGCCTCACCTGGACGCCGCGCCCTCGAGGCATGCTCAGGCGATTGTCGGGCCTTCGCGGGCCCGAACGCAACCACGGAGACGGCCGTCCTTGACATCGCCCACCCGGGCGGCTTAGCTTCGCGGAACTCATGAGCTGGGACGAGCGGATGAAGGACTTCGAGGCGCGCCGCCGTCACGCGCGCGGCATGGGCGGGCCCGAGCGTCTCGCCAAGCGGCGCGAGGAGGGACGGCTCAATGCGCGCGAGCGTATCGACCGTCTCGTCGACGCGGGCTCCTTCCTTGAGCTCGGCACGTTCAACGTCTCCGACATGGCGGGGGACGAGGCGAAGACGCCGGCGGATTCGAAGGTGGCCGGGCTCGCCACCATCGACGGCCGCGCGGTCGCCGTCGCGTCGAACGACTTCACCGTCATGGCCGCCACGTCGAGCCGGGTGGCCTCGCGCAAGGAGGCCGAGCTCAAGGCACTCGCAACGAAGCGCGGATTGCCCATCATCTACCTCGCGGAGGCGGGCGGGGCCCGCATGCCCGACATCATGGGCGCGGCCGGCATCGCCTCCTTCGGCAACTCGACGTACTACGGCACGCGCCTCCGCCAGGTGCCCATGCTCACCGCGGTGCTGGGCCAGTCCTATGGTCTGCCCACGTGGAACGCCTGCCTCTCGGACATCGTGGTCATGTGGACCGGCGCCTCGATGGCCGTCTCTGGCCCGCGTGTGCTCGAGCTGGCGACGGGCGAGCGGGTCTCGCCGGAGGACCTGGGCGGCATCAAGGTGCACGCGGAGGACACGGGCTTCGCCGACCTCGCCGGCGAGAGCGACGAGGCGTGCCTCGCGCTCGTGAAGCGCGCGCTCTCGTATCTGCCCGCGCATGCCGGCGCGGCCCCGCCTCGCGCCGCGGTGCCCGACGGCTCGGGATCGCAGATGGCCACCATCGCCGATCTCGTGCCCGAGTCGCGCACCCGTGCCTACGACATGCGCCGCGTCATCGAGCGGATGGCCGACGGCGGCGAGATCCTCGAGCTCAAGCCGCGCTTCGGGCGCGCCATCATCACCGCGCTCACGCGGATCGGCGGCCGCGTGCTGGGCGTGGTCGCCAACCAGCCGAGCTACAAGGCGGGCGCCTGCGACGCCGACGGGTGCGACAAGGTCATCTCCTTCCTCTGCCTCTGCGACTCGTTCAACATCCCGCTGCTCTTCCTCCACGACATCCCGGGCTTCTTCATCGGCCGGGACGCGGAGCGCCAGGGCGTGCCGGGCAAGATCATCAACTGGATGGAAGCGCTCGCACAGGTGACGGTGCCGCGCATCTCCGTGATCGTGCGCAAGACCTACGGGCAGGCCTACTTCAACATGGGCGGCGGCGACTACTCCGACCTGCTCCTCGCGTGGCCCACGGCGGACATGTCCTTCATGGATCCGGACACCGGCGTCAACGTGGTGCACGGGGCCGGGCTGGCCGCGCTCGATCCCGCCGAGCGCGCATCCCGGCGCAAGGCCCTCCTCGAGCAATGGGAGTGGGACACCCTGCCCTACGGCGCGGCGGCCCGCCACCTCGTCCACGAGGTGATCGCGCCCGCCGACACCCGGCGCATCGTCATCCAGTTCCTCGACGCGTGGGAGAGCCGGGGCGTCATCGGCCAGCATCGCCTGGCCAACTGGCCCACGAAGTTCTAGCGCGGGGCCATTGACAAGCGCGGCGCCGGCGCGACACCATGCCGCCCATGCGCACGGTGGACCTGTCCTTCACGCTCAAGCCGCATTTCCGCTGGAAGGTCGCCAGCGAGCGGCGCTCGACCCACGAGGCGGGCGCCATCTTCCAGTCCACCATCTTCACCTCGAGCTGCCACGCCTACACCCACGTGGACGCGCCCGTGCACTTCCTGCCCGGCGACCGCGACATCGCGCGCATGCCCGTGGACCAGTGGATGGGCCCGGCGGCGGTGGTGGATCTCACGCACCTGGGCGAGAACGGCGAGGTGACGGCAGCCGATCTCGAGAAGCGGGGCGGCCACGTCGAGCGCGGCGACATCGCGCTCCTGCGCACGGACTGGCCGCGCAAGTGCCCCGTGGACACCGAGCGCTTCTGGCGCGCGGCGCCCTACACGGGACGGGGCGCCTGCGAGTGGCTCGTGAAGCGCGGCGTCAAGGCCGTGGGCTACGACTACCCGCCCGACTACGCGATTCGCACCATGACCTTCGAGCCCGGGAAGCCGGTGACCCGCCACGACTGCACGACCCACGACGTCTTCTTCCCGGCGGGCGTCACCGTGATCGAGTACCTGACCAACCTGGATCAGATCGGCGCGGCGCGCTGCCGCTTCATCGCGCTGCCGCTGAAGCTCGAAGGCGGCGACGGCTCGCCCGTCCGCGCCATCGCCCTCGTCGACTAGGCCGGCCGCAGGACCAGGTCGAAGCGCGCGCTGAGCGCGCCCGCTTCCTCGGCAGGGCGCAGCGTCACCGAGAGCGCACGCGTTGACCGCCGAAGTTGCTCGCGCCCGCGAGACCTGTCAAGCGGACGCAGGAGCCATCAGCTCCGGGCCAGGACCTTCTCCACACGCTCGAGCTGGTCGCGCGTGCCCAGGGCGAGCAGCCGGTCGCCTGCGGCGAGTGCCATGTCGCCGGGCGGGTTCACCACGGGATTGCCGTCGCGCATGATGGCCAGCACCGTCGCGCCCGTGGCCTGGCGCAGGGCGATCGCCTCGAGCGTGCGGCCGACCGCGGCGCTCTCCGCGCCGACCGCCAGCGCTTCGATGTTCAGGGCCTCGTTGCCCCGCCGGAGCGCCGTCTCGAAGAAGTCCACCACCGTGGGGCTCAGGATGAGATGCGCCAGGCGGTGGCCGCCGATGGCGTAGGGGCTGATGGCGCGGTCGGCGCCGGCGCGCGTGAGCTTGGGTACGCTCGTCTCGTCGATGGCGCGGGAGACGATGAGCAGCTTGGGATTGAGGACGCGGGCCGAGAGCACGATGTACATGTTCGTGGCGTCGTTGGCGGTGGTGGCGATGAGCCCGCGGGCGCGCCGGACGCCCGCCCGCTCGAGCACGCTGTCGTCGGTGGCATCGCCCTGCAGGCAGAGCCACCCGTGCTCCTCGGCCACGCGCACGTTGGGCTCGGCCGGATCGAGGATGAGGAACGGCGTGCGCGCCTCCGCCAGCTCGCTCGCCGCCTGCCGCCCGACCCGGCCGAGCCCGGCCAGGATGATGTGCCCGCTCAGGGCCTCGATGCGCTTGTCCATCTTGCGTCTCCCCGTGGGATCGGCCAGTCTGAGCGCGACGATGTATTCCATGACCACGCCGAAGGTGTAGAAGAGGCTGCCCACGCCGACGATGGCAACGATCATGGTGAAGATGCGCCCGGCCGAGTCGAGCGGCTTGACCTCGCCGTAGCCGACGGTGGTGATGGTCGTGACCGTCATGAAGAGCGCGTCGAGCCACGTGCCGCCCACGGAGCGCCAGAGCCAGTAGTAACCGGACGTGCCACCCACCACGACGGCGGAGACCACGGACAGCGGCAGGATGAGGCGGGCCTTGAGCCCGCGAATGTCTGCGCTCTCGTGCCCCCGGACGCCGGCCGCCACCGCGCTCCTGTCGAGAGCCGGAGGCGCTACTGGGGCAGGGCCACGAGCGTCGCGGCGATGTCGCGGCTCAGCGCGGCCAGCGCCCGGCTCATGGCCGACACCGTCTGCGGGTACCCGGGACTGCCGGCCGGCTCGGAGAGCAGCGTGTTCTTGGCCGCCAGCTCCTTGCCGGTGGCGCCCTCCAGGATGCGCCAGCGTGCCTCGAGGGTCGTGTCGCCGCCGGCCGGACCATCGAAGCGCGTGACGTCGACCACCACCTGATACCGGACGCCTTCGAGCCCGCGCCAGGGGAAGAGGGAGATCTTCGCGGCGGGGAGCTCGCGCGACAGGTTCTCGGCGAGCACGCGGGGAATGCCGTCCCGCAGCGACTCGCCCCACTGATCGAAGTCGGCGAGGTCGATCTTGTCGGCGCTCGGCCGGGTCACGATCTGCGGCCGGTCCAGATAGCTGGCCACGTTGACGGGCCCGACGCCGACTGACATGGCCCGCGCGCCGGGCACGGCCGCGCTGTCCGTGGCCGCCAGCACGTAGAAGCGCGTGGGAGCGGAGCCGCCCAGACATCCGCCGGCAAGCCAGGCCGCGACGAGGACGAGAGGGAGCAGCGCATGCCGCGTGAACGTCTTCATTTGCTTTCTGGACCTCCCTTGCCACGAAGGAGTGCTTCCGGGTGCCGTTCGAGGTAGTCGGCCAAGGCCTTCAGCGAGCGGGCAGCGTCCGCCACGTCACGGAGAGCGCGGGTCAGCTCATAGCCGGTGCGCGAGTTGCCGTCAACGGCCCGCTCCACGGAGCTGAGCGTCTGGCGCGCGGAGTCACTCGTCCCCTGGATGGAGGTCGAGAGCGGCTCGATCTGCGCGTCGAGCCGCGCCAGGACCTTCCGGGTGTCCGCGATGAGGGCCCGGGTGTCGGCGAGGGTGACGTCCGTCCCGTCGGCCACGGTATCGATCTTCCTTTCGAGCTCCTTGACCCCCCTCTCGACCTCTTTGAGGGCGGAGTCGGCCGACTGGAGAGCGGTGCCCGCGGCCACAATGGCGTGCTTGACCTCGGGGGAGCGGATGAGAGACTTGGTGCTATCGAGCGTTTCGGTGACGGAAGTCATCAGCTGGTCGAACGGGATCTTCTCGATCTTGGATAGAAAGCTCTCGAGCCTGGCCTGGAGACGCTCAAGCGTCGTGGGCACGGTCGGGATCTCCCTCACATCGGGATCGAGGTGCACCAGCACGATCGGCGTGCCGGGGAAGAGATCGAGGTAGACCAGGAGCTGACCCGTCAGCAGGCTCTGTGTCTTGAGCTGAGCTCGAAGGCCGCCCTTGATCAATTCCTCGACTGCCCCGCCTTGCCCCACCCGAGATCCCCGCGGGAGGAGAGTGGGATCGATGTTGACGTACACCCCGATCTTGGGGGTGTTCGGGAAGAGACGGATCCGGCTCACCGTCCCGATCTTGACCCCCCGTATTTGCACGGGAGCGCCCACGTCCAGGCCGCCCAGATCCCCTTCAAAGAACATGACGAAGGGGAGCTCGTGCTTGAAGAGCTGGAAGCTTCCCAGGGTCACGAGACCCACCACGACCAGCGCCAGGGCCACGACCACGAAAATACCGACGGCGGCTGGGTTTGCCCGCTTGCTCATGCCTGGCCTCCCACCGCTCCGGGCCTCGCGCCCTTACTCTCCTGTCCGCCCCGCGTCAGGAAGGCGTGGATCTTGGGTTCCTTGCACTCGCGCAGCAGGGTCCGCGGATTGCCCTGGGCGAGCATGGTCCGGGTCTCCGCATCCAGGTAGACAGAGTTGTCGGCGATGGTGAATATGCTGGCCAGCTCGTGGGTCACCGCGACCACGGTGCACTTCAGGCTGTCGCGCAGCTCGAGTATCAGGTCGTCCAGCAGCCGCGAGCTGATCGGATCGAGGCCGGCGGACGGCTCGTCGAGGAACAGGATATCGGGATCGAGGGCCATGGCGCGGGCGAGCCCGGCCCGCTTCTGCATGCCCCCGCTGATCTCCGAGGGATAGAAGTCCTCGAAGCCGCCCAGCCCCACGAGCGACAGCTTGAGCGAGGCGACCTCGCGGATCTGGCTCGGGGTAAGCTCCGTGAATTCGCCCAGAGGCAGACCGACGTTCTCGGCGAGCGTCATGGAGCTCCAGAGCGCTCCGCTCTGATAGAGCACGCCGAAGCGACGGACCATGAGCTGACGCTGCTCGTCGTCGACGCCCCAGAAGCTCGTGTCGTCGAAGAACACATCCCCCTTCGCGGGACGGATGAGCCCGATGAGGTGCCGCAGGAGCGTGCTCTTCCCGCAGCCGCTCCCGCCCATGATGATGAAGACCTCGCCGCGCGCGACGTCGAAGGTGAGATCGCGCTGGATGACGAAGTCGCCGTAGGCCATGGTCAGGTTCACGACGCGGATGCGCGGCGGCGGCCCGCTAGAATCCGATGGCGTCATAGACCACCGTGAGGATGGCGTCGGAGACGATGACGAAGACGATGCCCGTCACCACCGCCGAGGTGGCAGCGAGACCCACCGCGGCCGAGCTGCGCCCGGACTGCATGCCGCGGAGGCAGCCTGCGATGGCGATGAGCACGCCGAAGACCACGCTCTTGATCATGCCGGCCGCGAAGTCGTCGAGGCCCACGGCATTCCACGTGTGGTTCCAGTAGGGCAAGAGGCCGACCCGGAACAGGCCGACCCCGACCACGGCGCCGCCGGCGATACCGACAAGGTTCGCGTAAACGGTCAAGAGCGGCATCATGAGGATGAGACCCAGCATCCGCGGCAGCACGAGGAACTCGAAGGGGGAGATGCCCATGGTGCTGAGCGCGTCGATCTCCTCGTTGACGCGCATGGTGCCGAGCTGGGCGGCGAAGGCTGCCCCCGTGCGCCCCGCCATGATGATGGCCGCCATCATGGCGCCCATCTCGCGAGCCATGCCGATGGCGACCAGGTCCGCGATGTAGATCTGGGCCCCGAACTGTCGGAGCTGGATGGCGCCGACGAACGCCAGGATGAGGCCGATCAGGAAGCTGATGAGCGACACGATGCCGAGCGCGTTCACCCCGGCTTCCTGGATGTTGAGCATGAGGTCGACGCGGCGGAAACGCGCGCGGCCGAGGGTGGCGTGACCGAGGGCGATCAGGGCCTCGCCGACGAAGGTGATCATCTCCCGCCCCCCCGCCAGCGCAGACATCGCGGACTGGCCCACACGGGCGAGGAAGGGGGGCGACGCGGCGCCCCGTTTCGTGTCGCGCTCCGGCACGGCCGCGGCCAGCTCGAGGAGCTTGCGCACGCCTTCCGGTAGCCCCGAGCGGTCCACCGTGAAGCCGAGGGACTTCGCGGCGTCCTGAACGCTCAGCACGAAGATCAGGAGACCGGTATCCCACGCATCGACACCGCCCGCGTCGAAGCTCAGGCGGCGCGCCGAGGTGGCGCCCGCCAGCTCGGCTTCGACGGCGGCGGGGAGCGGGAGATGATCCTGCATCCGCCAGGATCCGGAGAGCCGGAGAGCGAGGCCGTCGGCTGTGGGATCGAGACTCCAGTGCCAGGCGGCGCTGGCCGCCGCCGTCGGCGCGGCGCTGGTGGCGCTCATGCTGCACGCCCAGAGCGGGCCGATTTCGAGCGACACATGAGGCGGCAAGCCTATCACACGGCCCGAGAGGCGTCGAGCATCCGACTGCGGTATGCTGGCCGTCGCCATGGCGCATTCCTCGGCCGAAGTCGTGATCTGCGGCGCCGGCATCGCGGGCGTGGCCGCCGCCTACCACCTGGCCGTGCGGCGGGGCGTGCGCGGCGTCGTCATCGTGGATGAGCGGCCCCCGCTCACCCTCACCAGCGACAAGTCGGCCGAGTCCTACCGGAACTGGTGGCCCGGACCGGGCAACGACATGGTGGCGCTCATGGATCGGAGCATCGATCTGCTCGAGGAGCTGGCCGCCGAGAGCGGGAACGTCTTCCGGCTCAACCGCCGCGGTTACCTCTTCGCCACGGCCGAAGAGAAGCGCGCGGCGATCTTCGTGAGCGCGGCGGAGGAAGCGCAGGCCCTCGGCGCGGGTCCCGTGCGCCGGCACGCGGCCGCCTCCAGCGACTTCGAGCCATCGGCGCCCGAAGGGTACGACCCGACCCTGCGCGGCACCGACCTCATCACCGAGCCGGCGCTGATCCGGCGTCATTTCCCGTGGCTCGCTCCCGACACCATCGCGCTGCTCCACGCCCGGCGCTGTGGCTGGTTCAGCGGACAGCAGCTCGGCATGTACCTCCTCGAGCAGGCCCGCGCGCACGGAGTCCGGCTCCACGAAGGGCGGGTCGAGGGCATCGACGCGGCGGGCGGCCGCGTGCGCGGCGTCCTCGTGCGTGGGCCGGGCGGCACCCAAACCATCGGCACGCCGCGCGCCGTCCTGGCCGCCGGGCCCTTCTTGAAAGAGGCCGGGCGCATGCTGGGAATCGACGTGCCGGTCTTCTGCGAGCTTCACTCGAAGGTGGCCTTCAACGACACGCGGCGCGCCATGCCACGTGAGGCGCCGATGACGATCTGGGCGGATCCCCTGACCATCGGGTGGTCGGACGAGGAGCGGGCCGAGCTGGCGAGCTCGGCGAAGCACCGGCATCTCGTGGACGAGCTGCCGGCGGGCGCGCACGGCCGGCCCGAGGGCACGGGGGAGAGCACGTCGGTACTGGGCGTGTGGACGTACGACGTGGAGCCGGTGCCGCCCACGTTCCCGACCGTGTTCGATCCGGCGCACGCCGAGGTGGTGATCCGCGGCATGGCGCGCATGATCCCGGGCATGGCACCCTACGTCGACCGGCTACCGCGCTGCTTCGTGGACGGCGGCTACTACACGAAGACGCGGGAGAATCGTTTGCTGTCGGGGCCGCTGCCGGTCGAGGGCGCGTACGTCATCGGTGCGCTCTCGGGCTACGGCATGATGTCGTCCAACGGCGCGGCCGACCTCCTCGCCGACTACATCGCCGAGCGACCTCTGCCCGCCTACGCGCCGGCCTTCCGGCTCGACCGCTACGACGATCCTGCCTACCGGAAGCTTCTCGACAACTGGGGAGACTCCGGGCAACTGTGATCCTCGGAGGGGGGCTTGCGCCCCCCTTCCGAACCTCCCCCCGAAAAGGGATGGCGCGGGCTTCGCCCGTGCTCGAAGCGACGGATCAGACGCCGGCGAGATTTTCTTAGCGCGCGGCGGGTACGGCGCGGAGCTGACGGACAACCCCGCGGAGGCGGGCGGGATCGATCGGCTTCTCGAGCACGAGGGCAGGCTCCATGGCGGCCGCCTCCGCTTCGATCTCGCGCCCGAGCTCCGCGACGAAGAGCACGACGGGCGCGGCGGGATTGAAGACCCGGAAGAGCCGGGCCAGCTCCCACGCGCTCCGGACGATGCCCCGGGCCGGGGAGAGGTCGAGATCCATCACGCCCATGTCGAAGCCGCCGGCGCGCACCAGCTCCATGGCGTGGAGGGCATCGGCGGCGGCGTCAACGAGACACCCCTCCGCCTCGAGCGAGGCGCGAAGCCCCTCGCGGCTCCCGGCATAGGGGTCGATCAGGACCACGTGCGGCCGCGCCGTCTGCCGCTCGATCGCGTGGGGCATCACCGTGCGGAGAGGGCTCATGTCTCGGCCGTGCTCTTCCGGCCGTGGTCGCCTGCCTCCGCCGCCGGCTCCCGCTCCTCGGGAATCCGCGACAGCTCGCCCAGGAGGAGGCCGGCCCAGCGGTAGATGTTCTGCTCGCGGACGGTCCGGTGCATCCGGCCCATGCGCGCGCTCCGCTCCTCGCGCGACATCTCGACGGCGCGGCGAATCGCGTCGGCCACGCCGTCGAGATCGTAGGGGTTGACGAGGAGCGCGTCGCGGAGCTCCGCCGAGGCACCGGTGAACTGGCTCAGGACGAGCGCCCCGCCGTCCTCGCGCACCGAGACGAACTCCTTGGCCACGAGATTCATGCCGTCGTGCAGCGAGGTGACCATGCAGAAGTCCGCGTGCCGGTAGAAGGGCCAGATCTCGCGGTGATCGTGGTGGCGCTTGAGATAGAGCACGGGGCGCCACTTCCGGGTCGCGAAGCGCGTGTTCACGTTCCGCACCGCCTCGTCGACCTCCGCCTCGATCTCCTGGTAGCGGGCGATGCTCGAGCGGCTGGGCGCCGCCACCTGGACGAACACGAGGCGTTCCCGGTAGTCGGGGTAGAGCTCGAAGAAGCGGCCGACGGCCCGGATCCGTTCCGGGAGGCCCTTCGTGTAGTCGAGGCGCTCGACGCCCACGCCCAGGAACTCGCAGGAGATGCCGAGCTCGCGCAGCAGGTCGTCGCGAGTCGTGGCGGGAGGATTGGGGACGAAGTCGGGCGCGACGCTGATGGGGAACGGCTTGACGAGCGTGGTGCGCTGGCCGCGCGTCACGGCGAACTGCTCCCACTCCACGCGCGCCTCGATGGCCCGCTCCGCCGTCTCCAGGAAGTTGTTGCAGTAGTACTGCGTGTGAAAGCCGATGAGGTCGGCCCCGAGCATGCCCAGCAGGAGCTCGTGCTGCCACGGGCAGATGCCGAAGGCCTCGGCGTTCGGCCACGGGATGTGCCAGAAAAGGGCCACGCGCGCGTCCGGCCGCTCGCGCTTGATGAGGGCGGGCAGGAGCGCGAAGTGATAGTCCTGGATGAGGATGAGCGGCGACTCCACGTCCGCCGCCTCCTCCAGCAAGGCCGCGGCAAACTTCTCGTTCACGGCCCGGTAGTGCGCCCAGTCGTCGGGACGGAACTGCGGGCGCGTGTGCACGATGTGGCAGAGCGGCCACAGGCCCTCGTTGGAGAAGCCCTGGTAGTAGCCGGTCTCCTCCTCCTTGCTGAGCCAGACGCGCCGGAGTGAATAGCGCGGCTGGTCCGTGGGCAGGCCGATGCGCCCTGCGGCATCCGACATTTCCCGGTCCGCGTCGCCGCTGGCCTGGGCCACCCACACGCCGCCGCAGGCGAGCATGACGGGCTCCATGGCCGTGACGAGGCCCGAGGCCGGATGCTGCGCCTCGATCCGGCCGTCCTTCCAGACGTGGCTCAGCGGCTCGCGGTTCGACACGACGAAGAGCGGCGAGCCGCCCAGGCGGAGCTTGACGAACTGCTTCAGTCGCTCCTCCGTCCACAGGGCCTCGCCCACCAGCCGGAGCGCCGCCTCTTCCTCGGCCGCCGCCCGGGCGCGGTGCAGGCTCTTGGCCATGACCGACACCTCGCGCGCGACGGGCCCGAAGATGCTGTGGTCGGCGATGTCGAGGGACAGCGATCCCGCATCGCGGCGAAGAGCCTTGGTCCACCGCGCCATGTTCGCCAGGGGCCGGATCACGCTGATGCGGACGATCAGCAGGGCGATCGCGGAGAGGACGACCACGAGGACGAGGAAGCGGATGCCGCTCTCCCGCCACACGCGCCACTCCGCCTCGGCCAACGGCTCGGCGTCGAGGGCCACCAGGACGGCGCCCACCACGCGCTCGTCGCGGAAGACCGGGCACGCGTAGACGTAGGCCGAGCGATCGCCCAGCCTCGTGAGCCCGCGCCGGGTCTCCCTGCTCGCGAGCGCGGCGGTGACCTCGGGCTGCGCCTGCGCCAGGAGCGGGCGAAAGGCCGGGGTCGCCGCCTGCACGGCGCCCACCCGGTCGTAGAAGGCGAGGCTCTGCTCGGGCTGTCCGAACTTGGCGAGCAGGCGCTCGAGCGCCCGCTGGTTGCCGCGGGCGAGCGCAGACTCCGAGGCTTCCTGGAGTCCCTCGCCCAGCACGGTGGCCCGGCGCTCGAGATCCTCGAACAGGCGCCGCCGCTCCTGGCCGCCCTGCAGGTAGGTGAACCCGCCGATGACGACGAGCACGGCGAGCCAGATGGCTCCGACCAGCCGTGCGGCAACGCTCACGCAGCGCCTCGCTGGCGCACCGCGGAGGCCAGGCTCTCGAGCAGATGATGCACGGCCCCGACGCCGTCGACCCGGTAGGTCGCGCGCGATGCCATCTCCGGCGGCCCGACCCGGACGGTGATGGCCTTGCCCACGAGGGCCCCGAAGGCCATCTCGTCGGTCCAGTCGTCGCCGATGTACACGGAGAGCATCGGCGCCGGCAGAGCGCCCAGCGCCCATTCGCGGATCCGGAGGGCGCAGTGGCCCTTGCCCCATCCGACCTGCGGCAGGATCTCGATGGCCTTCGTGCCGTGGAAGATCTTGAGCCGGCCCCCGTGAGTCTGTTGGATGGCCCGTGCCAGCTCCGTCTCGAACGAGCGGCGGCCTTCCGCGGTCATGTGCCGGTAGTGGACGGTCACGCCCAGCCGCTTGGTCTCCACGCGCATGCCCTGAATGGTCGAGGCACGGCGGACGAGCGACTCGCCGAGCGCCCGCACCATCGGCTGCTGGGCGAGGGCCTGGGGATGGCTGAAGGCGATGCCGGGGCCATCGATCACGAGGCCGTGGCAGCCCGCGTAGACGGCACCCGGAACGGCGACCCGCTGGGTCACGTCGCCGAGATCGCGTCCCGACACCACCGCCAGGCGCACGCTCGGCGACCGCGCCAGCTCGGACAGGTGGCGATGGACGTCCTTCGCGAGCCGGGCCTCGGACGGATCGGGCACGTGCGGAGTCAGCGTGCCGTCATAGTCCGTCATGAAGAGAAGACTGCCGCCGCTCCTGAGCCACGGGCTCAACCAGTCGACAAGGACCTGCGCATCTTCGCCGCAGTCGGTTCGCATGGCATACGACCGGGGCAATGCGCGTGCCATCGCGCGCCACCCGGCCTCAGGCAGGTAAGCCCACTTTCACGCGCACTTGGATGTGGTCGAAGCGTGGACGGGACGAGGCGGGAGGGTAAGAGTTACCCGCCGCGGGAAAAGGTTACGCGATGACGCTTCAGCGCTTCGTCAGCTCGTCCGCGAGCAGATAGGCCTTGTCGGCAAGGATGAAGGCGCGCTGAACGTCCTGCGTCTGGAGGGCCTCCCGGGCCTTGTCGAGAAAGCTCTGCACGGTCTGGAGGCTCTCCTGCTGTGCGGAGGCGAGCTTCGTCGGATCGATCTGGCGCAGCCGCTGCTCCACACCATCGATGCGCGACTGCGTGTCCATGCGGAGCTTCTGCTCGTCAACGGCGCTCAGGACCGGGGAGAGCACGGGCGGCGGTGGAGGCGACGGCTCGGGCGTGGTGCGGGGCGCGGCCGGCGCAGGCGCGGCTGGGGGCGGCGTGATCGACGCCGGCCTGGGCGGGACCGGCACGCGAGCTTTGCTCGGCTCCGGAGGGGTCGGGACGGCCCTGGGCGCGCTCGCCGGTGCGGCCGGCGTGGGCTTGGGCTCCTCGGGCGCCTCGATCGGCGGAACGGGCGTGGCCAGAGCGGCCGGCTCGCCGGGGGGCTCCTCCGGCGTGGAGACGAACCAGCCCTTGATGGTGGCGCAGCCGCCGAGGCTCAGGCCCGCCACGAGGAGCACGAAGAGGGCCTTCACCGCCCGCTCCTGAGCGGCAGCTTCACCGTCATCGTCGTTCCCTTGCCGATCTCGCTCCGCACGTCGATGGTGCCGTCGTGCATCTGCACGATCCGGTACACGATCGACAGCCCGATGCCCGTACCGTCGGGGCGGGTCGTGTAGTAGAGCGCGAACATGCGCTCGACGTCCTCGGGGGCAATGCCCACGCCCTCGTCTCCGACCTCGAGGCACAGGGTGTGGCCCTCGACGCGAGCGCCCACCGTCACCGTCCCCCCGGCCGGCATGGCCTGACAGCCATTCTGGACCAGGTTGAGCAGGGCCTGCCGGAGCAGCTCCTCGTCGCCATCAATGGTGGGCAGGCCGGGCGCGATGTCGAGCACGAACCGGATGCCCTGGCTCTGCCATTCCGCCTCCACGAGGGCCACCACGCGGTGGAGGAGCGCGGCCACCTCGATCGGCTTGACCTCGAGCTCGTGCGGGCGCATGAAGCCGAGGAAGCCCTGCACGACGCGGTCGAGCCGGCGGATCTCGCCGCTGATCACGTCGAGGCTCTGGCGCACTTCCGGGGTGGGCGACTCGAGCCGCTCCTTGATGAGCTCGACGTGGATCATCATGGAGTTGAGCGGGTTCTTGACCTCGTGGGCGACGCCGGACGTGAGGCGGCCCAGCGCCGCCAGGCGCTGCGAGTAGCTCACCAGCGACTGCACGGTGACGTGGGCGCGCTCCGACACCATGGCCAGGCGATCGGCCTCCAGCTGCTGGCCGAGGCGCTGGAGCTCCGTCGAGAGCTCCTGGAACTCGTCGTGGGTCACCTCGGAGGGGGCGATCTCGAACTCGCCGCGTGCGAGCCGTCCGACTTCCCGCGTGAGCGACTTGAGCGGCTTCAGCATGAGCCGGGCCAGGGCCCAGGCCACCAGCCAGGCCAGCGGCAGGGCGAGCGCGGCCAGGGTCATGGTCTGGCGGAGCGCCGCGTTGAGCTCGCGCCGCAGCAGCGTCGTGCTGAGCCCCAGGCGGATGCTTCCGAAGGGCGCGCCGTTGAGGTTCATGGGCAGCGCCACCTCGTAGGTCTGCCCGAGCTCATAGAGGGTCAGGAACCGGGAGATCGCATTCTCCCGGAGCAGGGTGTCGAGGTTGGGGCGATCCGCCGCGATCGTGCCCTCGCGCGGGCGCTCCGTGTGCACGAGGATCCGGCCGTCACGGTCGACGATCATCACGTAGAGGAGATGCGGTGAATAGCCGACGCTGGCGTCGAGGAACCCGCGCAGCTCGCCGTCGCGGCGCAAGAGCTCCTTGGGATCCCGGGACGAGCCGCGGAGGATCGAGCGGCCGCTCTGCGCGAAGATCTGCCGGGCCACGAGCTGCGCCTGGCGTCCCGCCTCCTCGACAACGACGCGCGTGAGCTGGGACAGGTGCACGGCCGTGGTCACCCCCACCAGCGTCAGCGAGACGAGGCTGACGGCGACCGCTTCCTTGAACCTGATGCCCAGCCCGATCTTCACTGGGCGTACGTCTTGAGCTTGTTGTGGAGGGTCTTGAGGCTGATGCCGAGGACCTGCGCGGCCCGCGTCTTGTTGTTGTCCTGCGCGGCGAGCGTGCTCAGGATGAGCTGTCGCTCCACGTCGGCGAGGGCGGTACCGATCGGCACCGTCAGCGAGCCCCCGGACGCGGCGGCCACGGGCGAGGCGGGCACCGCTTCCGTCCCGAGGACCTTGCCGCCGGCCAGGTCCACGAGGTCCTTCATCGCGATCCGCTCGCCGGCGCCCACGATGACCGCGCGCTCGATGGCGTTGCGGAGCTCGCGGACGTTGCCGGGCCACGGCGCCGCTTCCAGAGCAGCCTGCACGTCGTCCTCGACGCCGCCCAGGCGCTTGCCGTACTTCTCGTTGAACTCCTCCACGAAAGCCTGGATGAGCAGCGGAATGTCCTCGCGGCGATCACGGAGCGGCGGCAGCGACATGCTGACCACGTTGAGGCGGTAGTAGAGATCTTCCCGGAAGGTGCCGTCGAGGAGGCCCTTGCGCGGGTCCTTGTTGGTCGCCGCCAGGACGCGCACGTCCATCTTCACCTCGGTGCGCCCGCCCAGCCGCCGGACCATGCCGGCCTCGAGAATGCGCAGGAACTTGGCCTGCGTCGACGGGCTCATCTCGCCGATCTCGTCCAGGAAAAGAGTGCCCTGGTGCGCGAGCTCGAAGCAGCCGGCCCGGCGATCGAACGCGCCCGTGAAGGCTCCCTTCTCGTGCCCGAAGATCTCGCTCTCGAGGAGGGTCTCGGGAATGGCCGCGCAGTTCACGGCGACGAAGGGCGCCCGGGCACGGGGCGACAGGTCGTGAATGGTGCGGGCCACCAGCTCCTTGCCCGTGCCGCTCTCGCCCGTGATCAGCACGGGAGCGGGCGTGGGCGCCGCCATCTCGATCATGCGGTAGAGCTCCTGCATCGAGGGGCCCGTGCCCACGAGCCGCCCGACCCCCTTGACCTGACGGAGCTGGCGGCGGAGCAGCGCCACCTCGCGCACGGCCTCGCTGCTGGAGGCCGCCTTCGGAATGATCAGCTTGAGGCGCGCCACGTCGACGGGTTTGGTCAGGTAGTCGTACGCGCCGTCCTTCATCGCGGTCACAGCGGTCTCGATGGTGCCCTGGCCCGTCAGGAGGATGACCGCGGCGAACGGCACTTCCTCCCGCAGCGCCTTCAGCAGAGCATCGCCATCCATGCGCGGCATGACGAGATCGGAGATGACCACCGAGGGCATCCCGGCCACGGCCTTCTCCAGCGCTTCCTGACCATCGGCCGCCTCCTCGACCTCGTAGCCCCAGCCGGACAGGAGAGACGAAAGGCCGCGCCGGGCGGCCGCTTCGTCATCGACGACCAGGATCTTCACGCTCATGGAAAAAAGCTCGCCTTTCCGGGGTTGCGATTCCCCCGTCCCGTACACAGGCTGTGCCAGCCGGCCGCGATGGTCAAGTCGCCAGGGCTCGCGACATGCGGCTCCGGAGCGGTCTCACCCGCGCCGGCGGGGCTCACGCGAAGTGTAACGATTACACACCTTCCATGTAACGATTGCTTGATTTTCGGAGGGGCCGACGGGAAAGAGCCCGCCCCGCCAGCTTTCCGTGTGATGCAGGAGGTGGCGCGTCTGTTGCAGCGCCACGTCCAGGTTTCAGGGCGCTCAACCGGCACGAGGAGGACATATGGTTCACTTGACAAGGGTCGCGGTGCTGCTGCCTGCGGTGTTCCTGCTGGCCTCGGGATGCGCGACGAAAGACTGGGTCCGCGATCTCGTGGGGAAGAAGCAGGTGGAGACCGACCAGCGCGTGGACCAGAAGGTGGATGCCGTGAACAGCCAGGTCAAGGCCGTCGAGGCGAGCCTCGGCGAGACGACCCAGCTCGCGCGCGGCGCCGGTGAGCGCGCCGACGCCGCCATGACCAAGGCCACCAACGTCGACGGCCGTCTCACGCGCGTGTGGTCGAACCGGTACAACCAGAAGACCGTCGACACGGTCGATATCTACTTCGGCTTCGACCAGGCCGATCTCTCGGATGGCGCGCAGACCGCGCTCCTGGGCGTGGTCAAGGAGCTCGACGCGAGCCCGACGCTGGTGATCCGCCTCGGCGGCTACACGGACCCCAAGGGCACGAGGGCCTACAACTACGTCCTGGCCCAGCGCCGCGTGGAAGCCGTTCGGCGATTCTTCGCGGAGAAGGGCGTGCAGCTCTCCCGCATGCAGGCCATCGGCATGGGCATGCTCGACGATCCCTCCATGCCCGACGAGAAGAAGCGGCGGGTCACCGTCACGTTGATGATCGACTCGGACTAGCTGGCGGCGGGGGGCCGCCGCTCAGTTGAGCGGTGGCCCCCCTTGGTCCGCCGCGAGACGAGGACCGAGTCAGTCCCCTCCTGAGGATCTTCTGCGAGCGCGGGCAGCGCGTGTGCTAGCCTCGTGCTCGGATGCACGGGTTGCGACTTCTCGGCGCGGTTGCCGTGCTGCTCTTCGTGGTTGCCGCCTTCACTCCGCTGGCCAACGTGCTCAACGTCCGCATGGCCGGCCACGCCCGGCTCGAGCCCTCGGATGCCGTGGTGGTCCTGGGACGAGGCGGAGCCGACAGCGACGGCGTGCTCACGAACCGCTCGCTGCGGCGCCTGCTTCGCGGCGTCAGCCTCTACCGCGATGGGCTGGCGCCACTCCTCGTGCTGTCGGGGTCGACGGGCGAGACGCGCGCCAGGCTCGAGCTCGCGCGCGGCCTGGGGGTCCCCGAGGCGGCGATCCTGACGACCGGCGAGGCGCTGTCGACGAGACAGGAGGCCGACGAGCTGCGCCGGCTTCTTCTTCCTCTCGGCCGGCGCCGGCTCCTCCTCGTCGCGGATCCCATCGACATGCCGCGGGCACGCTCCTTCGTGGAGCGCGCCGGCTTCGTGGTGTATCCGGCTCCCACCGCGGCGAGCGGGCCCTCCGTCCCCGAGTCCCGTCTCGGCCTGGTGCGGGACATCGCGATGGAGCTCTGCGCCCTGGCCTACTATCGGCTGACGGGGGCGCTCTGACACCTCGCCATGGAGCTCCTGGCCATCGTCGGGATCGTGGCGCTGACCTCGGCCGGGGCATGCCTGGCGGGAGCCCGCGTCCTGGCCCTGCAGCGGTCCGCCCTTGGCGCTGCTCTTGGCGAGGCGCTCGAGTGCGTGGGCCTCGCCGTGGTGTTCCTCCTGGTCAATCTGGCGGTGGGCATGGCGTCCATCCTGGGCTTCCGGGCGCTCACCGGACGATTCGTGTCGATCTACTGGCTCAACGACGTGAGCCTGGCCGCGCTGTCCTGCCTGCAGGCGCTCGTCTTTCACTGCTGGCGGCGGACGATGCGGTGACCCGGGGCGCACGCGCGCCGCTCGGGGTTTTTCTTGGCCTAGTTCCGTCACTGCGACTATACTCGGCCGGCAGATGGGCCGATACGAGCGTGACCCGTCGAGACAGGGCCGCGTCGCTCCTCGGTGCGGTGGCGTGCGAGCTGAGTAGCGCTGCTGAGATCGGCGTCCGGAGGAAAGGGGGCGGGGGTCGTGTCCCTTCTTGATCCAGCCACGGGCCTGTTTCAGTACGAAGCCTTCCTTCACCTCCTGCTCCGCGAGACCGGCCGTGGCACGCGATACCGCGACTTCTTCACGCTGTGCCTGTTCAAGCCCGACCTCCCGGCAGAGGATGCCGAGTTCGAGGCCGGGATAGAGACCGCGCTCTCCACGAGGGTGGCGGAGTTCATCCGCGCCACGGACATCGTGGGGCGGTTTCCCATGGGGCTCGGGGTGCTCCTGCTCCACACGGGACACGCGGAGGCCATCGGAGTGGCCGAGCGGGTCCGCGCCGGCGTCAGGCGGGTGGAGTTCCGTCGGGGCCCGGAGCAGCCTCCCCGGCAGTTGACCCTCAGCGCGGGGGTGGTGTCATTCCCCCGGGATGGCCAGACCTCCACCACGCTCCTCTCCCGGGCCCAGCGGTACCTCGATCAGGCGAGGCAGCGCGGAGGCGACAAGGTCATCTACGGGCAGTAGCTAGCTTCCCTCGCCGCACGGCACCTCTTCAGGGTGCCCGCCAGACGATCCTGCCGTTCTCGTTGCCGAGCCAGATGCGGGGCACGCCGTTGTCTCTCACGCCCAGGAGGACGCGCACGCGCTCGTTCCCATCCATGACCTCGAAGCTCGAGGTTCCGTCGCTCGCCACCGTGATGCGGGTGCGGGGCTTGCCGTTCTCGCCGTGGATCTGCAGCACCGTCGCCGTCGCGTTCTGCGCCATCCCGAGCGAGGCCCGAACCTGCCCGCGCCCGTCCCGAAGGACGAACTCCTCGGCCTCGAGGGTCTTCGGCATGCGATGCGTCGGGGTCTGTCCCATGGCGGCGAGGGCGGCGGCTCCCACGAGCACGAGCAGGGTCGTGC
>Ga0335070_10002982_pt1 | contig 19743 bp, 19 predicted proteins | sample Lox_Sample_13_FD_206722 | JGI IMG/M metagenome (GOLD analysis project Ga0335070, IMG submission 206722) | Soil microbial communities from Loxahatchee National Wildlife Refuge, Florida, United States - Lox_Sample_1.3 | ecosystem: Environmental > Terrestrial > Soil > Wetlands | place: USA... | reverse complement strand
CGTCGTGATCCTGCGCGGCGCCGGCAGCGCCGCGTTCTCGGCCGGCATGGACTTCGACTCGCTGACCGAGGGCGACGATATCGCCGGCCGCTTCGCCTTGGCCGACCAGAAGATGGAACGCGCCGCGGCGGCGCTGCGTGCAATCGAGGTGCCGATCGTCGCCGCGTTGCGCGGCGCCTGCATCGGCGGCGGCGTGCACGTGGCGCTGACCGCCGACATCCGCTTCGCCGCCGACGATCTGGCCTTCGGCATCCCGGCCGTGTCGCTCGGCATCGTCTATCCGCTCGACGCGCTGGCGACGCTCGTGACATTGGGTGGCGCTGGTGCCGCCAAGACGCTGCTGCTCGAGGGCAGGCCGATCGACGCGGCGCGCGCGCTGGCGCTCGGCTATGTCGACCGCGTCGTGCCGGCCGGCGAATTCGACGCGGCGCTTGCCGCCTTCGTCGGGCGCATCGCCGAGCAGCCGGCCGCGACGGTACGCGCCTACAAGCGCATCATCGACAATCTCGCCGCCGGCGCGCCGCTCGGCGCCTCGGTCGCCGTGCGCGACGCGCTCAACCGCTCGGACGATCTGATCGCGCGCCTGGAGGCGGTGCGCCGCCAGCGCGGCGCCAAGCGCGGCCGCTAGGCGTCAGCGGCCGAGGACGGCGATCGCCCGCCCGTCGCCGGGCGTGAGGCCGGAGATCTCGAGGATCAGCTTCTGCAGGATGGCCGAGGCGAAGGAATCGAAGTCCTTCGCCACCACGACGAAGGCGCCCGGCCCGCCGATCACGTTGCTCTCGAAATACTTGTCGAGGTCGACGATAGCCGGCCGGCCGAACGGATTCGGCCGGTCGTTGATGATCGGCAGGCCGTTGATGGTGATGCCGGCGGCGACCGCCTCGTCGCGCGCGGCGGTGACGTCGCGGCCGATGTTGTTGTAGCCGTCGCCGGAGATGTCGATGGCGCGCCGGGCGCTCTTGAAGCCGCTTTCGGCGATGCGCGCCTTGGCGTAGTCGATGGCGCCGCTGATCGAGGTGCGCCGCTCGCGCAGGATGGGCGTCTCGGCCAGCGCCGAGACGAAGGCGCGCGCGCTCGCCTCGTCGTGGATCACGCGCCATTCGATGACGGTGTGCTGGAAGCTGTCGCCGGCCCACTCGATATAGGTGACGGCGATGCGGCCGATCGGTCCCGACTTGATCGCCTCGACGACCTTCGGATGGGCCAGCGCCTTCAGGTAGCCGTTGCGCTGCAGCTGCGCCTCGACGTCGTCGATGCTGCCCGACACGTCGATCGCCAGCACGAGCTGCAGGTCGACCTCCTCGCCCTGGGCCGCCGCGGCCGGCCCGGCGAACGCCAGCGCCAGCAGCACGGCGAGCACCAGCCGCCGCCACGGCGCGAAGCTCTCGGGCGACGGGCGGAACCAAGCGCGCGCGCCCACGGCAATACTGCTATTTGCCGGTAGGGATCGGTGCGCCGGCGAGGCGCGCGCAATCGGCGCACAGCACCGCGGTCGGGTCGCCCTCGAGGCGGTCGGGCGCGATGTTCTCGCCGCAGGTCACGCAATAGCCGTAGCGGCCGTCGGCCATGCGCTGCAGCGCGTCTTCGATCTGGCGCAGCTCGGCGTTGCGCCGGCGATCGGCCTCGATCGCCATCGCCTCGACCTGCAGGATGTCGAGCGGCGCGGCCGGCGTGGTCTCGGCGAGAAAATCGGGCGCGCTGTCGGGCGATGAAGACGGCGCCGCCCACAGGCGCTCCAGCTCGTCGCGAAACGCGACCAGCCGCCGCCGATAATTCCGCAGATCAATGCCGAGCCGGCCTCTTGCGGCCATTCGGGTCCACCTCCGGCCAAAGCGCGTCGCTTCGTGCGGCGCCAAATCGGCAGGACCCGGGGGCTGAACGGCCCTCACTGGGCCCTAGTGTTAAAGATCGTAGACAATTCTCTGCGCATTGCACAATAGCCCAGGCGTCGCACCCGGCGCTTGTGCTCAAGCTGTGGATAAGGCAGGGTTTTCGGCGTCGCGGACACGCCAGGAGTGCGGCCATGCGCCGGGACCTCGGCACTTCCTTGGCGCGCGCGGCCGGCTGATGGCCGAGCGCGCCCGCGCCCTCGATCTGCTCACCGAACGCGTGCTCGCGACGCGCGCCGCGATCGGCGCGGCCTGGCCCTATCACGCCGATCCCGAAAGCGGCGCGTGGACCACGACGGACGACGGCGACTGGTGCGCCGGCCATTGGATCGAGTGCCTGCGCATCGCCGGCGCGCGCACCAACAATCTCGCGCTGATCGAGGAGGCGCGCGAGCGCACCGAGCGCGTGCGTCCGAAGCTCGAACGCGACGACATGTTCCGCGGCCACCGCTTCTACTATTCGGCCGCGCGGCTCTGGCAGATGCTCGAGGATCGCGACATGCGCACGCTCGCGCTCGCCGCCGCCTATGCGGTGCGCTCGATGGCGATCCCCGCCAACGGCGCCATGCCGATCGGCACAGAGGTCCAGGTCAAGTCGACCGATCTGGCGAGCCGCACCATCGTCGCCGTCGACAATGTGCACCCGTGCCTGATCCTCGACTGGTGGGCCTACAAGGAAACCGGCGACGAGACTTTCGCCGACGGCGCGCGCGCCCATCTCGACACGACGATCGCGGATTTCATCCGCGCCGACGGCTCGACGGTCGAGTTCATCGACTATCATCCGCGTACCGGCGAGGTGCTGCGCGAATTCACCCTGCTCGGCGCGCACGACAAGAGCTGCTGGAGCCGCGGCCAGGCCTGGGCGATCGCCGGCTTCCTGCGCGCCTGGGAGGCGCTGCGCGAGCCGCGCTATCTCGAGGCCGCGCGCAAGCTGTTCGACTATTGGTGGGAGCGCGCCGGTCCCGACCATGTGCCGCCCTACGATTTCCTCGATTCCGCGCTGCCCCAGGTGCCGGTCGACACCTCGGCCTCGGCGATCGTCGTCGAGCAGCTCGCGCGCCTCGCCGTGCTCGATCCGCTCCCGCCCGAGGTGCTGCCCTTCGTCGGCCGGCTCGAGCCGATGCTCGACGGACTGTGCCGGCACCTGACGCCGCTCGGCGCCGACGATCGGCGGCCGCCCGGCATGCTGCTCGACGGCTGCTTCAACCGGCCGCTTCACGTCGCCGAGCGGCACGAGCTGTTGTGGGGCGACGCCTATCTCCTGATGGCGCTCTCTTATCTCGAAAGCGGCGCGGCGCCGGCCTGACCGCTCACGCGGCGGGCGGCAGGACGGGCGGCAAGGGCGCGCTGAAATGCACCATGCCGTCGACGATCGCGAAATCGGTGATGCCGAGCCGGCGCGCCACCTTGAGCATCGGATAGTTGCGCCCGAGGATGTCGCCCTCGAAGCGCTCGATGCCGTTGGCGCGCGCCGTGTCCGCGAGATGGCCGAGCAGGAGCGGCGCGATGCCGCGGCCCTGATAGTCGTCGATCACCGTCACGGCGGCCTCGGCGCAACGCGGGTCGTCGCGCCGGCGGACATAGCGCGCGACCGCGACACCGGGCAGTCCCGGCACGGACAGGTCGGCCGCCAGCCACGCCATGTGGTCGCGATAGTCGATCTCGGTCAGATAGCGCAGCTGCTGATCGGTGTAGCCGGGCATCGGCCGGGCGAAGCGGCGATAGCGCGACTCCTCGGACAGGCGCGCGAGGCCCTCGATGAAACACTGCCTGTGCTCGGGGCCGACGGCGCGGACGAGCAGCGGCGTGCCGTCGCGGGCGCGGGCGACGAAAGGCGCGGGGCGCGTCGTGACCATGGCCGACCTCCTCGGGTCGATCCATGAGCTAGGTCGCGCTCCGACGAGCGTCCAGCCCCTCGCTGCCGCGCGGATCGCCGGACAACGCTCGGTCGAGTCGACAAAGCATCCGCGGCCCGCTGGCCCGATCGGCGCGGCCTAGGGGCGGACCAGCGCCGCCATCGCTTACGCCCTCGTCCGAGGGCCGGAGAGCAGCCGGAAATCCGATACCTGGTTGGCTGCCTCAAGACGCCGGCGCCGAAGCGCCGCCGTTATGGGATCCGTCCGTCGTGTAGTCGCGCGTTTCCTGCCGACCCTAGTCTGCCGCCTTCAAATCGACGGCCTTGAGACCCCGCCGGTCTTCGATGACTTGGTAGTTGACCCGCTGGCCTTCGGCCAATGAGCCGATGCCAGATTGTTCAACCGCCGTGATGTGGACGAAGACGTCCTTGCCGCCGTCGTCCGGGGTGATGAAGCCATAACCCTTGGTGGCGTTGAACCACTTCACCGTACCTGTAGCCATTACGCTGTCCCACAAAAGCCGACCCTGTTGCCGGGCGGCATGCCCGGCGCGCATCCAAGCCGCCTTCCCCCTCCCATTCCCCACCCAACGTAATACGCCAGGAATCAGAAGGTCGATCTGCAGCTCTAGGCCATAATGCTACGCGAGCGCCAGCCTAGCAGAAAGCAAAATCTGCAAAAGTGTCGACCGTAACAGCTTTTACTCTATTCAATAATCGCGAAATTGTTGGAATATCCGGGTCGGCCCAGTGTTGATGATCGTGACGGGGCGGGCGGGTCGAATACCCCTGGGCCGCGCCGTCTAGCTCGTTCGCCGACACGCAAATGGCGCAGGAACAGGGAGACGGAACGATGTCATTAAGAATTATCTTGGCGGCTGGGGCTCTCGTCTTTGGGCTCGCCGGCGTCGCGGCCGCGGCCGACATGGTCGACGTGGTCACGGTCCATGACAGCGGGATCGGCAAGGTGCTGGTCGATAAGAAGGGCATGACGCTCTACACCTTCGACAAGGACCCGATGGGCAAGTCGGCGTGCAACGGCAAGTGCGCCGAGAACTGGCCGCCGCTGCTCGCTACCGCCCAGGCCCAGGCCTCGGGCGACTTCTCGCTGATCACCCGCGACGACGGCAAGAAGCAGTGGGCCTACAAGGGCAAGCCGCTCTATCTGTGGGTCAAGGACCAGAAGCCGGGCGACACCACCGGCGACAAGGTCAACAACGTATGGGCGGTTGCGCGTCCATAAGGCGATCGCGGCCGGGTGCCGGCGCGGCACCCGGCCTCCTTCGCGCGCCAGGCCAGGCCCGCCGACGTGCCCGACTTTCTGAGCGAGATCGAGCGCTGCATCCCGAGCCTCAGGCGTTACGCCCGGGCGCTGATGCGCGACCGCGAGCGCGCCGACGACCTGGTGCAGGACTGCCTCGAGCGGGCGATCAGCCGGCGGCGCCTGTGGCGGCCCGGCGGTAGCCTGCGCGCCTGGCTGTTCACCATCATGCACAATCTCTACGCCAACGAGATGCGGCGGCGATCGACCCAGCCCGGGCTCGTGCCGGTCGACGAGATCGACGGCGCGCTGTCGCGCCCGGCCGACCAGACAGACCGCCTGGTCATGCGCGACGTCGGCGCGGCGCTCGACCAGCTCTCGGTCGACCAGCGCGAGGTGCTGCTGCTGGTCGCGCTCGAGGGCCTCAGCTACGCCGAGGTCGCGGCGGTGCAGGACGTGCCGATCGGCACGGTCATGTCGCGCCTGTCGCGGGCGCGCGAGCGGCTCGGCGCGCTGCTCGACGGCGACCCGGCATCGCGCCTCAGGAGGGTCAAGTGAGCGGCGAGGCGGAGCGCATCACCGATCAGGACCTGCACGCGCTGGCCGACGGCCAGCTTGGCGAGGAGCGCCGCGCCGCGGTCGAGCGCTGGCTGCAGGCGCATCCCGAGGATGCCGCGCGCCTCGCCGGCTGGCGGCGCCAGACCGCGGCGATCCAGGCCGCGTTCGGCGCGGTCGCCGACGAGCCGGTGTCCGAGCGGCTGCGGCCGCGCGCGGCGGGCTGGCGCTTCGGCCGGCTCGCCGCGATTGCCGCGTCGATCGCGTTGTTCGTCGCCGGCGCGCTCGCCGGCTGGATCGGCCACGGCCGCATGGGCGACGAGCGCGCCATGGATCTGCGCCTGGCCGATCGCGCCATCGCGGCGCACCGCGTCTATGCAGTCGAAGTGCGCCATCCGGTCGAGGTCGCCGGAAGCGACGAGGACCATCTGGTGCGCTGGCTGTCCAAGCGCCTCGACTACGAGCTGCGCGTGCCCGACCTGTCGCGCGCCGGCTATCGGCTGATGGGCGGGCGGCTGCTCGCCTCCGAAGGCGGCCCGGCGGCGCAGTTCATGTACGAGGACGGCGCCGGCCGGCGCATCACCGTCTACTGCTCGCGCGTCGCCCAGCGGCGCGAGACCGCGTTCCGCTTCGAGCAGTCGGGCGCGATCGGCGCGTTCTACTGGCTCGACGGCGCCGTCGGTTACGCCATCATCGGCGAAATGCCGCGCCCGGCGCTGCTCACCATCGCGCACATGGTCTACGACCAGATCGAGCAGTAGCGGCGCCCGCTTGCATCAGCAGCGTGCATGCTTCGAGACGCGATCCTCCGGATCGCTCCTCAGCATGACGACAACCTAGCCCTGCAACACGAGTCCTCGTCCTGAGGAGCTCGCGAAGCGAGCGTCTCGAAGGACGGGCGGCAAACCGCGCTAGTTCTTCACCTCCGACCAGATGTGCGAGGACGAGCTCGCCGTCGTCGCCTTGGGCGCGGCCGGCTTGTCGTGGTGCGTGAGCGGCGGCGTCGGCGTGTAATGCGCGGGCGCCGGGCCGCCCCGGCGCCGGCGCTCGAGCGCCTCGGCCGGCGTCTCGAGCAGCGCCGCCGCGGCCAGCGCCGCCTTGCGGTCGACCGGGTGCGGCGCGTGCTGGTCGGGCGGCGGCATCATGTTGGCGTGGTAGTAGGCGATCTTCTGCTTCGCCGGGTCCATCTCCTTGTCGAGCTCGAGCTCGCGCTGGTTGCTGCCGGCGCGCGGCGTCACGCACACGCCGTCGACCAGCTCCAGGTCGTGCCACCATTTCTTGACCAGGTTGCGCCGGCCGTTCCCAACCTTGTCGTCGAGCATCGCGATCCACTTGCGCGTGAACGGCACGTGCATCGCCGCCCACAGGAACGCCTTGTGGTAGAGCAGGCCCTCGTGATTGTAGGGGCAGGCCTTCATGCAGCGGCCGCAGGCCGAGCCCTTGGGATTGGTCACGCGATAGCGCGTGCAGCGCTCGGCGTCGGGCTTCCACGTTTCGTAGCCGTTGAACATCACCTTGTCGCCCCAGGAGAGCGCGTCGCACGGGCATTCGCGCGCGCATTTGCGGCACTTCGCGCACATGTCCTGCAGGCCGAAATCGATCATCCTGTCGACGGCGAGCGGCATGTCCGTGGTGATGATCGCCGACTTGAAGCGCGGCCCGACGAAGGGATTGAGGACCAGCTCGCCGATGCGGCTGATCTCGCCGAGCCCGGCGAGCAGCAAGAGCGGCACGTGGATCACCTCGCTGTCGATGTTGGTGTGCGAGCGCGCCGAATAGCCGAGCGAGCGGATGTGCGCCGCGACGATGCCGCATATCTCGGCGCCGCGCATGTAGCCGCGCATGCTCTGCGAGGCGCTGATCCAGTCGTCGCCCGAGGCGCCCTCCATGGTCTCGTAGCCCTGATCGAGCACGAGGGCGATGGCGTATTTGTGCTTCACCTCGATCGGGTCGCCGTCGTCGTCGTGCGAGTACCAGACGAACGGCTTGGCCTCGCACACGCCGACCATGTCGGCGTCGAGGTAGTAGCACAGCGACTTGATCGCCCTGGCGTTCTTGTCGGGGTCGTCGGTGCCGGCGGCCTTGGTCGGTGCGACCTGGCCGTCCTGATGCGGCACCATCGAGCGCATGATCGGCCCCATGGCGTTGGCGAAGGGATGCTTCATGGCGAAGCGCGTGCGCTCGCGCTGCGCCTTGTCGCCGATGTCGCCGCGGAAGGCGCGCTCGAACCAGGCGGCGCGCTTGGGCACGCGCGGCACCTCGTCCTCGAGGATCAAGGTCGTCGGCCGGTCGACGCGCTTGACGCGCTCCATGGGATGGCGGCCGAGATGGCTCGGACGCCGCTTGTCGCGCCGCCGCTCGAGCTCGGGATAGGCGCCGCCCGTGCCGAGCCAGTAGTCGGCGCCCTTGTCGAACAGGCGATTGCGCGTGGGATCGAGCGGCCGGTCGTGGGCGAGCGGCATGTCGGTCGTGACGACGGCGGCGCGATAGGCGGTGCCGATGAATGGATTGACCGCCGCGCCGTCGCGCCACTCGCCGAGCCCCGCGCGCACGACCAGCGCGTCGCGCCACACGTCAGACGCGCCCTCGATCTGCGCGCGACTCGTCCAGCCGAGCCGCCTGATATAGCCGGCGATGATTCCCGCGATCTGCGCGGCGCGCATGTCGCCGCGCGCCGCCTGTGTGCCGCGCGTCCAGCCATGCGCCAGATTGTCGGGCTCGGGCTCGCGCCCCTCGGCGACCAGGATCACGAAGGCATTGGGGTGATAGGGCGCGAGCGGCTTGCCGTCGCTGCCGGCGGCATACCAGCACTCGGCCGGCGCCGCGCAGGCGCCGACCATGGCGGCGTTGAGGAAATAGGCTGCGGCCTTGAGGTCGTTGACCAGCAGCACCGGGTCCTCCGGGATCGGCGCGCGCTTGGGCGCCACCGTGCCGTCGCGGAATTGCTCGAACAGCTCGCGATAGAAGCGCAGCGTGCCGTCGAGGCCGTCGCTCAGGCCCCGCTCCGGCGCCGGTCGTGGCGGCCGCATCGGACCGGCCGGCGGCTCGGCCGTGCGTTTCAGCCGCTCGAGCGGATAGGGGCCGAGATGGACCGGGCGGTTCCGGCTGGAGAACAGGCGCATGACACACTCCCTCGGGCGGCGTTCATCCCCAACGCTGCGCGCCGCGTTCAGTCGCGGCTGTCGGTGCTTTCCTCGATTTGCTCCAGGCCGCGCGCGATCGCCGCGGCGCCGTCGCGCAGGAGCGGCAGGAAGCGGCGCTCGAGCGCCTCGTCGTCCACGGCGTCGGCCAGGCATTCGAGGCAGAGCGACGCCACGGCCCGTCCGCCCGCGAGGATCGGCACGGCGACGATGCAGATGCGGCTGGTGACGGCGGTCCACATGCGCACGCCATAGCCGCGCTGCCGGATCTCGGCGATCTGCCGTTCGACCTCGGCGACGTTCGCGGCGAGCGCGGCCTGCGGCTCGCCCGTGCCGGCGATGCGCGCCAAGAGCTCGGCGCGCTCCCCGGCCGACATCCAGGCCAGCAAGACGAGGCCCGAGGCCGAGTCGAGAATCGGAAAGCGCGTGCTGTCGAGGCCGCGGACCGCGATCGGCGCGACTCGGCGCGTGTTGACCTCGATCAGCATCGACTCGCCCTCGGCGATCAAGAGCTGCAGCGGCCAGAGCGTGCGCTGGACCAGCTCGTAGAGCACCGGCCGCGCCGCGTGGAACAGCGCGTTCTCCCGGTGCAGCGCCCGCGACAGGCGCCGGACATAGGGGGTGAGGCGATAGCCCTCGCCGCCCAGCTCGCGCACCACATAGCCCTCGGCGCGCAGCGTCTTGAGCAGGCGGATGACGGTCGCCTTGGGCAGGCCCGAGGCCTCGGTCAGCTCGGTCACGGTCGCCGGGTTGCGCTCGTTGAGCGCGGCCAGCAGGTCGAGCCCGCGCACCAGGCTGCGCACGCCGCCTTCGGCCTCGTCCGGGCCGCCGCCGCGATTGCTCGCCCGGTCGCCCGCCCGTTTCGCCAGGTTCAACACGCGGACCATCGATCCGTATATTGGACCTAAGGACGGTGCGCGTCAACTTGCCGCCCCGCGGGGCGCTTGCCGGGCGGCCCGTCCGGTCCGATGTTCAGGTCATGACGAAGCGACAATCGGGTGGCATGTCGGTAGCGCTGCTTGCCCTGGTGCTGGCCGGGCTCTTGGCCTTCGCCATCGGCATCGCGGTCTACATGTGGCAGCGCATCGGCGCCGTCGACATCGGCGTCCATGGCGTGATCGCACTGGTCTTGGGGGTCGGCGCGTCGTTGGCGCTCGGCATCGGGCTGATGCGCCTGGTCTATTTCTCGAGCCGGCGCGGCTACGACGACAACGTCGACTAGGTCCGACGGCGCTACTTGCCCTGCGCCTTCAGCTGGCTGCGCGCATCGTTGATGCTGGCGGTGAATCCCGCCAGATCGAAGCGCGCGATTTTCTTGTCGGCCTCGCCGTTGGGCACGAACTGAACCACCAGAATATTGCCGGCCGTGAACTGCTTTATGTGGGTCTTGCTGAGCTCGGGCAGGATGCGCAGCGTGTGGCCGTCGACCTGCTTGAGCTCGCCGGCTTCCTTCTTGTCGGTGACGAAGGCTATGTCGCTGTCCTTCTTGAAGCCGGGATCGTAGTGGAAGAAGACGTATTCGCCGTCGCGCGTCAGATGCACGCCGAGGACCAGGGGCACCTGGCCGCCCTGATAGCGCGCGCCCTGGACCATGTTGCAGAACACCTGCTGACTGGCGAGGACGCGCGCGCACGCCACCTGCCAGGCGCCGTATTGCGCGGCGTAGACCGCCTGCACGCCCGGCGGCAATGACTGGGCACCGGCCGGCGCCGACAGGATCGCCGCCGCCGCCGCGAGGCAAAGTCCCCAAGCTCTCACCGTCGCGCCTCCTGTCCGAATCCCGCCGCGCTACTTGCTCCTAGCACCGATCGGCCGGCGCGACAATGCGAAGGCCCGCCGGCCGCCGCGCGCCGCGATTTGGCGCTGGCATCCGCCGCGCCGTTGGTGTAAGGCGGCAGGGAGCGATGACCGCGCGGCTCCGCCGTGCCGAAGGGCGACAAGAAAAACCCCGCTGCGATGGCCAAATTCGCCTTCTCCGAGATCATGGACGGCCTGCCGGTCGTGAAGGTCGTCGACGTCGGCCCGTCCACGGCCGAGGCCGGCAGCGAGCCCTACGCGCCCCTGTTCAAGCGCGCGATGGCGCGGGTCGTCGGCTTCGACGCCAACGAGGCCGACTGCGCTCTGCTCAACGAGCGCGCCGGCGGTCGCCATGTCTATCTGCCTTATGTCCTCGGCGACGGCACCGTGCAGACCTTTCACGTCTGCCGCGACGTTGCCGGCTCGTCGTTGCGCGAGCCGGACGTCGGCACGGTCGCGCTGTTCCAGGAGCTCGACGGCATCGCCGAGGTGATCGAGCGGCGCAGCGTGTCGACCCGGCGCCTCGACGACATCCCCGAGGCGGCAGGCGCGGACTTCCTGCGCCTCGATGCGCCGGGCGGCACGCTCGCCGTGCTGGCGGGCGCCGAACGCCTGGCCGAGGAGCTTGTCGTCCTTCACGTCGCGGTCGACTTCGTCGCCCTCTACCGCGACCAGCCGCTGTTCGCCGACGTCGACCGCGCGCTGCGCGAGCGCGGCTTCGCCTTCCACAAGTTCACCGCGCTCGGCGGGCGCTCGTTCAAGCCGCTCGTCATCGGCACCGACGCCAACGATCCGCTGAGCCAGATGCTCACGGCCGAGGCCGTCTATGTGCCGGACTTCGCGGCGCTCGACCGCCTGCCGCCGGAAAAGCTGTTGAAGCTCGCGGTCGTGATGCACGAGGTCTACGGCTCCTACGATCTGACCGCCCTCGCGCTCCGGCATTTCGACGCGCAGACCGAGGGCGGGTTGTGGCCGTCCTATGTGCGGCGGCTGACCGGCGCGCGCACGCCGCGCGGCACCGCCTTCGCGTGAGCGCCCTGGAGCTCGCGCCGCGCCCATGACCGCCGGCGACCGCGCCATCGCCCTCGGCGCGCCGGCGCGGCGGCGGCGCGCTGCCGCCATCGATTTCCGGCCGATCCTCTATGTCATCGGCTATATGCTGCTGGCGCTCGCCGCGTCCATGATCCTGCCGGCGCTGGTCGACGCTGGCGCGCATCATCCGGACTGGAAAGGCTTCCTCGCCTCGGCGGCGATCACGGCCTTCGTCGGCGGCGCCCTCGTCGTGACCAATCAGGTCGAGCGGCCGCGCATCGGCCTACGCGAGGGCTTCCTCCTGACGACGCTGAGCTGGACGGCGATGTGCGCATTCGGCGCGCTGCCGTTCCTGTTCTCGGATCTGAATCTCCGCTACGCCGACGCCTATTTCGAGACCATGTCGGGACTGACGACGACCGGCTCGACGGTCATCGTCGGTCTCGACAAAGCGCCGCCCGGCATCCTCCTGTGGCGCGGGCTGCTGCACGGCATCGGGGGCCTCGGCATCGTCGCCATGGCGGTGATCATGCTGCCGTTCCTGCGCATCGGCGGCATGCAGCTGTTCCGCACCGAATCGTCCGACCGCTCGGAGAAGGTGCTGCCGCGCCCGGCCGAGATCGCCAAGGCGATCGGCGTCGTCTATGTCACGCTGATCGCGCTGTGCACCGCCGCGCTGTGGGCGTCGGGCATGAATCTGCTCGAGGCGTCGACCCACGCCATGGCGGCGATCGCCACCGGCGGCTTCTCGACCTCGGACGATTCGGTCGCCCACTTCAAGAGCCCGCTGATCGACTGGATCCTGATCGTCTTCATGGCCGCGGGCGCCCTGCCGATGCTGTGGTTCTTCCGTGTCGCGCGCGGCGAATACGGCGAGCTGTGGCGCGATTCGCAGGTGCGCAACTTCCTGATCATGCTGTCGACGATCTGCCTCGGCGTGACGTTCTATCGCTGGTCGACCAGCGACGCGCCGTTCTGGGAGGTGCTGCGCCTGGCGACGTTCAACGTCGTCTCGGTCACGACCACGACCGGCTTCGCCACCACCGACTACACCCAGTGGGGCGGCTTCGTGAACGTCACCTTCATGTTCATCACCTTTCTCGGCGGCTGCTCGGGCTCGACCGCCGGCGCCATCAAGATGTTCCGTCTCGAGGTGATGTTCATCACCATGCGCTACTACATGCGCCGGCTGCTGCAGCCGCGCGGCATCTTCCCGCGCACCTACAACCGCGAGCCGCTCTCCGAGGAGGTCATGCTGTCGGTGCTCGGCTTCACCGGCATGTACATGGCGACCTTCCTCGTCCTGTCCGGGCTGGTCGCGCTGACCGGGCTCGATTTCGTCACCAGCATCAGCGGCGTGGCGCAGGCCATGGGCAATGTCGGCCCGGGTCTCGGCCCGATCATCGGTCCGGCCGGCAATTTCTCGTCGCTGTCCGATACCGCGAAATGGCTCTTGTCGCTGGCCATGCTGGTCGGCCGGCTCGAGCTCTTCACCGTCTACGTGCTGCTGGTGCCCCGGTTCTGGCGCGACTGAGCCGCGCCAGCCCGGGTCCGGCCGTTGCTAGGCCGCGCCGATGCTGTTCGCCTCGGCGGCCGCCTTCTGCATGTTGGCCGACATCTCGTTGGCGACGGCGCTCTGCTCCTCGACCGCGGCCGCGGTCGAGCTGACGTACTCGCGCACCGATTCGATCGACTGCTTGATGGTGCCGAGCGCAGCGACGACGTCGCCGGAGATGCCGCGCATGCCCTCGATCTCCTTCGAGATCTGCTCGGTGGCGTGCTTGGCCTGGCCGGCCAGGTTCTTGACCTCGTTGGCGACCACCGCGAAGCCGCGCCCGGCCTCGCCCGCGCGCGCCGACTCGATGGTGGCGTTGAGCGCCAAGAGGTCGATCTGGCTGGTGATGTTGTTGATCAGCTCGACGATGCCGCCCATCGCCTGCGCGGCCTCGCTCAGCCGGCCGGTCGACTGATCGGCCGCCTCGACCCGCTCGACCGCGCCGTTGGCCGTGTCCTTCGACTTGACCATGCTTTCGGCGATCTCGCGGACCGAGGCGTTGAGCTCCTCGGCGCCCGCGGCGACGCTTTCCATCATGCTCTTGACGTGCTCGCTCTTCTTGCGGGCGATAACCTGCTTGGTCACGTCGGTGGCGAATTTCACGACCTTGAACGGCCTGCCGTTCATGTCGAAGATCGGATTGTAGGACGCCTGGATGTAGATCTCGCGCCCGCCCTTGGCGATGCGCTTGTACTCGGCGGACTGGAACTCGCCGCGACCCAGCGCCGCCCAGAACTCCTTGTACTCGGCGCTGTCGCGATAGGCCGGCTCGACGAACATGGCGTGGTGCTTGCCTCTGATTTCGTCGAGCGAATAGCCCATCGCGCTCAGGAAATTGGCGTTCGCCGTGATGATGGTGCCGTCGAGGTTGAACTCGATCACCGCCTGCGACTTGCCGATCGCCTCGATCTGGCCGACGAAGTTGGCGTTGCGCAGCTTCTCCTGGGTGACGTCGGTGGCGAACTTGACCACCTTGAACGGCTTGCCGGTCATGTCGAGGATCGGGTTGTAGGAGGCCTGGATGAACACCTCCCTGCCGCCCTTGCCGATGCGCTTGTACTCGCCGGCCTGATACTCGCCGCGGCCGAGCGCCGCCCAGAACGCCTTGTAGTCGGCGCTCTCGCGATAGGCCGGCTCGACGAACATGCTGTGATGCTTGCCTTTGATCTCGTCGAGCGTATAGCCCATGGTCTTGAGGAAGTTGTCGTTGGCGATGACGATCGTGCCGTCGAGTTTGAACTCGATCACCGCCTGCGACTTGCCGATCGCCTCGACCTGGCCGACGAAGTTGGCGCTGTGCAGCTTCTCCTGGGTGATGTCGGTCGCGAACTTGACGACCTTGAACGGCTTGCCGCTGCGGTCGAGGATCGGATTGTAGGAGGCCTGGATGAACACCTCCTTGCCGCCCTTGCCGATGCGCTTGTACTCGCCCGCCTGATACTCGCCGCGGCCCAGCGCCGCCCAGAACGCCTTGTACTCGGCGCTGCCGCGATAGCCGGCGTCGACGAACATGCTGTGGTGCTGGCCCTGGATTTCCTCGAGCGCGTAGCCCATGGTGCTGAGGAAGTTCGCGTTCGCCGTGATGATCGTGCCGTCGAGGTTGAACTCGATCACCGCCTGCGACTTGCCGATCGCCGCGAGCATCGCCTCGAGCTCGCGCATGTGATTGGAAGACCGAAAACCGAGCATATGCCCCCTCCTGTCAGGCGCCTGCGCCTGGGCGCAATCGCGACTCGCTACGACCCATCGTCGTGTCGCCACAATCGGCGTCCGTCCTTTAAAGTGAGGTTAAGTGCACAGCATTTTATTTGTGGTGACTTGACATTATTTGAATGGAGGGAGGTAAAGCGAAATTCTAATAACGGTAGTGTTTATGCCTTGCCCAGGTTGTCCTTGCCGCGTGGCGATGGATACTTGTACTTGCGGCGGCGATCAATTGCAGGGCGCGCGCAGGTCGGCCGCGTATCGGACGGGAGGCCTTGCGCCGACAAAGCGGCGGGCAATCGCTAGTCCAGGAAAAGATCCGGCAGCAGCGGCGCGCCCGGCTTGACCGCGTATTTGGCGAGGTCGGCGATGCCGGCCGAGGCGAGCACGTCCTCGTCGATGTAGAAATTGCCGGTCGCCGCGCGGCTCGGCCGCGTCAGGATGACATGGGCGGCGTCGGCCATGATCTCGGGCTTGCGGCCCAACTCGCCTTTGACGCCGGGGATCATCTGCAGCGCCGCCGTCGCGATGATGGTGCGCGGCCAGAGCGCGTTGACCGCGATGCCGGCCGGGCGGAACTCCTCGGCCATGCCCAGCACGCACATGCTCATGCCGTATTTCGCCATGGTGTAGGCGACGTGCGGCGCGAACCAGCGCGCCTTCATGCTGAGCGGCGGCGAGAGCGTCAGGATGTGCGGGTTGGCCGCTTTCTTCAGATGCGGGATGCACGCCTGCGAGCACAGGAAAGTGCCGCGCGCATTGACGCCCTGCATCAGGTCGTAGCGCTTCATCGGCGTCTCGAGCGTGCCCGTCAGGTTGATGGCGCTGGCGTTGTTCACCAGGATGTCGATGCCGCCGAACGTGTCGGCAGTCTTGTCGACCGCATCGAACACCTGCCGCTCGTCGCGGATGTCGACCTGGAGCGGCAGCGCCTTGCCGCCGGCCGCCTCGATCTCCTTGGCCGCGGTGAAGATGGTGCCGGGCAGCTTCGGATGCGGCTCGACCGTCTTGGCGGCGATCGCGACATTGGCGCCATCGCGCGCGGCGCGCAGCGCGATGGCCAAGCCGATGCCGCGCGAGCCGCCGGTGATGAAGAGGGTCTTGCCCTTGAGCGAGCTCATGCGCGACCTCGACTACTTGCCGGTGAACCTATTTGCCCGTGAACTGGGGCATGCGCTTCTCCGAGAAGGCGGTGACGCCCTCGGCGAAATCGGCCGTGGTGGCGCAGTCAGCGAAGTTGCGCGCCTCGGCGGCGAGCTGCGCCTCGAGCGTGTTGTGGAACGAGACGTTGAGCAGCTCCTTGGTGTTGCCATAGGCGTGGGTCGGGCCGAGGGCGAGGCGCACCGCGAGCTTGGCCGTCTCCTTCTCGAGCGCGGCCGCCGGCACGACGCGATTGACCAGGCCGGCCTCGCGCGCCGCCGCCGCGTCGAAGCGGTCGCCGAGCAGCGCGATCTCGAAAGCGCGCTTGAGGCCGACCGTGCGCGGCAGGGCGTAGGTCGAACCGCCGTCGGGGCTCGTGCCGATATGGCAATAGGCGAGGGTGAACATCGAAGTGTCGGCGGCGACCGCCATGTCGGCGGCGAGCACGAGCGACACGCCGAAGCCCGCGACCGCGCCCTGCACGCTGGCGATCACCGGCTTCCGCATGCGGCGCAGGGCGGTGACGATGACGTGAACCTCGTGGATGAACTTCTCGAAGTCGCGACGGACGACCTGCTTGTCGCGCTCGGCGTCGATGTTGCGCTTGAACCACTTGACGTCGCCGCCGGCCATGAAATGCTCGCCCGCGCCGCGGATGACGACGACGCGGATCGAAGGATCGGCGCCGACCGCCGGGATCACCTGCTGCAGCGCCTGCACCATGGCGAGGTCGAGGGCGTTGAGCGCCTTCGGCCGGTTGAGCGTGATGGTGCAGATGCCGTTGTGGGTCTCGACCAGCACCGTCTCGTTGGGCGAGGTGACGCCGCCGTCTGCCATGGTTCCGCTCCTTCTTTCTTTAGCTGTCGAGCTTGCGCACGAATTGGGCGACCGCGCGGCCGATCTCGTCCGGGCTGTCTTCCTGGATGAAATGCACGCCCTTCACCGTCACCTCGGTCTGGTTCGGCCAGGCGCGGCAAATCTCGCGCTGACGCCCGACCAGGATCGAGCCGGGCTCTGCACTGATGAAGAGCTTGGGCACGGGACTCTTCGCGAGCCACGCGCCGTATTGCGTGACGATGTCGACGACGTCGGCGGGCTCGCCCTCGATCGGGATCTCGCGCGGCCAGCTCAAGGTCGGTCGGCGCGATTCTCCAGGCTCAACAAAAGGCCGGCGATAGGCGTCGTGCTCCTCGGGCGACAGCTTGCGCAGGATCGAGGCGGGCAGGATGCGCTCGACGAACACGTTCTTCTGCAGCACCAGCTCTTCGCCGGCCGGCGAGCGCATGGCCTGGAAGATGCCGCGCGCGTTGTCCGGCCAGTCGGCCCAGCTGAGCGGCGCGACGATCGCCTCCATATAGGCGATGCCGCGCACGCGCTCGGGATGGCGCCGCGCCCAGTGGAAGCCGAGCGCCGAGCCCCAGTCATGCACCACGAGGACCGCATCGCGCGTGACGCCGACCGCCTCGAACCAGGCGTCGAGATAGCGCGCATGGTCGACGAAGCGATAGCGGCCCGCCGGGTTCTTGCCCGAGCGGCCCATGCCGATCAGGTCGGGCGCCAGGCAGCGGCCGAGCCCTTTGAGATGCGGCATGACGTTGCGCCAGAGATGCGACGAGGTCGGATTGCCGTGCAGGAACACGATCGGCTTGCCCGCGCCGCTCTCGACATAGGCCATCGTGCTGTCGAGCACGGCGATGGAGCGCTGCGCCGGGGCGGCCTTCGTGTCGCTCATAGGGATGCATTCCGCCGGTTGCCGTGCCCGCCGCCATCATAGGAAGCCGCCGCGACCTTGGCAAAGGCGCGCGCCGGGGGGCCGGCTATAGTGGCGGCCATGACCGAACCCGCACCGACCATCGTCTGGTTCCGCCAGGATCTGCGCGTCGCCGACAACCCGGCACTCGCCGCGGCGGCGGCGCTCGGTCCGGTCCTGCCGATTTATGTTCTCGACGACGCTGCGGCCGGCGAGCGGGCCGTGGGCGGCGCGAGCCGCTGGTGGCTGCATCATTCGCTCGACGCGCTGTCGCGGCGGCTGGCGAAGCTCGGCGCGCCGCTGGTACTGCGCCGCGGCGGCGCAGCCGCGGTGCTCGAGCGCCTCGCCGCCGAGACCGGCGCGCGCGGCGTGTTCTGGAACCGCGTGTACGAGCCGGCCGCGGCGGCGGTCGAGCGCGATCTGGCCCAACGCCTGATGCGCGCCGGGCGCGAGGCGCGCGCGTTCAGCGCCTCGCTGCTGTTCGAGCCCGAAGACATCGTCACCAAGGATGGCAGGCCATATCAGATTTTCACGCCGTTCTGGCGTGCCTGCCTGGCCGCGCCCGAGCCGGCGCGCCCGTCGCCCGCCCCGCGCAAGCTCGCCGCGCCGCGCGCGGTGCCGACGGGCGACAGGCTGGACGATTGGGGCCTGCTGCCGACCAAGCCCGACTGGGCCGGCGGCCTGCGCGAGGCGTGGCTCGGCGGCGGCATGGGCCCGGGCGAGGCAGGCGCCGCGCGGCGGCTCGCGGCGTTCCTCGACGACGCGCTCGCGCGCTATGGCGGCGATCGCGACCGCCCCGACCGCGACGGCACCTCTCGCCTCTCCTCGCATCTTCATTTCGGCGAGCTCTCGCCGCACCAGCTCTGGCACGCGGCGCGCGCGGCCGAGGCGGCGCGCGACGACGCGGGCCTGCCCGGCGGCGCCGAGGCCTATCTGCGCCAGCTTGGCTGGCGCGAGTTCTCGGCCCATCTGCTGCATCGCGTGCCGTCGCTGCCCGATGCGCCGCTGCGCGCCAATTTCGCGCGTTTCCCGTGGCGCCGCGACAAGAAGGCGTTGCGCGCCTGGCAGCGCGGCCTGACCGGCTATCCCCTGGTCGACGCCGGCATGCGCGAGCTCTGGGCGACCGGCTGGATGCACAACCGCGTGCGCATGGTCGTCGCCTCGTTCCTGGTCAAGCATCTGCTGCTGCCCTGGCAGGATGGCGAGCGCTGGTTCTGGGACACGCTGGTCGACGCGGACCTCGCCAACAACGCCGCGAGCTGGCAGTGGGTCGCGGGGTCCGGCGCCGACGCCGCGCCCTATTTCCGCATCTTCAATCCGACCCTGCAGGGCGAGAAATTCGATCCCGACGGCGCCTATGTGCGCCGCTGGGTGCCGGATCTCGCGCGCCTGCCCGACCGCTTCGTCCATCGCCCGGCCGAAGCGCCCGAAAGCGTGCTGAGCGACGCCGGCGTCGCGCTCGGCAAGAGCTATCCGCGACCGATCGTCGAGCACGCGGCGGCGCGCAGCCGGGCGCTCGCGGCCTTCGCGGCGATCAAGGGCTCGGCCCAAGCCTAGCGGAATCGCCCGCGCGGCACGCAAAATCTTGTGTTTCGTCTTGGCCCTGTGGCGCTGACGCAGTAAAATCCACGCGCGCTTTGTCCAAGGCGCGCATGCGCCGCCCGGTCGCGGGGCCCGGGCCGTGCGTGCCGGTGGTCGTTTTCGTGGAGGACCGCTTGACCGCCCGATCCCGCTCGCGATTGGCTCTCGCCCTGGGCGTCGGCGCCACGCTCCTGGTCGCCGGTTGCTACAGCAAGATACCCGAGGAAGACGGCGGCACGATGCCGGCCTCGGAAGCCCAGAAGACCGAGAAGCACGAGATGACGCCGCTGGAGCGCGAGCAGGCGGCGGCGCTGGCCGAGCAGAAGAAGCGCGTCGCGACCCTGGCCGAGTCCCAAGAGGCGACGGTCGAGCGCAAGCCGGGCACGCCCGCCGAGCGCGAGCGCGCGACCAAGGTGTCGGTCATCGCGCCCGGCGCCGGCGGCTACTGGGTGCAGATCGGCTCGGGCCGCGACGAAACGGA
>Ga0335070_10002981_pt1 | contig 19743 bp, 14 predicted proteins | sample Lox_Sample_13_FD_206722 | JGI IMG/M metagenome (GOLD analysis project Ga0335070, IMG submission 206722) | Soil microbial communities from Loxahatchee National Wildlife Refuge, Florida, United States - Lox_Sample_1.3 | ecosystem: Environmental > Terrestrial > Soil > Wetlands | place: USA... | reverse complement strand
GGAAGGTGTTGTGGGTACTGATGGGGACTGTCGGCATGGTGCTGTTCATCGCTTGCGCCAACGTCGCCGACCTGCTGCTCGTAAGAGCCGAAGGGCGCCAGCAGGAACTCGCTATTCGTGGGGCGCTGGGAGCGAGCCGGCCGCAGATCGCCGGAGAACTCTTGCTGGAGAGCGTGATTCTCGGGCTGGCGGGCGGCGTGCTTGGGCTGGGACTCGCTTACGCCGCGCTCCGATTGCTGGTGGCCATCGGGCCAACGAATTTGCCGAGGCTCGACGAGATTTCGATCGACCTGCTGGTGCTGCTGTTCGCGCTGGCTGTCTCGGTCGCGGCCGGCGTTCTGTTCGGCCTGATGCCGGTATTCAGATATGCGGGAGCGCAACTGAGCGCCGGTCTGCGGCAGGGAGGGCGGACGTTAAGCGAGGGTAGAGAGCGCCACCGGGCGCGCAGCGTGCTGGTCGTGGTGCAGGTGGCGCTGGCTCTGGTTCTACTGGTCAGTTCCGGGCTCATGATTCGCACGGTGCGGGCGCTCAAGCAGGTGCAGCCCGGATTCACGCAGCCGGAGCAGATCCTGACGCTGCATGTTTCCATCCCCGATGCACAAGCGCCGAAGCCCGAACAGGTTGTCCGCACTTACAATGACATGATCGAGCGAATCTCTTCGATCCCTGGAGTCGTCTCCGCAGGTCTATCCAACTCCATCACCATGGACGGACACAACGATAATGATCCAATCTTTGCGGAAGACCATGTCTACGCCGAAACGACAATACCGCCCTTGCGCCGGTACAAGTTCGTTTCACCCAGCTCCTTCAAGACCATGGGCAATCCATTGTTGGCGGGCCGCGATGTGACATGGACGGACATTTACGAAAAGCGCCCGGTGGTTCTGGTTTCCGAAAACCTGGCGCGCGAGCTATGGCAGACTCCGGCAGCGGCTCTCGGCAAACGGGTCCGCGAAAACCCGAAGGCGCCGTGGCGCGAGGTGATTGGCGTGGTGGGGAACGAGTACGACAACGGCGCTGACCAGAAAGCCCCGACGATCACGTACTGGCCGATGATGGTGGACAACTTCTGGGGCCAGCCGCTCATGGCACAGCGAGGATTGGCTTTCGCCGTCCGCAGCAGCCGGGCCGGCTCGGCTAGCTTTCTGAAGGAAATCCAGCGGGCCGTGTGGTCGGTGAATCCGAATCTTCCGATTGCGGATGTCCGGACCGTGCAGGAGATCTATGACCGGTCGATGGTGCGAACGTCGTTCACGCTGGTAATGCTGACGATCGCCGCGGGGATGGCGCTGTTACTGGGCGTCGTCGGCATCTACGGAGTTATTTCGTATTCCGTATCTCAGAGGACTCGCGAGATCGGCATCCGCATGGCTTTGGGTGCACCGCAGCAAACCGTGCAGCAGATGTTCGTTCGCCACGGGCTTCTGCTTGCGGGCATCGGCCTGATCTGCGGTGTCGCCGCTGCGCTGTCGCTCACTCGCCTGATGTCTGCGCTGCTTTTTGATGTCAGCCCGCTCGATCCGGTAACCTACGGTGTGGTATCTCTCGTCCTCTTCACTGCCGCTTTTCTGGCCAGTTATATTCCCGCGCATCGAGCCACGGCGATTGCACCTCTTGATGCGTTGCGGGCAGAGTAGCTTAGAGGGGGTTTCCTGACTCGCAGCTATTGCACCTGCCTGTGAAGGCGGCCGCCGTTTGGGGGGATCTCGATGCCACCAGATTCAGCCTGGTGTCTCAGATACAGGGCCGCGGCCCGTAGGCGCAGTTCAATCCGGTCGGCCGGAATTTGCAGCTCATCGGCCAGCTGGCGGATCGATTCGCCATTCAAGAAACGTTCATAAACTTCAACCGCAAATGGATAAGTCATTATGGCACTCGATGGATGCGGAATGGCATCCGCAGATAGTATCCTGCGCTGCAGTATAAAAATCAAGGGGGGACACCCCTAAAATCCCCCCTCGAAGTTATCGGGGCGATCGTTTAATCGTGGGCGTCCGCGCCGCTTGGGACGGCAGCGCCGTTGCCCGACCGGATCGCCCCGGTCAGGGAGAATTGCTCGGTTTCGGTTGAACCTTCGAGAGCCGTCGTGGACGCGTTTCCACCGGCAATGGTTTGCTGCAGCTCGTCGAAATAGCCCGTGCCGACAAACCGCTGGTGGCGGACGGCGCCGTAGCCGTGCTCGTGTGCCAACTGGAACTCGTTTTCCTGCAGGTTGGCGTACGCGGTCATGCCGCTGGTGGCGTATTCGCGGGCCAGCTCGAACATCCCCATGTTCAGCACATGGAATCCCGCCAGAGTAACAAACTGGAATTTGTAGCCCATAGCGCCCAGCTCTCGCTGGAAGCGGGCGATGGTCGGCTCATCCAGCTTCTTCTTCCAGTGGAAGGACGGCGAGCAATTGTAGGCCAGCAACTTACCGGGGTAGCGGCCATGGATGGCCTCAGCGAAGCGGCGAGCCTCCTTCAGGTTCGGCTCAGATGTCTCACACCAAAGCAGATCCGCATACGGTGCGTACGCCAAACCCCTGGCGATGGCTGCTTCGATGCCGCCTCGGAAATGGAAGAATCCTTCCTGGGTGCGTCTGCCAACAAGGAATTCTTCGTCCCGCCGATCGGAATCGCTCAGCAGCAGGCTCGCGCTGTTGGCATCGGTGCGGGCAATAAGCACTGTTGGGACACCCAGAATGTCAGCCGCCAGTCGCGCGGCAACGAGCTTATCTACGAACTCGCTGATGGGCACGACCACTTTTCCGCCCATGTGGCCGCACTTTTTAGCTGAGGAAAGCTGATCCTCGAAGTGCACTGCCGCGGCGCCCGCCTCGATCATCGCCTTCATGAGCTCGAAAGCGTTCAGCGGACCGCCAAAACCGGCTTCTGCGTCGGCGACAATCGGGGCAAACCAGTAGGTGTGATTCGTGCCTGTCGAGTGATGGATCTGGTCGGCGCGCATCAGCGCGTTGTTGATGGCCTTCACGACAGCCGGCACGCTGTTGGCCGGGTAGAGGCTCTGGTCGGGATACATCTGGCCCGCCAGGTTGGCATCTCCGGCCACCTGCCATCCACTGAGATAGATCGCCTTTAAGCCTGCCTGCACCTGCTGGACGGCCTGGTTGCCAGTGAGCGCACCCAGCGCGGCCACATAAGGCTCTGTTTCCAGAAGCCGCCAGAATCGCTCGGCCCCGGTCCTGGCCAGCGTGTACTCGATGGGCAGCGTGCCGCGAAGCCGCACGACTTCTTCAGCACTATACCGGCGAACAATCCCCTTCCATCGCGGATCGCTGTGCCAGTTCCTGGACAACTCTGAGGCATCTTTGAACATGGTTACGTGGTGTAACTCCTCGACTGCATTACAGCGCGGGCCGGCCTTTCGGCTCAACTAAACTGGGCCGATTCGGACGAGTGGTCCGGTTTGGACGACATGGCGGGCGATCTTTGCTGCAGTGCGTTACGATGCAGCAAAGAGCCAGCCGAGCCATGTTTGCCACCCAAGAGCAGCAGATTCAACGCCCCGCGCGCGATTCCGAGAGTTCGATTCTAACCGCGGAAGCCACCCGATTTCTCACCAAGCTGTCCAGGGCCTTCGAGCCTCGCCGTCAACAACTTCTGGAAGCGCGGCGGGAGCGCCAGCAGGAGATCGATGGCGGCAGGATGCCGGATTTTCTGCCGGAAACCGCGCATATCCGCCAGTCCGAGTGGAAGGTCGCTCCCCTGCCCCCAGCTCTGCTGGACCGGCGCGTCGAAATCACCGGCCCGGTGGAACGCAAGATGATGATCAATGCCCTGAATTCCGGCGCCAATGTGTTCATGGCCGATCTGGAGGATTCCACCTCTCCCATGTGGGAGAACATCATCGAGGGCCAGATCAACCTGCGCGACGCGGTGAACGGAACCATCGAATACACCAGCCCGGAAGGCAAACGTTACCAGCTCGGCGAAAACCCGGCCATCCTGATGGTTCGTCCCCGAGGCTGGCACCTCGACGAAAAGCATTTCTTGGTGGACGGCCAACCGATCTCGGCATCGCTCTTTGATTTCGGCCTGTTCTGGTTCCACAACGCCCGGACGCTGGTCAAGAACTGGCAACGCCCCTATTTTTACCTGCCGAAGCTTGAGAGCCATCTGGAAGCGCGCTTGTGGAACGACGTTTTTGTGCTCGCCCAGCAGGAATTGGGCATCGCGAACGGGACCATTCGTGCGACAGTTCTGATCGAAACCATCCTGGCGGCATTCGAGATGGACGAGATCCTATGGGAACTGAAGGATCACTGCGCCGGTTTGAATTGCGGACGCTGGGATTACATTTTCAGCTTCATCAAGAAATTCCGGAACCACGCCGGTTTTGTGCTGCCCGATCGGGCTCAGGTCACCATGGACCGGCACTTCCTGAGTTCGTACGTGGATTTGCTAATCTATACGTGCCATCGCCGCGGCGCTCACGCCATGGGCGGAATGGCCGCGCAGATCCCCATAAAGAACGATCCGGAGCGCAACGCAGCGGCGATGAAACGCGTGCGGCAAGACAAGTTGCGCGAGGTCTGGGCCGGGCATGATGGCACCTGGGTGGCTCATCCGGGGCTGGTTGAGCTGGCGAGAGAGGTGTTTGATACCTACATGCGCCTGCCCAACCAGATCGGCCGCAAGCCGGAAGTCCGGGTGACGGCCGCGGACCTTCTCACTGTGCCGCAAGGCGAAGTCACAGAAGAAGGCCTGACGCGAAATATCGATATCGGCCTGCAATACCTGGCGGCCTGGGTACGCGGCAATGGCTGTGTACCGATCTACAACCTCATGGAGGATGCGGCAACCGCCGAAATTTGCCGGGCGCAAGTCTGGCAATGGGTCAAACACTCTGCACGCTTATCCGACGGCCGAACGGTCACCGCTGAGCTGGTGGGGGACACGATCCAGCGCCACGGCGACAAGCTCCGCGAGTCCATTCCCGGGCCGGCTCTCGAACTGGCTTGCCGCACCTACGAGGAAATGATCTTCAGTTCTGATTTTCCCGAGTTCTTGACGCTCCGCGCCTACGACTCTCTGGATTAGCTGCACTGCAGCAAGATGGGGTGGAACGATTGAACGCGCCGCCCGGGTCCATCACCTTTTTCTGACGCTATTCGATCCGCAGGGCTCGCAGCGGATCCAGCCCTGCGGCTCGCCGTGCCGGGAGATAGCTGGCAGCCGCGCTTACCATCAACAATGCCAGCGGAACGAGGGCGTACACGGCGGGGGATGTTGCGCCGAGTCCGAGAAAGCCCGCGGAGAGCGTTGGTGCAGCCGCCGCGGTCAGCCCTCCGCCGATCGCAATACCGAGGCCCGCGAGAATCAGCCCGCGGCGCTCGACCAGCCACACAACGTCACGGCGGCTCGCGCCAAGCGCGACGCGTATGCCGAATTCCTTGACACGACGGCTCACCGTGTAGGCGACGAGCCCATAGAGGCCGGTCATCGCGAGCGCCATGCCGATGAATCCCATCGTACCCACCATCTGGAAGAACTGCAGCCACGTACCGGTGGCGCGGCTTTCGTAAAGCGTCGCTACAGTCCGGAGGTTGAAGACCGGGAGGTTGGCGTCGATCGATCGAACCTCGTCGCGCAATAGCGCCGCGAGCTCTGCGGGATCGCCCGCCGATTGCACGATCAACGTCATCTGCGAGCGCGGGTTTTGCTCGTAGGGCAGGTACACGTAGGACGCCGGCGCCTCGTTCACGAACAGATAGTGCCCGGTTTTCGCGACCCCGACGATTTCCACTGCGGGGCCGCCCGGCCGATCCAGCCGGATGCGCTTTCCAATGGGATCCTGGCCTGGCCAATAGGTCTTGGCGAACTGCTGGTTCACAATCGCTACGCGACGCGATGCGGCGCGGTCGTCGTCGGTGAAGGCGCGGCCGCGTGTGATCTCGACGTGCATGGTGCGAAAGTAACCGGCGTCAACGGCAGCGCCGAACTCGAGCTCGCTTTCGCGGCCTTTTGGAAACTGATAGCCTTCGGGCACTACAGTCAATGTGGTCTGCGAAGGAGATAAAGGCAGCGATTCGGTCATTGCCACGTCTGCTACGCCGGCCATGGTGCGAACGCGGTCGACAAGCTGGCGGTAGAAGGCCATGGTCTGTTCGGGCGAATAGTGGAGCAGGGCGGGCGCAGTATCCATGCTGATCAGATGGTCCGTGCGGAAGTCGGGCGCCGTCACGAGCATCTTGCGGAAGCCTGCAAGAAACATCCCGGCGGTGATCAGTACGACCATCGCCAGCGCGATCTGTCCCACGACCAGGACGTCGCGGGCGATCGTACGCCGGTGTCCGGACACACCGTGTCCACCCGCTTTGAGCGCGCTCACGAAGTCCATCCGCACGGTCTGCCAGGCGGGAGCGAGTCCGAAAGAGACACAACTTACCAATGCCGCGACAAGGCTGAATCCTACGACACGCCAATCCAACTGTACGCCCAGAACAGACGGCGGTTCGCTGGGCACGCTGAGCGTTTGCAGCAGCAAAATTCCGCCGTAAGCGAAGAACAATCCAACCCCGCCGCCGAGCATCGCCACAAGGAAACTCTCAATCATCAACTGACGCACGAGACGAAGCCGTCCCGCTCCGATCGAAAGCCGGATGGCGATCTCGCGGCCGCGGGCGCGCGCCCGTGCCAGCAGCAGATTCGCGAGGTTCGAGCAGGCGATGATCAGGATCAGCCCCACCAGTCCCATTAGCATCTTGATCAGTGCGAGCATTTGTGGCGTCTGCTGGATGCGCCGCTGCAGCTCCGTGCGAACCGCGGGGTGCCGGTTGTGATTCGTCTTTGGATACTCACGTTCGAGCGCGGCGCCGATGGTGGCGAGTTCAGCCTGCGCTGACTCCCGCGATGAGCCTGTGGCCAGCCGGCCTTTGACCACCAGCTCATGGCGCCCGCGATCTTCGAGGGGATCGGCGGACTCGGCAGCCAGACGCTGGGACATTCCGAGCGGAACGTAGATGCTGGGACGAACGAAGCGGTCAAGCCCGGTAAAGGATTTCGGGGTGATGCCGATGACGGTGAACACGATTCCGTTGAGTCGCAGGCTGCTGCCGATCACCGGCCGGTCGCCCGGATATTGCCGCCAGAAGTCGTGGCTGATCACCGCCACGGCTTGGCCCGGCGCAATCGCTTCCTCCGGCAGAAACGCGCGGCCAACTGATGGCGCGACTCCGAGGACCGGAAAGAAATTGTCGCTGACGAGCACCGCGAGCCGGATCCGTGCCGGCGCCGCCGCGTCGGTGGCGGCGGCCAGTGTGGTGAGGCGATACGCCGCCAAGCCCGCGAAGGAGCGGCTCTGCGCGCGCAGATCACGGTAATCCGGGAAAGACATGCCCTCAAAGGGGTTGTCGGGCGTTGTGTGACTGATATCGTACACGCCAGACGGCTCGGGCACCGGCAGAGGCCGCAGGAGCAGGGCATCTGCAAAGCTGAAGATCGCGCTGTTCGCGCCGATGGCGAGAGCGAGGGAGAGCACGGCCACCGCAACAAAGGCGGGCTGGCGGCGCAAGGCGCGGACTGAGTAGTGGATGTCGGCAAGGATGCTCTCGAACCACGTCCAGCCCCAGCTTGCACGGACATTCTCCATCGCCAGCGTGAGGTTGCCGAGTTCCTTGCTGCCGGCGATCGCGGCGAGTGATTCCAGCTCCTCGCGCATCTCGCGCTCTTCCTGGCGGCGCCGCGCCGGCCACAGATATTTCAGCCGATTCCACATCATGATCCCTTCACCACCGGCGACGTACCCATGATCCGTGAGACCGCGCTCACGAAGTCAGCCCATTTAGAGTGTTCCCGTACCAGGTGCTTCCGGCCTGCCGCGGTGAGCTTGTAATACTTGGCGCGGCGATTGTGCTCGGACATTTCCCACGTGGAGGCGATCCAGCCTTTCGCTTCGAGGCGCTTCAAGGCGGGATAGAGCGAGCCGAACTCAATATCGAGGGCCTCGTTTGAGACGCTGCGTATGTTTTTGGCAATTCCGTAGCCGTGAAGGGAACCGGCGAGGAGCGTGCGGAGCACCAGCATGTCGAGGGTTCCTTGCAGCAGATCCATATGGAGAGATTCTATATGAAGATAGACTATATGTCAACAATCCCCTGGACACTTAGAACTGTATGGGCAAAACTAGTAAGGCGTCCCAGCGATTTTGTAAGGCTGGGCCGGACACACGCCCGGCCCGATCTTTTCACAGCCGAAAGCACGGAGGGGAAACACGGCATGGATTCTAGCACTGTCCGGTCTGCGCTCATTAGCCTCGTGCTTCCGGCTCACAATGAGGAAGGGAACGTTCCCACCATCTACTCCGAGATTTGCGGCATCCTGGCGGCCATGCCATACCAGATCGAGCTGATTTTCGTCGATGACGGTTCAAGTGATGCAACCGCCGTGCGTGTCCGTGAACTCGATTCATCACCGGGTGTGGTGGTGCGCCTAATCCGTTTCAGCCGGAACTTCGGCCATCAGGCGGCGCTGCTGGCGGGCCTGCACGCGGCCCGCGGTGCAGCCGTTATCACCATGGATTGCGATCTCCAGCACCCCCCGCAACATCTGCCCCAAATGATCACCGCGTGGGAACAGGGCGCCAAGATCGTGCAGATGGTCCGGCGCCACAATGCGGGAACGAACTGGTTCAAGAGAACCACCTCTCGCAGCTTCTACCGCGTCATGGCCATCCTGAGCGACTCACCAGTCGCGAAACGGGCCGCCGACTATCAGTTGATGGATCGCCAGATCGTTGACTATCTCCTGCAAATTGGCGATCGGCAGCCTTTTTTTCGCGGCATGGTCTCGTGGCTGGGTTTTCCGGCAACCCAGATTGAGTACACCGCTCCAGAACGCCACGCTGGCCAATCGAGTTACAACTGGCGCAAGATGTTCAACCTGGCGCTCGACGGGATTACCAGCCTCTCTTCGAAGCCGCTGCGCCTGGCCTTCTATCTGGGGCTCTCCGCAGCCGGTTTTTGCCTGATCTACATTGTTTTCGCGGTGATTGCTTTTCTGATGGGAAAATCCGTGCCCGGGTGGACTTCGCTCATCGTGACCGTGGTGTTTCTGGGCGGCGTGCAGCTCATCTGCGTCGGGATCATCGGCGAGTACGTGGCGCGCATCTATGAGCTCACCCGCCGGCTGCCGCCATTCATCATTGCGGAGGACGAGAAGACCGAACCGCCGGCAGCCAAAGCGCGCAATGCCGGCGAGTGAGCCTGCCGGGCATCACGGCTTGGAAGAATTCGGATTCCCTCTGACTTCCTCAATCTGCAGCGTCTCATCAGGCTACAGAAAAAAAAGCCGCGCCTCCTTTCGGAGAGCGCGGCTTCCGTTTTCTGACTTCTTGCTGACTTCTGTTTAGTAGTCCATCCCCTCGGGCCCACCGTGGCCACCGGGCATGGGGGCCTGCTTCTTCTCGGGGATCTCGGCGACCATGGCTTCGGTTGTCAGCATCAACGAAGCGATCGACGACGCATTCTGCAGCGCCGTGCGGGTCACCTTGGTCGGATCGATCACGCCCGACTTCACCAGGTCTTCAAACTGATCGGTGGCGGCATTGTATCCATAGTTGGCATTAGTGTTCGTGCGAATCGTGTCCACCACAATGGCGCCTTCGGTGCCTGCGTTGGAAACGATCTGCCGCAGAGGCTCTTCGCAGGCGCGCTTGATGATATTGACGCCGATCTGCTCGTCGCCCGCCTGCTTCAGTTCCGCCAGCGCCTTCGCTGCCCGCAGCAGGGCCACGCCGCCGCCCGGAACGATGCCTTCCTCCACAGCCGCGCGGGTAGCGTGCAGCGCGTCTTCCACCCGAGCCTTCTTCTCCTTCATCTCGGTTTCGGTTGCGGCGCCAACTTTAATCACCGCCACACCGCCGGCCAGCTTGGCCAGGCGCTCCTGCAGCTTCTCGCGATCGTAGTCCGAGGTGGTTTCCTCGATCTGCGCGCGGAGCTGCTTGATGCGGCCCTCAATGTTCTTCTGGCTGCCGGCGCCATCCACGATCGTCGTGTTGTCTTTGTCCACGGTCACGCGCTTGGCGCGGCCCAGATCCTCAAGACGCACACCCTCGAGCTTGATGCCGGTCTCTTCCATGATGGCCTTGCCGCCGGTCAGGATGCCGATGTCTTCGAGCATCGCTTTGCGCCGATCGCCAAAGCCCGGCGCCTTCACGGCAACCGCGTTCAGGGTGCCGCGCAGCTTGTTGACCACCAGGGTGGCCAGCGCCTCGCCTTCCACTTCCTCGGCGATCACCAACAGCGGCTTGCCGCTGCGTGCAATCTGTTCGAGCAGCGGAAGCAGGTCCTTCATGTTGCTGATCTTCTTCTCGTGGATCAGGATGTACGGATCCTCCAGTACGGCTTCCATCCGCTCGGCGTCGGTGACGAAATACGGCGAAAGATAGCCGCGGTCGAACTGCATGCCATCGACGGTCTGCAACTCCGTGACCATGGTCTTGGATTCCTCCACCGTGATCACGCCGTCCTTGCCGACCTTCTTCATGGCTTCGGCGATGATGTTGCCGATGGTGTGGTCGCTGTTAGCGGAAATCGTGCCGACCTGCGCGATCATCTCACCGGAAACCGGCTTGGAGAGTTTCTTGACTTCCTCGACGGCCACGTCAACGGCTTTCTCGATGCCGCGTTTCAGAGCCATCGGATTGGCGCCGGCCGCAACGGCCTTCACGCCCTCGCGGAAAATTGACTGCGCGAGAATCGTCGCCGTCGTGGTGCCGTCACCGGCCACATCAGAAGTCTTGGAAGCCACCTCGCGCACCATCTGCGCGCCCATATTCTCGAGCGGATCCTTCAGCTCGATCTCTTTGGCCACCGTCACGCCGTCCTTGGTGATATTCGGGCCGCCGAACTTTTTCTCCAGAACGACGTTCCGGCCTTTCGGTCCCAGCGTGACCTTCACCGCGTCCGCCAACTGGTTCACACCGCGGAGAATGGCTTGCCGGGAATTCTCTGCGTAAATAATCTGTTTTGCCATGGTTGTTCCTCTTCCTCCTTAGCTAGCCTTCTTCGCCACCTTGGGCTGGGCTTCCAGAATGCCGAGGACCTCGTCCTCACGCATGATCATGTACTCTTCGCCATCCAGCTTGATGTCGCTGCCGGAATACTTGCCGAAAAGGATCCGGTCGCCGACTTGGACATCCAGCGGAACTACCTTTCCGTCTTCCAGGCGCTTGCCTTTTCCGACGGCTACGACTTCGCCTTCCTGCGGTTTCTCTTTTGCAGAATCGGGGATGTACAGCCCACCCTGCATCGTTTCTTTCTGCTCGATACGCTTGACCACAATGCGGTCGTAGAGCGGTCGAATTTGCATAGCTCAACCTCCAAAGTAAGTTCAGTGATTGGTTCGGGTGTTGGAACCGATTTCATGTCGGCTCCGAACTATTAGTTATTAGCACACTCGACCGTCGAGTGACAAGAATTTCTTGCAACTTATTGAAAACAGGTGGATAGCATTTGTACAAAAAAATCCATATCCAACTACTTCTCGCCTTCCGGCTCTCTTCCCAGCCGCTTTTTCACGTACTCCGCGTATTCCTTCTGGAGCGCCGGATCGCTCGGGCTGGGATAGATTTCGCTGGATTTGTACTTGCCGGTGTTGAGCTTCATCTTGGTCCACTCGTCATGGATGTGGGTCTCGTCGGCTCGGTCCAAGACCTTCTTCACCAGGTGTGGCGGGATAAAATAGACCCCCTCGCGATCGCCGAACACGACATCGCCCGGCATGACGGTCGCATTGCCGATGCGCACCGGAACATTCACGCCCGTGAGCATCACGTTTCCAATCGGTGTGGGATGCGCGCCGCGGAAGTAGACAGCCATGTCGATGGGATAAATCCCCTCCAGATCGCGGAGCGCGCCATCCACCACGAAGCCCGTTTTGGTCTCGCCGTAAATCGCCGTGGCGAGATTGTCGCCGACGATTGTTCCGTTCTCGATTTTGCCGAACAGGTCCACCACCAGCACGTCGCCCGGCTGCAGCGTATCGATGACGCGCTGATTCGCGTTATGACCCAGCCCCTTGGTGAGGGCATGCGCTTCGGCTACGTCGCCGACGTCCGGCCGGTACGGCATGAATTGCGCCGTCACCGCGCGCCCCACCAGCTTGCGCTCGGGATGCAGAATCTGCCAGTTGCCTTCGTACTGATTGCGGAATTTCTCGCCCGGGAGCACGGCCCAGACTTCTTCGGCAGAGAGACCCTTACACTTCTCGAGCAGTTCGTCGGGCACCTTCGGCCGGCCGTCCTCAAAGCGTGGAAACGGATTCTTCGCCGTGTACTCGATCATCTGCTCGCGGGTGAAAGTGAAGACCTGCGGGGAGCAAGGCAAGGCGAAAGCCAAAAGGCAAAGGGCAAAAAACAGAAGTTTCATTTGGCTGCAATTTATCACAGGCCGGGGGCTACTTGTCAGTTAGCGCTGCCACCCCCGGCAGTTCAATTCCCGCGAGAAATTCGAGCGACGCCCCGCCGCCGGTCGAGACGTGCGAGATCTTGTCGGCCACGCCGGCCGACTTCACCGCTTTTTCCGAATCGCCGCCGCCCACGATGGAAGTCGCGCCCGATTCCGAAACCGCCTTCGCCACCGCAACCGTGCCCTTATCGAAGGGCGGTTTTTCGAACACACCCATGGGTCCGTTCCAGATGATCGTTTTAGCGCCGGCAATCGCCTTCGAAAAAGCCTCCACGGTCTTTGGCCCGATGTCGACGCCCATCTTGTCGGCGGGCACCGTCTCGACCACCTCACTCGGTGCGCCTTCTTTGAGCTCCGACACGACCACATGATCCACCGGCAGCATCATCTTGCCGCCGACGGATTTGAGAAGATCGCGCGCCAGATCGAGCTTGTCGTCTTCCACAAGGGACTTGCCGGTCGGCTGGCCCTGTGACTTCAAAAACGTGTACGCCATGGCCCCTCCGATCAGCAGCCGGTCGACGATCTTGGCCAGGTTGGAAATCACTTCGATCTTGTCCGAGACCTTGGCGCCTCCCAGAATCGCAATCGACGGGCGCGCCGGGTTGGTGGTCGCCATCGTCAGATATTCGAGCTCCTTTTCCATCAGCAGCCCGGCGGCGGCCTTCGGCACGAAGGCGATCATCCCAACCGTGGATGCGTGCGCCCGGTGCGCGGAACCGAACGCATCGTTGACGTAAACATCGCACAGCGCCGCCAGCTTCTTGGAGAAGCCCGGATCATTCTTCTCTTCTTCCGGATGAAAGCGCAGGTTCTCAAGCAGCAACACTTCGCACGCTGCGGGCTCCATCGCTTCCACTTCGGGCCCTATGCAATCCGGTGCCATCTTGACTGGACGGCCCAAAAGCTGTTCCAGCCGTCGCGCCACCGGTTTCAGACTCATCTCGGGATTCGGTTTCCCCTTCGGGCGTCCCAGATGCGACGCCAGGATCAGCCCCGCGCCGTGATCGAGCGCATACCGGATCGTCGGCAGCGACGCCTTGATGCGCTTGTCGCTGGTGATTTCCTGGCCGCCGGGCGCCAGCGGAACATTGAAATCGACGCGAATGAACACACGTTTGTTTTTCAGATCGAGATCGCGAATGGATAGCTTGGACATGAAGGCCTCAGAATCATTTTAGTGCGATAAGCGGGTTCGAGGTTTTAGGTGCCAGGCGTCAGTTGTCAGGTATCCGTTTTCGAGTGTCGCAATCCGGCCTTATACCTAACACCTAAAACCTGGCACCTAACACCTGCTTTTCACTTCTGCAGAAAAAAGTTCCCCACGAACATGGCGTCGATGCCGGACGAATAGAAGCTTCTCACGGCATCGCGCGGCGTGCAAACCAGCGGCTCGCCGAAGAGATTGAATGACGTGTTGTACAGCACCGGAAGACCGGTCTTCTTGCCGGCGGCGTGCAGCAGTTTCCAGTACAGTGGATTGTCTTCCTCGGACACTACGTGCACCCGGATCAAGTCGCGGTCGAGGATTGCGCTTTCAAAACATTTCCGGTAGCGCTCGCGCACGCGACCTACAGTGGCAAGATATCGCGCGTTCGGTCCCACTTCGAAATATTCGGCCGCTACCTCGGCAGGAACTGACGCCGCGAATTTGCGGAACGATTCGCGGTGCTTAATGTACGTGTTGAGATTTTCCGCCGAGTAAGGATCCTGCGGAGAGGCCAGAATACTGCGGTTGCCCAGCGCGCGCGGCCCGAATTCCATGCGGCCGTGCATCCAGGCGACAATTTTGTTTTCGCTGAGCTGCCCGACGGCCGTGTCAATCAACTCGCCGCCCGTGAGCAGGTAACGGAACCGCAGCTTGCAGTTCTCCAGCACGCGCTTGATCTGCTCGGCGGAGTAGCTTGGCCCTAGGAAGAGGTTGCCCAGAGACGCGCGCCGCTTCTCCCCGTATAGCCCGTGCCATGCTTCGAACACCGCGCCCAGGGCCGTCCCTGAGTTTCCAGCCGCGGGTTGCACAAACACGTCGTTGAATTTTCCGCAGGATTCCAACGATTCGATCAGCATGGCGTTCATGGCAAGCCCGCCCGCCAGGCAAAGGTTGCCGCCTTGGCCCGCCATGCGCAGTACCGTAGTCTCCACAGCACGCTGCAGACCGGCGGCCAGCTTGGCTCTCTCCGGCTCCGGGATCACAGCATGATCGTGAAGACCGATTCGTTCGAAGAACTTTCCGCTGAAGCCGCCGTGGGTCGTGCGTTCCGCATCGAAATAAGATCGGTCCAGGCGCGGCCACTCGCCCGCCCGGCACCCCAGGATCTCGAGAAAAACGTCACAGTAAGGCTCGGTGCTCCCTGCCGACAGCCATTGCACTTTGTGCTCATCTGCATGCGCGTTAAAACCGAGCAGTTCGGTCACGCGGCCGTAAAGCTCGCCCAGCGAGTCCGGCGAGTAAAGTTCCCTCTCCAGCCGCAGAAGCTGGCCATCCGCGGCATGCCAGCGCGAGCCGCAACGGAAATCACCGTGACGGTCGACCACCAGCACGGTGGCCTCATCAAACGGCGACGCGTAAAATGCCGACGCTGCATGCGCGCGGTGATGGTCGATCAGCGCCATGCGGCTCTGCGGAAATCGCGCGCGCAAATTTAGATGCAGACCGCCTTCCTGGGAAGCCGGAATCGGCCGGACCACGGCCACGCAGTCCACCTGGTCCGGCCGCACGCCTGCGAGTTCCAGGCACATGCCGATGGACTCATCCGGAAGCTGTCCTCCTTGCGTGCGGCCGCGCCGCACCAGCTTCGATTCTTCGACCGCGGCCACCAGTCTTCCGTCGATCAGAATGGCGCTCGCGGCGTCAGTCAGAATGCCGCCGATTCCAAGAATGATCATGTTGGTCTAGCTTCTAATCGCGGTTGCGATTCCCTCAGGAACCCCGCTGAGCTTTGTCGATCTTGGCAAAAGTGTCCCGCAACGCCACCGTCCGGTTGAAGACCATGGTCTCCGCGCTGCTGTCCGGATCGACGCAGAAATAGCCGAGCCTCTCGAACTGGTACCGGCTGCCCGGCGCCGCTCCGCGGAGACCGGGCTCGAGTTTCGCGCCGGCGAGAACTTCCAGCGAGTGCGGATTGAGATTCGACGTGAAATCCTGTCCTTCAGGCGCCTCGTTGGGGTTCTCCACCCGGAACAGATTTTCGTATAGCCGCACCTCTGCGTCGATGGCATGCGCCGCCGAGACCCAATGGATAGTCGATTTCACCTTGCGCCCGTCCGGCGCGTTGCCTCCGCGCGTCGCCGGGTCGTAGGTGCAGTGAATTCCTGTAATCGCGCCGTTCTCGTCTTTCACCACTCCCGTGCAGGTGATGAAGTAACCGTAGCGCAGCCGGACTTCCTTGCCAGGCGACAGCCGGAAGTAGTGTTTGGGCGGATCCTCACGGAAATCGTCTTGCTCGATGTACAGCACGCGCGAGAAAGGCACCTTCCGCGTCCCGGCGCTGGCATCCTCCGGGTTGTTGACGGCTTCCATCTCCTCAACGTGATCCTGCGGGTAGTTGTCGATCACCACGCGCAAGGGACGCAGTACGGCCATCACTCGCTGCGCGCGCTTGTTCAGGTCTTCGCGAACGTAGTGTTCGAGCAGCGAAAGCTCAATGCTGCCGTTCGTCTTCGAAACTCCAATCGCCCGGCAGAAATTGCGGATGGCTTCCGGCGTGTAGCCGCGCCGGCGGACTCCGCTGATAGTGGGCATGCGAGGATCATCCCACCCGCTGACGTGCCCTTCTTGAACCAGAGTCAGTAGCCTGCGTTTGCTCAACAGGGTGTACGTGAGGTTGAGCCGGTCGAATTCGATCTGCTGCGGATGGTAGATGCCTAGCTGATCGAGATACCAGTCATACAGCGGCCGGTGGTCTTCGAATTCAAGCGTGCAAATAGAATGAGTAATTCGCTCAATCGAGTCCGACTCGCCGTGCGTGAAGTCGTACATCGGATAGATGCACCATTTGTCGCCCGTGCGGTGGTGCTCGGCATGCAGAATCCGGTACATTACCGGATCACGCATGTTCAGATTCGCGGACGCCATGTCGATCTTGGCCCGCAGGGTTCGCGCTCCGTCGGGAAATTCGCCGGCCTTCATGCGCTCGAACAGGTCGAGGTTCTCTTCCACGGAGCGGTTTCGCCAGGGACTCTCTTTGCCCGGCTCGGTCAGCGTGCCGCGATACTGGCGCACCTGTTCTGCGGTTAAATCGCAAACGTAAGCCTTCCCGGCCTTAATTAATTGCACGGCCCATTCGTAGAGCTGCTGGAAATAGTCCGACGCATAGAACAGCCGGCCCTCCCAGTCGCCACCCAACCAGCGCACATCTTCGATGATCGACTCCACGTATTCCGTCTCTTCCTTGCTCGGATTCGTGTCATCAAACCGCAGGTTGCATTTGCCGCCGAACTCCTTCGCGAGGCCGAAGTTCAGATTGATCGACTTGGCGTGCCCGATGTGCAAATACCCGTTCGGCTCCGGCGGAAACCGCGTATGCACGCGTCCGCCGTACTTGTTCGTCTTCAAATCCTCGACGACGATGTCGCGGACGAAATTAGACGGCCCGGCTGATGTGCCAGGCAACTCCTGATTCGTTGTACTCATGATTCACGTTTCGGGGACTGGCTCCACTGTCCCTAATCCCAACATTTGGGCCTAACCAGACTGCCCGTCGTGGACAGTGCTGCCTCACTTGAAAATGGCCGCAATCGCTGATTCGGTCGCTGGTAAATCGAGCGCGTCGGGGACTGGCTCCACCGTCCCTAATCGAGCCGCCCGCAAACCACCAGCCCGCTCGTCGAGGACGGTGTTGCCTGTCCCCTCTTGCACGAGTCTCTTCGTATTCTCATGCTCGCGGGTTTCGTCCCTCGGCGACAGGACGCTCAACTGTCCCCATCTCCACATGGCTCAATTTCACTATCTTTATCATCGCCTCTTCAACCCGCTTCAGGCAGGTTGCCTTACCCAACACCGCCATCGTCTCAAACAGCGGCGGCGCATTCTTGCGCCCGCATACCGCCACGCGAATCGGTTGAAACATCTGGCCCGCTTTGATTCCCAGACTGCTCGCGGCCGCGCGCAACGTCTCTTCCAACCCTTGGTGGTTGAACTCGGTTCCCGGCAAGATCTCTCGCGCGCGTTCCAGAACACGTAGCGCCATCGCCATATCACCTTTTTGCGGAATCAGCTCGCCGGAGTCATAAGGCGGCAGCTCGTCCAGGAAGAAAAAATCGGCCGCCTGAACCACGTCACGCAACAGCTTGATCCGTTCCTGGATCAGCGGCGTAACCGCGACCATCTTTCCCGGCTCTGCGCAGAAACCCGCTTTGCAAACGAAAGGCAGCAACAGCGCCGCCAGTTCTTCCGTGCGCATGGCGTAAACGTACTGCGAGTTGAGCCACACCGCTTTCGGATCGAACGGATCGTCATCACTGAAGTTGACCACCGCGTTCGATTTGTTGATGCCCTCAAACGAGAAAGCATCGATCAGTTCCTGCCGCGACATCCTCTCGCGATCGTCTTTCGGAGACCAGCCGAGCAGGCAGATGAAATTGACGAAGGCCTGCGGCAGAAAGCCTGCATCGCGATACGTGGTCACGCTCACCACCGGCCCGTGGCGGCGCTTGGAAAGCTTCGTTCCGTCTGGAGCCACCAGCAGCGGCAAATGCGCGAACCGCGGCAGTTCGGCGCCCGCAGCCTCAAAAATCAACACGTGCTTGAACGCGTTGGTGAGATGGTCCTGGCCGCGAATGATGTGGCTGATACGGAGATCGGCGTCATCGGCGCAAGAGGCCAGATGGTAGGTCGGCGTTCCGTCGCTCCGCAGCAAAGCGAAGTCCTCAATGTCCGCCGTGGATTTCGCCTGGTCGCCATAGACGGCGTCGCTGAAGCGAATGTCGCGCACCGGGTCCCGAGGCACGCGGTAACGGAGCACGAAAGGTTCTCCAGCCGCCGCCCGGCGATCGCTCTCCTCGCGCCCCAGCTCCCGCATGCCGGGATTGAACAGCCACGCCGCGCCCGAGCGGGGCTTTTCGCCTTCCTCGCTCTGAGCGGGCGTAAAATCGCGGTACGCCAGACCCTTCTCGAAAATCACCTCGGCCATCTTTCGATGAAGATCCAGCCGCTCCGACTGCCGGTACTGCTCATCCCATCCCAGGTCGAGCCAGTTCAGCCCTTCGAAAATGGAATCGAGCGAGGCCTGGGTGTTGCGCTCGATGTCGGTGTCGTCAATCCTCAGGATCATCGTGCCGCCATGGCGGCGCGCATAGAGCCAGTTGAAGATGAAGGTGCGCGCGCTCCCAATATGCAAAAATCCCGTGGGAGACGGCGCAAAACGCACGCGAAGCATTGGAAATGCCAGTATAGCAACTCAATCCGTAGGAACCTCATAGCACTCTTCGCCTGGTGTTCTCTGCGGCCTCTGCGTCTCGGCGGTGATATCGCCTGCCCTCTCCGGCGTTACAATGCCCTCTTATGCGCATCACCGCCATCGACACTTATATCGCCGGGAATCCCTGGAAAAACTGGCTGTTTGCAAAAGTCTCCACCGACGAGGGGATCCATGGGATCGGCGAAGGCACACTGAACTACTTTGCCAAGACGATCGAAGCAGCCATCCATGAGCTGACGCCGTTGGTCATCGGCATGGACCCCTTCCAGGTCGAAATCATCTCGCAACGGCTGATCCGTGATGTATACAGCGAGGGCGCGCAGATCCACATGTGCGCGGTAGCGGCCATCGAGATCGCCCTGTGGGACATTATCGGCAAGGCGACCAATCAGCCCATCTACAATCTGTGGGGCGGACGCTGCCATGAGAAGCTGCGCGCGTACGCCAACGGCTGGTATCGGGGCCCGAGAACTCCGGAAAGCTTTGCAGAAAAGGCCAAGAAAGTGGCGTCCCGCGGCTACACCGCCATGAAATTCGACCCGTTCGGCTCGAGTTGGCGCATGCTCTCCCGCTACGATTTCGATCTCTCGGTCGACATCATCCGCGCCGTACGGGACGCCGTGGGCCCTTCGGTCGATCTGCTGATCGAGGGTCACAGCCGGTTCAACGTGGCCACGGCGGTAGAGTTCGCCGAAGCCATCCACCCGTTCCGGCCCGCCTGGTTTGAGGAGCCGGTGCCGCACACCAACATCCCGGCGATGGTGGAGGTAGCCCGCCGCAGCCCCGTACCCATCGCCACCGGCGAGAGCCTCTCAAGCAAGCAGCAGTTCGCCGAACTGTTAAAGCACGAGGTGGTGAACATCCTTCAGCCCGAGCCGCTTAATCTAGGCGGGCTTTTCGCCACTCGCATGG
>Ga0335070_10002980_pt1 | contig 19750 bp, 17 predicted proteins | sample Lox_Sample_13_FD_206722 | JGI IMG/M metagenome (GOLD analysis project Ga0335070, IMG submission 206722) | Soil microbial communities from Loxahatchee National Wildlife Refuge, Florida, United States - Lox_Sample_1.3 | ecosystem: Environmental > Terrestrial > Soil > Wetlands | place: USA... | reverse complement strand
CTCCACCATCGAGGCCACCACTCTTGCATCAATCTCCACGGGGAAGACGACGCGCTTACCGGACGCGGCATCCTTCGCTTCACGCCTCACGAACCTCGGACGCCTCTGCAACGCTTCCAGCACATCTATGCCCTGCTCCTTTACGCGGTATTTTCTCTCGACTATGTGTTCGTGAGGGACTTTGAGTGCTTTTTCTTCCCCACCCACGACTACCTGAAAAACACGAAGCATCCGGCGCGAGAGTACGTCATACTTTTTGCGGGAAAAGCTTTCTACCTCACGTACATGCTGATCTTGCCAGTTGTGTTGCTGGGGAAATCTCCTCTGCTGGTCGGCCTGTCGTTCTTACTGGCCCACTTGATCATCGGCTTGAGCGTGGCCCTCGTCTTCCAGACGACACACTGTGTTGACGGCACTTACTTTCCCTTGAGCCGCGACGAGTTTGATAACGGGATCTATCACATTTTCGCAACCACGGCCGACTATGCGACCGAGAGCCCGATGGTCGGCTGGCTAGCGGGCGGGCTCAATCACCATATCGTCCACCATCTGTGCCCTTTTGTATGCCACACGCACTATGCTTCTTTGACCCGGATTGTGAAGGAGACCGCCGAGGAGTATGGCGTTCCCTACCGGCAAAATCCCACGATGAGCCGGGCGATCAAGCATCATCTGCTACTCTTGAAGCAATTGGGAAAACAAGATCAATTGCAGCACGCGGATAGTGAGGCGTGACCTTGCCGCAAAGCATTCCCGCCGTCTCCCGATTCCAATCCTTCCTCGATTCGCGCGCCATGGCGCGCAATCCCGTTCAGGTTTTGTCGAAGTACACCAAAACCCATGGCAGCACTTTCCGGTTCTATTTTGGCGGCGTCAAAGAGGCCATTGTTACCACCGACCCGGTCGTCATTCAGCGCGTGCTGAAGACCAATTCGGAGAACTACCACAAGTCCGAGATCCAAAAGAAGCGGATGGGCCATTTCCTGGGCAAGGGTCTTCTCACCACCGAGGGCGAAGCCTGGAAAACACAGAGACGCCTCATCCAGTCGGGTTTTGAGCGAAAGCAACTCGAAGTTCTATCCTCCATCATGCAGGACTCCCTCGCGGACTCGCTTCGGGATTTCGACAGACAAGCCCGGCTCGGCCCTGTCGACATCTACCCGCTCATGATGAAGATCACCTTCGCGATGGTAGGCCGATCTTTGTTTGGCGCCCGGTTGAAAGAGGAAGACATCGACCTCATCAGCACAGCGATTTTGACCGTGCAGGAATTTATGGTTCGGCAAACCATTCAGCCCTACCTGAATGCCTGGTTTGCCGTCTCGGGCGAGTTGCGCAGGCACTGGGAACTGCGAAGCCGCGCCTTCGGGGTGCTGGACGAATACCTCCAGCGGCGACGCAAGGAGGCCCCCGGCCACGATCTGCTGCAGATTTTGATGGATGCCCGCTACAGCGACGGCCACGGCATGCCCGACGAGTTGATCCTCAGTGAGAGCATGCAACTGCTGGTCGCCGGCCATGAAACATCGTCGAATGCTTTGTCGTGGCTTCTGTACTTACTCAGCTCGCGTCCGGATTGTGTCGAGAGAGTGCGGCAGGAGTTCGATTCTGTGCTGGGCGACAAGCCTCTGAGTTACAGCGATGTTGCGAAGTTCGAGTTTACGACGCAGGTCATCTCGGAGGCGCTGCGCTTGTATCCGCCATTTTGGATGGTCGACCGTATGGCTCTCGCCGACGATCGTGCAGGAGATGTCGTCATACCCCGGGGATCGACGGTCGTTGTGTTCATTCACGGCGTACATCATTCGCCGCAGTACTGGGAGAATCCAGAGAACTTCGACGAAGAACGCTTCTCCAAGGCGAAGGAGAAGCTGCACACACCCTTCGCGCATTTGCCCTTCGGAGCCGGCCCTCGCGGATGCATCGGCGGCAATTACGCCATGCTGCAGATGCTCATGATTCTGAGTGTTCTTCTTAGAAAATACGATTTCTGCCTGGTTCCAGGCCAGACCATCGAAGCGCGCCCCATGGTGATCTTGCGTCCCGAAAACGGCATCCGCATGACCTTCACCGAGGCAATCCCCCGCGGCGTCGGCAGACTGTCCGACTGTTCCGCCTAAAGTTGCACATAGGGGCGTAGCGGGTGAAGCCAGGGTTCCGTGATGCAGAGCGTCCATGGGAACGCCTGCTGCAAGCGTTTCGCCTCTATTTCGTCAGGTGGATTAACGTCGGCGAGGGATTCTCTTTGCCGAGGCCTCGGATCCAGGTGGCTCACGGAACGGTTCCACAGAAATGCGCTCGTAACGCACGTCCAGCACGGTCAGGTGTTCGGTACCGCCTGGCACTTGAAGGACTACGCTGTCGCCCGCTTCCGATTTCATCAACGCGCGCGCCAGAGGTGACACCCAACTGATGTGGTTGCGGTTGAGATCGACCTCGTCGGTACCCACGATGCTCACCACTCGCTCCGCTCCCGCGGCATTGGCATAGCGCACGGTCGCTCCGAAGAATGCCCGCTTCGCCGCCTGACCCGCTCGCTGAGCTTCCGGGTCCACCACTTCCGCAGCTTCGATCCGCTTGGTGAGAAAGCGAATCCGCCCATCGATCTGCCGCAGCCGCCGCTTGCCGTACTGATAGTCGGCGTTTTCACTGCGATCGCCGTTGCCGGCGGCCCACGCCACCACCTCCGTCACGGCCGGGCGTTCCCTGGTGAGCAGAAACCGGTGCTCATCTTTGAGGCGCTGCAGGCCGTTCGGCGTTATGTAGTTCTTGACATGCGCCGTGGGGGCGTCCGGTTGTGGTTTTCTCGTAAACCCTTTTCGCATCTCGAGTCTTTCCAGTGGCCCACTTCAGTGCCCAGTTCCGAGTGATTCTATCTTGACGTGCCCCACATCTCGCGCTTTTCCAGATGTGGGAACCAGCCACGTACCGCTTTTAAAACCACAAGGAAAGATTTGTTCTTCAAGCGAGATCCTACTCTCAAACACCGCGAAAGATGGAGCACCCAAGATTTGAGAATTATCTTCGTTTCGGGAGTTTGCCGTTTGACGGAGAAGTGGGCCGCGTCGCCCTCAGAGGTACCCACTCTTCGGAACTGATGGTGTGCATGTCATATCATGTTGGGGCAAAGGAGCAGTACTAACCCCACTCTTATGTTCATGCGAATTCGAGTTTGTCTCCTATTGGTCCTGATCTCTGCCCTGACTTTATACGGCGCCGATTTTTCCATGAAGGTGACCGACAAGAATTACCTCGATACACAAGGCTTCAGCGTCTTTCTCTACGACAGCACGTACCATCCCGTTTTCGTGGACCAAAAGAATACGGCCATGGAAATGATTCTCCACGGCCAGCGCATCGCCACCAACGGCGACGTGCGCCTGATGCCAACGCCCGAGCAGTGGGACCTGGTGGCAACTCTTAAAGATCGCCACGCCGACAAGGAGAACAATCGCCTCAGCGCGGACCTCGCGTTTCCAACGTTCGATCTTGACTACACACTCGAAGTCGCGGCGGAGCCGGGCGGCGTGAAGGTCAGCATTGATCTCGACAAGCCGCTGCCGCAGAAACTGGCGGGGCGCGCGGGCTTCAATCTCGAGTTCCTGCCCTCCATCTACATGGGCAAGGCTTACCTCGTCGACGGAACCAGGGCGGGCATCTTTCCGCGCACGCCAAACGACCCGATGATAAAAGTCTTGCCCCTGCCCGATGAACCGAAAAAGGCGTACTACCTTGAGGACTGGGATAAGGCCAAGGGATACACTCAGCCGCTGCCGTTCGCCGAAGGCAAGAACATCACGCTGGGCGTCGACGACGCGCTGGCCCGCGTGAACGTGGTATCGGATACGGCCAACCTCATGCTGTTCGATGGGCGCGATCGCGCGCCCAATGGCTGGTTCGTGTTGCGTTCGCTGATCCCTTCGGGCAAGACCACCGGCGCCATCGTCTGGCACATCCGGCCAGACGTGATTCCCAACTGGACGCGGCCGCCTGTGATCGCGCACAGCCAGGTCGGTTACGCGCCGGGCTTCCCCAAGGTCGCGGTGCTCGAACTCGATCCCAAGTATGACGCGCCGAAAATGGCGCGAGTGTTGCGCCTGATGGAGGACGGATCATACAAGCAGGTGTTCGAGGGCCCGATCACGCCGTCGACGCCCTGGCTGCGCTACGTCTATTCGAAATTCGATTTCACTCCCGTCAATGACCCTGGCCTCTATGTCATCGAATATGCAGACCAGCGTACCGCTCCCTTCCCCATCTCACAGGACGCTTACGCCAACATCTGGCAAGACAGTCTTGACCATCACCTTGCGGCGCAGATGGATCACGTTTCCGTTCGCGAAGGCTACCGCATGTGGCATGGCGCTTCGCACCTCGATGATGGCCGCATGGCGCCCGTTGTCGGGGAACAATTCGACGGCTGGAACCAGCCCACGGCCACAGACGGCAAGTACAAAGGTGGCGACCACATTCCCGGGATGAACGTGGGTGGTTGGTACGATGCCGGCGATTTCGATCTCGAAGAGCCCGCGCAACTGAGCGTGATTCAGAGCCTCGCCCTGGCGTATCGCGAATTCAATCTCAAATACGACGAGCTCACGGTGGATGAAGCCGCCCGTGCGGTTGAGATGCACCGTCCCGATGGCGTGCCGGATACGGTGCAGCAGGTCAAACACGGCGCACTGCTCATCCTGGCGCAGTTTCATAACATCGGGCACGCTATTCGCGGTACGCACGAGCCAGACCTGCGCCAGTACACGCAAGTGGGCGACGGAGCCTCGAAAACTGACGGCCGCATTTACGATCCCAGGCTAGTCCCCAACGAAACGAAGGGCGATTATTCCGGCAAGCCCGACGATCGTTGGATCTTCACGACGAACAATCCATATTTCCAATGGAATGCCATTGCGGCGCTGGCTGCGGCGGCGGATACGCTGAAAGGCTGGGACGACGCACTTGCGAAGGACTGTCTGGAGACCGCCATCAAAGCATGGAAGGACACGACGGCAAATCCAAGGCTGTATCCGACAAGCAGCGGGCCAGAGCGAGAGGCTCCCGCAGGTGGTGTGCTCGCTGCGTCGCAGGGTGTGGTCTCTGGCGCACCAGGCGCTCCGGCAGCTCCGCCCGCTGGCTCCGGCCACAGACGATCTTTCGTTGGCATGGACTGGCCAGCGGCCCTGGAATTGACCATCGCGACGAATGGCGCCGAGCCCTACAAGTCCCGCGTGAAGGAATTGTTCCCCCAGATGATCACGCCAGAGCAGATGGACTTCAATGGCTGGAAAGCAGTGCGGGTGTTGCCTTATCTGGATGCGAGCGCGAAAGATCAAATGCGCGAAGCGGTGAAGACGTACGTGGCGGGTTTGGACAAACAGTTGGACGCTACCCCGTTCGGTGTGCCCCCGAGCCTTGGGACGTGGGGCGGATCGGGCGCGGTCGTGGACATGGCCATCCGAATGTATTTTCTGCACAAGACATTTCCGGATCTCGTGAGCCCCGAATACACGATGCGCGCCGTCAACTACATTTTGGGCACGCACCCAGTATCGAGCACTTCGTATGTAGCAGGAGTGGGTACGGTCTCGAAGACCAAGACGTACAGCAACAATCGCGCCGACAACTCTTACATCCCCGGGGCGGTGATACCGGGATACATCATCATCAAGCCAGATTTTCCGGAGTGCATCGATGACTTCGGATTCCTATGGTTCGAGGATGAAGCCGTTGTGGCCGGGTCGGCAAGCTGGGTCGTCGCCGGCAACGCCGCGAATGCGATCATTAAGGAATCGAAGTAGACCCGGCACTAAAAGCGCCCTGCGATCCTGAGGGTGCCGTGCCATTTGAGCCTCCTCGTTGTCAGCCGTTGCGCACGATCCGCGGCGGCGAGCGCCCCATCTTTGCATTGCATCATTCCCACGGAGAGCGCCCCATCCTTACGTTTTTTGTAAGGGTGGCCGCCGCTGCTGTCGGCGCAACTTGTGTACGTTCTACACTACCCGTTGTGTATACCGTCGTCGCGATTCAGAGACTGCCCACCAATTCGAATTTCGGAGCACCCGGGGAAAGGAGCGCTCGAACGTCTCGCATCGGAGGTTGGCCGAAGAAGCGGGAGTATTCGCGATTGAATTGTGTCGCGCTTTCATAGCCGACCTCGAAGGCTGCACTGGCAGCATCGAGACCATTGTTCAGCATCAGGCTCCGCGCTGATTGAAGCCGCAGTTGTTTTTGATACTGCAGCGGACTCATCGCGGTCAGCATCCGGAAATGATGGTGCAACGTTGATACGCCCATGCTCGCCACATGTGCGAGTTCTTCCACGCGCAGAGGCTTGGCATAATTCGCGGCTATCCACGCAATCGCTTTTGCCGTCCGGTGGCTTTGATCTCCGAGTGTTGCTACTGCCCGCAAGCGTGCTCCCACGCGCCCCTGCAGGACGCGATAGATGATCTCGCGCTGAATCAGGCCGCTCAGAAAAGGAATGTCCTGCGGATTACCCAACAGATCCACCAGGCGGCAGCATGCGTTCAGGAATTCGGGCGTGGTATCGCCTATCGATATAGCCGGACTGTCCGGTGAAGCCTCCGCGACATGAATTTCCTCGCGGCTGAGCAACTCCCGCACCATGGACATGTCGAACTTGATTGACAGCGCGAGACAGGGAACATCCTCGGTTGCCTCGGCCACCCAGCTCACGATCGGCAAATCCACCGCAGTCACGACGAAGCGCGACTCGTCATAGATAAAGCTGGTCCGGCCAAAGTTCACCTGCTTACTGCCCTGTGCGACCACGATGACTCCCGGATGGTAAGTCATCCGGCACGGCGGGGTAGGCGCAGTCCGCTGGTGGAGGCTGACGCCCGGCATCTCTGTTGTCCGATTCTCTTCTTTGCCCAAGAAAGAGGCAATCTTCTGTGAGAGTTCTGCCTGCGATCCTCGGGCCTGGTTCGCTTTCAGATTGGGCTTTTCTTTTGTGTTTTTCATGTTACGAGCGCCGTCGGCTTCTGATGAAGATAGCCTGTTGGCAGCCGCGATGCCACTGATTTCTCGCCCGACAAGAGGAATAGGCAATAAGTAGGCAGGATCGGGCTACCCGTTGACGGGCTTTTACCCATAAATTCGAGGATGCAAGGAAACAAAATGAAGACGCGCACCCCTGGAGAGAGCCATGAAAACCTTAAACCTAATTATGGGCCTATTTCTATTCACAATGATTGCGCAATCGTCCTACACGCAGCAGTCGCCACAGCCGCCAACCGAAACGATTAAAACTGCCGCAAGTCATACACCCGAGCAACAAGAAGTCATCAACCTCTCAAACACGAAATGGGATTGGATGGCAGACAAGAAGGTCGATTCCTTAGAGACACTATTTGATGACAAAGCCATGTTCACTCACATGGGAGGGACATGGGGAAAAACCCAGGAACTAGCTACCATTAAGAGCGGTGGCATCTGGTACAAAAAAGCTGCAGTTTACGCAGTGGACGCTCGCTTATTCGGTAACACAGCCATCCTGCTAGAGGACATTGATTTGCAGGCAGTAGTCGGTGAGCACGAAGTCACCAACCCTTTTATGGTGACTGAGGTGTATATCAAGGAAAGCGGCAAGTGGAAGCTCGCTCAACTCACGTTCTCGCATCTGCTTAGGCCAGTCAAAATGAATAACAAGAACAATTAACCACACAAGTAGCGAGAGCCGGGAGTTCCACAAAATTCGGCGCCCGCCCCTTGTGTATGCCGTCGTCGTACCCGCCCTTCGCAAAGTGCTGTCTAATCCCGCGAAGGACGGGGTACCTGGTCCCTTGAGCTTTACTTCTTGGGCCGCGACTCCGGCGGCACAAGACCTGCGAGGCGGTAGTACACAACGAGCTGGCCATAGTGTTCCCCGCTATGTTCGATGAGGCCGTATGCGATGTCGAGAACGCGCGCTTTCTGGTCAGGGAGATAAACAACCTCCGTCATCAGGCCTTTCTCGCCTTTCGATTGAATGGCGGCGGCGCCGTCGGCAACGGATTTCTTCACGAATGCGACGATATCGGCCTTCGTTTTGTACTCGTCGCGCTTCGGATCTTCTGCCGCGGGAAGTTTCTGCCCCGTCGCAGAATTAGTGAAGTAATACATTGAACCCGCCGCGTGCAGCAACTGCTCTGCGAAACTGCGCTCGGCGGGCGTCGGCTTGAAGTCATATTTGTCCTCGGGAAAATCTTCGGCCATCGCCGTCAGCTTGCGGCCAATCTCATTCCAGGAATCGAGCACGACTTTCAATTCCGGATCGGCAGGTTTGACGATGGCATCTTTTTTCATCGCGTCTTTCGTCGCAGCGTCCTGGGCATGCGCGGGAAACGCGCATGCCAGCAGGACGATAGCGAGAAACGGTATTCTTTTCATTTCTTTCTCCACGATTGAGTTTCGCGAATCAAAGCTTCACCTTCTTATTTCGCCTGCGCCAGCTTCGTAACAACTGCGGCAACTTTATCGAGCGTCTCGGTCCAGCCCTCGAATTGACCGCTATCTTTCGCGCTCTGCATGGGTTCATTTCCAATGTGGGTGAGTTTTGTCCGGCCGTTCCCGAGATCCTCAAAGATGGTCACGTCGTACGCACCCTCGATGGCCTCATGTTCTATTCCCAGCTGCGCAGGATCAATCTTGTTTCCCTTCGAGTCCGAAAAGTACATCAAGGAAACGATCTTCTCGTGCGGAACAATCTCGTGGTATTCAACCCCATTCCAGAACTCCTGCCCATCCGGCGCCTTCGTGCAGCAGAGAAGCTTTCCTCCAACGCGAAAATCCATCTGGCAAACGATCGCAGTGAAGCCTTTCGGCCCCCACCACTGCATCACGTATTTCGGGTCAGTCCACGCCTTCCAAACTATTTCACGTGGGGCATCAAAAACTCTTGTGATTACCATCCGCTCTGTTTCGTTCACCGTGCTTTTTGGCATCTCTGGCCTCCGCTCTTTTCATTTCGTTCACAACCATCTCCAGCTTGTCGAAACTCTCTTCCCAGAATCGACGGTAGCTAAACGCCCAGTCGCTGACCGTCTTGATCGCCGCTGGCCGCAACGTGCACACACTCTCTCGTCCACGCTTCGTCTTGATCACAATCCGCGCCCGCACCAGGTAAGCAATATGCTTTGAAATCATCTGCTGCGAAAGTGCGAACGGTTCCGTCAATCCATGCACAGAGGCAGGCCCACGGGAGAGTCGTTCGATCATTGCCCGCCGGGTGGGATCCGATAAAGCCGCAAACGTTGTACCCAATCTATCCACAACCGTATGGTAGTGGATTGTGGGACAATGTCAAGTGTGAATTTTGGCAGCTCGCTAGCGAGCAATATGGCGATTCTGCGGCAGTTAGCCTCGGAATTGTTGCCGCAGACGTACCTGCGCGGGAAGCGTTGGGAAGCCTTACTTTCTTACTGAAGGTCAAAGAGGCTCAGATCGTCAGGGTTTCCTGCGGCGAAGTATCGGCCATCAGGAGAAAACGCTGACCAAGACTGACGCTCAGGCATTTCGGAGATTCGAACCATCGCTACGGGGTGCAGCGTCTCGGTGTCGAACACTGTGAAATATTCATAAAGGAGCACAGGACCATCGCCTCTTTCGTCGAAGAATTCCAGTGCAAAGCGCCTTCCATTCTGTGAAGCCCCTGCAAATCTTGCTGGCCCATTTATATCTGCTTGTTTGAGGATCGTTCCCCAAACGTCCATAGTCTTGATCTTTCCGCAACCGAACAACATCACTGTGTCGTTGTTCAAAAATTTAGCAGGGAACCCGCAGTCCCCATGAAATAACAGCCGTGACCCATGTTCATCGCTCAAGGACACAAACGTGCTATCTCTCGGGTAGTCGCGGCGCCAAGAGATGTTGTTGGTCAGGACAGCAGTCCTAGTAAACGAGGATGGAACGGAGCCTGTAAGCTTTCCTACAAGGGTGAGAGTGCGCGAATCAACCAGAACCGTACCAGGATCAGCTTCCCAAGCCAGTGTGCTGCCATCCGGTGATACGTTAGCAACCCGGCCATGATCCAGGTCGAGCTTTGCACCAGCTTCGCTAAGGTCAGGGTTAAGAGACTTTAGTGATCCTTGCTCTAATATGACGTGGCCGTCGTTTGTTGCGAACACGTAGGGCATAGCGCCCCAGTGTCCGCTAAACTCGCGTGAGTTCTTGATCTCGCCAGTCTTGACGTCCAACGATACTAGGCGATATTTGGACATCGGCTGTGTGCCCTCGTACTGAGGATATCCGGCATCGAAAATGGCCAGGACTCTGTCACCCGCGAAAGCAACCTGTCGGGTTGCGCCAAACTCGGAACCAGTATTCATCGCCTGCCACGTTCCTTTTTCGAGCGCCGTGGACCAGAGGCGCTGTGCGCTCGGTGGCTGTTTGGGAGCCTGAGCAAATGCCACCCAACAGGGCAGAGCCAGGATCACGATGGCTATAGCGTTGGTAAGAAGATGAGTGCGTAGTTTGTGCGCGAGATAGAATGACAGAGCAACCCCACAGACGAGCGAGGCACCAGCGCCCACTGCCGCGAGGTGTGACACAGCAACGAGTCCAGCTGGATGTTTCGCCCAGACGTAAACTGTTGCGAGCAGTGTGGCAAGGGTCAGGGCCCATTGAAATCGGTGAGCCCTCGGCGTGCGCAGCGCGAAGCCAACGGCAAAAACCGTTGCTGTGGTCCATATTCCCAGGACAAGGATGATAAAAGCGATATCAAGAAGGCTCAGCTGGATGCTCGGCGGTGCGCTCAGCCCCAACGCTTGTGCCAACCCTATGCACTTCTGTTCAAGAAGAACGGAAAACATCAGGCCCATGTATGCGGCCACTAAGCCGACAATGAACGCGGGCGGGACCGACAGCCAACGCCCGACGGCACGCCACGTTTCTGGTTTCACGCGCTCAGTATAGACCGTCCTACAATCTCACGTCTGTGCTGAAATTCTAACTGTCGAAATCAGGCGTTGACAGTCGTTGGGAACAACCGATGCATGGTCAACCTCTTCAACCCAACGTGCCAGCGTTGACCGCCAATTTTCTGTCCACGCTACACTGGAAGAGGCAGCGCACCGCGAGTTGCTCTTTCAACGTGACCTCTCAAAATGATCTCTTTCTCAAACATCAATAAGCAGTATGGCAAGCAGTTGCTCTTCGTGGATGCTTCCTTTCAGTTGAATCCCGGCGAAAAAGTTGGGCTGGTCGGCCCCAATGGGGCGGGCAAGACAACACTCTTCCGGATGGTGGTCGGCGAGGAAACTCCCGACGAGGGCTCGGTCTCCGTCCCCAAGAAGTTGACGATCGGCTACTTTCGCCAGGATGTCGAGGAAATGCAGGGCCGTTCGGTTCTGGATGAAGCGATCGCGGGCAGCGGACGCGTCGGCGACCTGCACCACGAACTCGAAGCCCTGCAGCGGGAAATGTCCGACCCCGATAAAGCGGATGACATGGACCGCATCCTGGAGCGCTTCGGTCACGTGCAGGAGGAGTACGAGCATTTAGGCGGTTACGCGCTCGAATCGCAAGCCCGGGAGGTGCTCCACGGTTTGGGATTCAAGGACGATCAGATTGACGGCGACGTGGGCGCTCTTTCGGGCGGATGGAAGATGCGGGTTGCGCTGGCGCGGGTGCTGCTCGGAATGCCCGATGTGTTGCTGATGGACGAACCGACGAACCACCTCGATATCGAATCCATCATCTGGCTCGAACAGTTTCTCAAGTCATTTCCTGGCGCGTTGCTGATGACTTCGCACGACCGCGAGTTCATGAATCGGTTGGTCTCAAAGATTGCAGAGATTGATGGCGGCGAAATCATCACGTATTCGGGTGACTACGACTTCTACGAGCGCGAAAGGGCCATCCGAGAGAGCAATCAGCAGGCAGCATTTGCCCGGCAGCAATCCATGCTCGCCAAAGAGCAACGATTCATCGATCGTTTCCGCACGCACGCCGCCAAAGCAGCCCAGGTGCAGAGCCGGATTAAGGCCTTGGACAAGATCGAGAAAATCGAATTGCCAAAAAAACGGCAGGTCGTGAAATTCGACTTTCGCGTCCCCCCACGATCGGGCGAACAGGTGGCCGTGCTTGAGAATCTGCACAAGAGTTATGGCCCGCGCGTGATCTACGAAGGGTTCAATCTCACCATCCGCCGCGGAGAGCGCTGGGCCGTCATGGGAAGAAACGGCGCGGGCAAGACTACGCTTCTTAAAATGATTGCCGGGGCGAGTGCTCCAGATGCCGGAAGCGTGCGGCTCGGCGCCAGCCTGTACATGGGCTACTTCGCGCAACAATCGCTGGACGTACTCAATCCTGATCTCACCGTCATCGAACAGTTGCAACAAGATTTTCCCCATGACAGTCTCGGGGCGCTGAAGACCTTGGCGGGAGCGTTCCAGTTCTCCGGCGAAGACGCAGACAAGAAAATCCGCTCACTCTCTGGCGGAGAAAAATCGCGGCTGGCCATCGCGCGCATGCTCTACAACCCGCCGAACTTTTTGGTGCTCGACGAACCTACCAATCACCTCGATCTTGCGACTAAGGAAATGCTGGTGGACGCGCTGAAGGATTTTGAAGGCACCATGATCTTCGTATCGCACGACCGCATGTTCCTTCGCGGTCTCGGCTCACGTGTGCTGGAACTGGGCGGTGAGAGCGGCACCGACCGCCACCCCACCGTTTATCCCGGGTCGTACGTTGAGTACGTGCAGAAGCTTGGACACGAGGCGCCTGGGATCTATTCGTAGGACGTTCACCAAATGTTCAAAGTGTTCCGGCAGGAACACATCGTCATCACGCATATGGGATGACGATTCTGTCATGACAGCTAAGCCCACGGAAACATTAGGCGAAGTCGTTGCCGCCAAAACAATTGGGTCAGTCCCGTCTGTCCCTGTATTGCCCTTATTGCCCTAAGTGTCATTCCGGCAGAGTTAGTCGAGAACTAAGAGCGCGCGAAATCCACACGCGAATCCAAGGGCTGAGAAAGATCGAGATGTAAATCAGAGTGATCCAGGGCTGGTAGTCGACATAGAGTTCGTGTGGAGTCATGGACCACGCATTCTTGAGGAGAACAAATCCAACGAAGTCGACGACCATGGCGGAGATCAGCCATAGCAGTGCCAGACGCAAAGTCTGTTGTGATTCTTCCTGCGAAGTGGCTGGACGCCGCTTTCGGAAATACAGCCACGCAAAGAGCGGCCAGATGAGCAACATGATCAGAACATGGTAGGGAACGGTGGCCACAAAAGCGGGCGCCTGGAGGATACTCATGCCAGGCTGCGGATCCGGCGAATGGTTGACGGTCGCGTACGTGATGGTTAGTCCCGCCGCCAGCACGGTTACCAGGACATAAGCGATCAGGAAATAGATCAGGGCAGGAACGATGGCGAGTCCGCTTCGTGAACGTTGTGCCGTTGGCAAGGGTGTGTTCTCCTGCGGGAAGATACGAAGAAGGTGGCAGGTGAGTTCCGTACAAATGCATAGATGGATTCCGCCGGGTGCCCCTCCCTTTCGGCCCGAGTACAAACCGAGGGTACCCCACCCTTTCGCGCTTTCTGCGAAAGGGTCATGATGCCGCTGACAGTGTGGAGTTGGCTTGCATGCACATGGCGCATGCGTATGGGGTTCCCATCCTTCGCAAAGTGCGCGAACCCGCCATGCTCTACAACCCGCCGAACTTCCTGGTGCTCGACGAACCTACCAATCACCTCGATCTTGCGACCAAAGAAATGCTGGTGGACGCGCTGAAGGATTTCGAAGGCACCATGATCTTCGTATCGCATGACCGCATGTTCCTGCGCGGTCTCGGCTCCCGTGTGCTGGAACTGGGCGGTGAGAGTGGCACGGACCGCCACCCCACCGTTTACCCCGGGTCGTACGTAGAGTACGTCCAGAAGTTCGGACATGAGGCGCCTGGGATCTATTCGTAGACCTCGCTGCGCACAAAACTTGTGAAGAAGATGAATTACGCGCCGGCTGCGACCGATGCACCGGAGTGCGTTTCTTGCGGTGCACTCCTCTGTCGTCGCAGCAGTTCATGAAATGCGTCGGCAGCGAGCGGTTCGCCGTGGAATAGTTCCAGCAGAGGATCTTCGCCCGACGTAGCGCGACTTGCGGTTTGCGGCTCTGACTCCAGGCCCTCGGGCTCAACGAGTAAGTCGGGCATCAAGGTGCGATTCTGCATCAGGACTTCCAAGAACTTTTCCAGCGCGGCACGATGTTCCGGTGTCGCCTGGGTGAATTCAACGCCCATCCCTTTATCCGGATGCATTACCCGCACGACACCTTGCACACGCACTTCAACACCACCGGCGCGCATCGAGAGAGTCACGCGGCTGCCCACCGGGAAGGGCGAAGAAATTTCCAGATAGCATCCGCCCAGGCTAAGATCGGTCAACTGGCAGCGGATCGGCGGATCATCCTGGTCCACGTCATCGGAATTCTGTTTCAGCCAGTCGCGCAGTTGCATCGCGGCCTCGGGCGCGATCTGGCGAAAGCGAAGGCCGGCCTGCTCGCCGCTGCCTTCCCAGGCGAACTCTGCGGGAATTTCGAGCGCCGCATTTGTGCCCGGCAGAGTAAAAGCTACCTGCCAGCGCCCTGCAACTCGCCGACGGTTGGGCATCGTGACGGCCATGCCACCCTCGCTGAGGTCGACGGTCGTTACTTTCAGATTGGGAGCACCGTCCAAGTTTCGCATCACGATGGGAAGCTCAACCGTCACGCGACGATTGCGCCGGCGTTCGCTCTTCATCAGGGCGCGGGCTGCCCGGAAGCTCGACTTTGCCCGCTCGCTCGAAACCGGCGTGTACAGAACAAAGTGGGCACCCATCTCGAACATGGCCTTGAGCCCGATTGCCGGCTCAACTATGGCCACTGCGACCGCTTGCTTATTGCAGGCCGCTTTGCGGGCGCTGCGCAGCACGTCGGTCGCGCCGGGTTCAGAACAATCGACAATGATGGCTTCAAAGCGCTGGCGAGTAAGCTTGCGCAGAGCGGCATCCGCCCCGGAACACATTTCCACACCGATGTCCAGGTCGCCGAGGGTTCGGCGCAACACTCGAACGATCTTTTCGTCAGAACACAGAACTAGAGCTCTTAGACTCATCGCACTGCCTCACCGGGGCGTTGCCTGTCCGCCGCCCTCTCGTTTCGGTTTCTGGACCGCACGTCCCCGTGCCTTCCACTTTAGGTTGATCGGACCAACGGGACAATGACTGCGCCTACAGAGGCGGTTACGCCCGTAATCGGCGGACGCGCAGTGCGATCTAATATCGTCTGCAGTTTGATGCCGACGGGCACGACCGGTCACGATCCGGCGACGGATGGAGGACACTATCCCAGTTTGGATGGAAGTCGGTAATTCATTGATTGATAAAGAGTTAGATGGCGCCGTTGAAGCGGGTGGCGCGAGATTTTCGTTGACTTCCTGACAAAAATGGCCGTAAGATATTGAGTCTCCAACGAGCTAACTGGTTCTACGGACGCCTAGGAGCGGGTTCGTCCCGAAGTGTGCTTTTGTGGAATCCCGGGGACAGATCATCGAATCATATAGTTAAGCGATTTGCAGGACATAGCAAGAAGCGTTTATCCCCATTTGTAGAAAGGCATTTTTCATGGCCAAGCGACGCGGAAATCCAAACTGGGGCAAGCCCGAGCCGATCGGGCCCATCACCCCGACCGTTACCGAATTCGAGCAGGTGGTTAAGGAATACAAGCTGTCTCCGGACCAGTACCTGCGCTCGACCCGCCTGCGGGAGTGGGCGCGGCGTAACAAGAACTCCAAGTACATCCCCGAGCCTTTGCTCGAGGCGTGGGGTTTCGAGATCGAGTCGACGCTGTAAGAGCGAACGGTATTCGAAAGACTTTTGGGTCGCTGTATCCTGTGAAGGGTCAGCGGCCCTTTGATTTTAGAAGCAGGTCTTGGGTGTTCGGTCTTAGGTCTTGGGAACTGCTCTCGAAGGATTACGTGGATGCGTTCGTTCAACATAGGCCTAAGACCTAACACCTAAGACCCAAGACCGCATTTGGCAGCCATGCTTGACGTTCTCCGCATTCCGACCAGCGAACTCTTCGCGCTGCTTGCAGCGATTGGGTTCGCTGCGGGATTGAACCTGTATGCAACCGTTGCGGTCCTCGGCCTGCTGGCGCACTTCGGTCATCTTCCCCTTCCCTCCGGACTGGTTCTCTTGGCCTCTTGGCCGGTGATTGTGGCCAGCATCGCCATGTTTACTCTCGAGTTTTTCGCCGACAAGATTCCTGCCTTCGATCTTGTCTGGAATGCTTTGCACACGTTCATCCGCGTTCCTGTTGCGGGACTGCTCGCTTACCAGGCCACCAGCCAGCTTCCGCCCGAACGCCAGTTGCTGGCAACCATGCTTGGCGCGGCAGTCGCCTTAGCCGCGCACGGAGGCAAGACCGCTGCACGAGCGGCGGTCACGCCCTCGCCCGAGCCGTTTTCGAACATTGGATTGAGCGTTGCTGAAGATGCCGTAGCCATTGGGCTGACGTGGCTCGCAACCAGGCATCCCTACGTTGCGGGATCGCTGGCCTTGTTCTTCGTGGTGGTGATCGTCCTGATGATACGACTCGTCATTCGTGCGCTGCGCGCACTCTTCCGCGGCGCTGAAGCCGAAGTGGCAAGTTAGTCTGTGAATTTGGAAACTATCTGGCGTGACGGTTGGAGGGGTGACGCGAGCTGGTATCTTTTGACTGCGCAGGTCGGTTCGCTTCGCATGGACATGCTCCGCTCAAGATGACGGAGCATTCAATCCAAGGAACGTCCCCACCCGTTCCAACTCTGCCTGCAACTCTCTTTTAAACTCCGCCTCGGGCGGCTGCTTCTCGACATATCCCAGCTGCGACTGAAGTGTTCCGCTCACTACAGAAAGATTTCCCCACCCGATCACGCGATCGCGCCATAACAGCGGCATGGCATAGTATCCGCGGACGCGCTTCGCCAGCGGCGTGTACGCCTCGAAGCGATAGGTCCATCCCCAGAGCAGTTCGAAGCGATCACGATCCCAAACCACCGGATCAAACGGCGTGAGCAATCGGACGGTGTCATCGGGACCGCCGCATTTCATCTTCCATTCCGCCGGCCAGTACCAGTCCAGACCATCGACGCTCGCTCGCGTCAGGCGCTGCTTTGCGCGCTAAAGCACGCCCGCGATTTCGTCCTCCCACTGCGGCACCGCATAACGCAAGCGCCGGAGCAGAAAGCGCAAGCTTGCGAGCGGCATGGGCGCATAAATCTGGATCGCCGCGTCGGCCAGGGCATCCAACCGAGCCTCTAACGCGGCATCGTCCAGTTCCGCGGCAGCATGTTCATGGACGGCATACACACGAATTCCAGCGTCGCGCCGGACCACCCGCAGCATTCCCTGGTAGTGCATGTTGTCGAGCAGATGCGTGGTGGCGTTGGAGCGACCTCCCCAATAGCTCTTCACCTTTCCGTGAGAGAAGTGCGCGTCCACTTCCTGCGGATGCACGCTTCCCCGCTCACGCACAAAATCGAGCAGCAACTGGGCCCGCTTCCGGCGAGCTGCAGGCCAAGGCATGCATCCCGCCGCGGGGACGCCGGTGTCCGTCCGCGGGTGCATCAGGGCTTGCAACTGGCGCGTCACGAATCCGTAGTTGATGAAGAAATCTTCTTCGACACCGAGCTTGGTGTATCGCCGCTCCAAATCTCCGGCACGATAGTTCCGCACGCGATGGCGCAAGATCAGATCTTGTGCCCGCGCCGGGGCGCGAATGGGATCCGCCTGAACAAACTGCATGCGATGCAACGCGCGCTTGAGCGTGGTGGGCGGAAACAGGCTCTGCGAGACGGCCAGCCGCCGCAGGTCATCGAGCGTCAAAGACATGGAGAGATGTTACCGAAAAACGCGAATGCGAATTGGCACTGCAATCGGTGGACGCGCGCTCATTCCGCTCGCAGAAACACTTTCTGTCCCACAGCCAATCGGCCGATGCGAGTGACCGCGGCGTAGATTCCTGCGTAGTTGTCGTTGGCACGCACGATTGCCTTCATCACTTCCGGCGCGGGAACCGCCGTACCGGGATCGAGATTCACCATTCCGCAGCGGAGATCACGCATGGTGACGGCAACCGTGGAAGCATCGTCCGCCTCTCCGAAGGAAAGCGCGCCGCCTAACCACGCGTCCTCTTGAAAGGCGGACGGCTTCAGCAGGCGCACCACAACGTTGGGACGAAATTGCCGGACGTCGAGGTTCTGTCCCGCGAGCCGTCCGATCTCGCTGATGGTCTGCGTGGCAATCACCGAGATGCACGCTTCATCGAAGATGCCATTGTTCAGCTGCAGCATCTGCACCGGAGCGCCGTGGCGCCGCGCGATTTCCGAGGCCAGATCCTCCCCGAAGACGGCGTACTCTTGACCCTCCGGCGTGCGAACGTGTGTCGGAATATCTTCTGGGGCACTCTCTGTGCGGCGGAGCGGAGTAAACCGCAGCAGGTCGGGCAGCTTGCTCGCGGTCAGCCACGGCATGCCGCCGCGGTCATGCATGCGGCGAAACGCCAGGCGTCTGTCGCCTTCGATGCCGTGCCAACCCAGATGGGCAACTTCGAGTCGCTCTCCGGCCATCGACTTCACCGGATAACGAAAGATCGCCTCTACCTGTCCGATTTCGAGGAGCATGTAAGCGCGGATGAACCCTGAATTCTACGATCATCGAGTGTAGCAGGGATTCATCGTTAGCCAGCTTGGGTGACTGACGCCTGTCCCTGGACTTGTTAGAATGACCTCATCATGAGCCCCCAGCCTCCATTTATCGATGTCCCGGAAGCATTGGAAGAATTTCGCGCCGGTCGCATGATCATCGTCGTGGACGATGAGGACCGCGAGAACGAAGGCGACCTCACGCTCGCCGCGGAGAAGGTGACGCCCGAGGCCATCAACTTCATGGCCAAACACGGACGTGGTCTCGTCTGCCTCACCATGACTGAGGAGCGCCTCGACCATCTGCGCATCCCGCCAATGACGACCGAAAATACGTCGCAATATGGAACGGCGTTTTGCGAAGCCATCGATGCGCGGCAAGGAGTAACGACCGGCATCTCGGCCTATGACCGCGCCCACACGATTCAGGTTGCGATCGATCCGGCGACCAAGCCGTCCGATCTGGCGCGGCCGGGACACGTCTTCCCTCTTCGCGCGCGTAAAGGCGGCGTGCTGGTGCGTGCCGGGCAAACAGAGGCGTCGGTCGATCTGGCACGGCTGGCGGGGATGGTGCCGGCGGGGATCATCTGCGAAATCATGAAGGACGACGGCAGCATGGCGCGCGTGCCCGACCTGACCGCTTTCTGCCGCGAACACAATATGAAGATGCTGACGGTGGCGGAACTGATCCGCTACCGCATGGCGCACGAGCGCTACGTGAACCGCGTCGGCGAGGCGATGGTGGACACGCGCTTTGGCGAATTTCGCCTGATTGCCTACACCAGCGAAGTGGATGGCGGCGAGTCGCACGTCGCGCTGGTCAAGGGAGACATCGAGCACAGTGACAAGCCGGTGCTGGTGCGCATGCATGCGCACTGCCTGATGGGCGATGTGTTCGGCGCGACTGGTTGCGAATGCCACGCGACGCTCGAAGGCTCGCTGCGTCGTATCGCCGCCGATGGTGGCGCACTCATCTATTTGCACCAGACGTCACAGGGATTCTCGATTGAAAGAGTCGGAGAGCGCTCGGCGTTGAAGTTTCACGGCGGACGCACGCTGCCATCACTCTACGACACGGAG
>Ga0335070_10002978_pt1 | contig 19759 bp, 16 predicted proteins | sample Lox_Sample_13_FD_206722 | JGI IMG/M metagenome (GOLD analysis project Ga0335070, IMG submission 206722) | Soil microbial communities from Loxahatchee National Wildlife Refuge, Florida, United States - Lox_Sample_1.3 | ecosystem: Environmental > Terrestrial > Soil > Wetlands | place: USA... | reverse complement strand
GGTTTCCGACCCTCTGGGCATCACCGCGCAGGGGCTGGAAACGCTGCGCCGTCAGAACAGACGGCACGATTTCGAAGCTTTGGAACGGGTCATCCGCGAGCACCACGTGGCGGAGGTCGTCGTGGGATACCCGCTTCGAATGAATGGGGCCGAAGGCACTCAAGCTGAGAAGATGCAGCGCTTTGCCGAAGATCTACGGAAGCAGTTCGGATTGCCCGTCCATCTGTGGGATGAACGGCTGACTTCTGCGGAAGCCAATCGTGTCTTGAAGGATGCGGAACTCTCGATCCAGCGCCGGGGCGCGGCCGTGGACCGCATGGCAGCGGTGCTGATTCTCCAGTCCTGGATGGATGCTAGGGGAAGCCATCGTTAGCCCGCGATGGCCGGCGTACGCTTTCCCTTGCCGGCCAAGGCGAACGACCACTCTTGCGACCAAAGGCCAACGACCAATGGCTGGCGTCGCTCGACTGGGATTCATCTAAACTAGCAGCAACTTGCGAACCTTCTTCATAGTTCTTCTCTTGGTGGTCCTGGCTGCTGGCGGCTGGCTGGCGTGGGCCTTGTGGTCTCCAGTGACGCCGAACGGGCAGCAGTTTGTTCTGCTGCACCCTGGCTATTCCACCCGGCGCATCGCCAATGAGTTGAAGACCGCGGGAGTCATTCGCAGTGCCCGTGCTTTTGTGTTCTGGCATCACTTTCATCGCAAGCAATCTCTCAAAGCCGGGGAATATCTGTTCGACCAGCCGGCAAATTCGCTGGAAGTCTATGCGCGCCTGTCACGGGGCGACGTTTACATTCATACCGTGGTGGTGCCGGAGGGCTACGACATTTTTGAGATTGCGCAGGCTGTGCAGGAGGCCGGCCTGGGTTCCACCGAGGATTTCCTAAAGGTTGCCACTACCGGCACCGACCTGATCGCTGATCTTGCGCCTGGCGCGTCCAGTCTCGAGGGCTATCTCTTTCCGAATACCTACGGCTTCACTCGCACCGAGAGTATGCATGACATTGCCGCTGCCATGGTGAAGCAGTTCCGGCAGGTGTCCCACGAAATCGGCCTGAACGCCGATGTGGCGCAGACGGTCACCCTGGCCTCCATCATTGAGAAGGAGACTGCGGTGGCGGAGGAACGGCCGCTGGTAGCCAGCGTATATTTCAACCGCCTAAAGAGAAGGATAGCCCTGCAGGCAGACCCCAGCGTGATCTACGCTGAGTTGCTGCAAGGAACGTATACCGGCGCCCTGCACCACGACGACCTGCGGTTCCGCTCTGCCTATAACACATACAGGCATCCCGGATTGCCCCCCGGACCCATCGGGAATCCGGGGAAGGAGTCGCTCCTGGCCGCCATGCATCCGGCCGCCACCGACTACTACTACTTCGTGAGCAACGGTAACGGCCATCATCGTTTTGCCAGCAGCCTGGAGGAACACAACCGCAATGTGGCGGCTTACCGGAAGGCACTCCGGACCAGGCAGCCCGCGAACTGACCCATCGGTTTTCGGCAACCACCCCACAGGTGTTTTTCTATGTAACCGCCACTGTCTCTGTCCCGGCTGGGGCCACACCAGGCTGTTATACTGATTGCCAGGGAGTCCCAGTCCCTTCTGCATGACCTTTCGTTATCTGTGTCGTTCAATTCTTACTTGGCTCTTTCTCGTCCCTTTGACGGGATGCCTATTTCGCTCGCACATCGTGGAGCGCACGCCGACGTCTGCCCCTCTGAAGACAGCCACACCGAGCGAACTGATCAGCTACGTGGAAACCCAGACGGCGAAGATCCAGTCCGTGCAAGCCACGGTGGACATTGACACGACGGTGGGCGGCGAGAAGAACGGAAGGATCACCGATTATCAACAAATCCGGGGATATGTGCTGGCTCGCAAACCCGCCATGTTACGGATGATCGGGCTGATGCCCGTCGTGCGCAATCGCGCTTTTGACATGGTGAGCAATGGTGAGATCTTCAAACTGTGGGTGCCCCCCAAGAACCGATTTGTGGTTGGCCGGAACGACGCCGAGACCAAGAACGCAAAGCAGCCCCTGGAGAACCTCCGCCCGCAGCACATTTACGATGCCCTTCTGCTGCGTGAAATTGGCGCCAGCGAGATACCGGTGGTGGTCAGCGGAGTCGAGAAAATAAAAGACCCGAAAGGTCACCCCGTAGAGCTGCCGGACTACGAGATCGAGGTCATTCGCAAGAACGACCATGGGGGCTATTTCCTGTCGCGGAAGATCATTTTCAGCCGCACGGACCTGTTGCCGCACCGCCAACTCATATATGATGAGACCGGGAATCTGGCCACCGACGCGCGCTACGACGGCTATAAGGACTACGACGGAGTCAATTTCCCCTCTCAGATCGAGATCCGACGCCCTGAAGAGGAATACGACATCACCCTCACCATTGTGAAGCTGCAATTGAACCAGCCGCTTCCCAATGACAAGTTTGTACTCGACCAGCCTCCGGGGGCGGAGGTGATCCATCTGAACGAGCCGCCGACCAGCTCCGCGGCGGGGCCGCATAGCATCAGTCAGGCCTACTAAGAACTTAAGAACTAATGATGAACAAAATGATCGTCGCCAACCTGGCGCACCGGCCTCTTCGGTCGCTCATCAGTGTTGTCGCGATCGCACTGGAAGTGACCTTAATCCTGCTGATCGTTGGGCTCTGTCTCGGCCTGCTGAACGATTCCAAGCAACGGCAGGCAGGCATTGGAGCGGACGTTATCGTCATGCCGCCCGGGTCGTCCTTCATCGTGGGGTTAACCGGGGCCCCAATGTCCATCAAAGTGGGCGGCGTCTTGGCCAAGCTTCCGCACGTGGTCACCGTGGCTCCGGTGGTCACCACCGTGGCTACAAATGGCGCGCTCGAGATTATCGCCGGCATTGACCTCAAGAGCTATGAAAGCCTCTCAGGACCCTTTCGTTACAGGTCGGGTAGCGCGTTTCAGGGGCCAGAAGACGTGCTGGTTGACGACCTTTGGGCCGGCACCCATCGCAAGCGTGTGGGCGATAGCATTGAGATTCTCAACCACAATTTTCGCATCGCGGGAATCGTGGAGCGAGGCAAGGGGGCGCGCAAGTTTCTTCAGATCGATGCGCTGCAGGATTTGACCGGCGCCCAGGGCAAGGCCTCAATCTTCTATTTGAAGCTGGACAACCCGAACAATGCCGATGAGGTGGTTAGCGAGATCAAAGCGGTGCCGGGAATGCAGAGATATGTGGCCACATCGATGGCGTACTACCTCTCCATGATGACGACCAGCAACGTGCCCGGTGTCGCCAAATTCATCGACTTTGTAATCGCGATCTCGGTGATCATCGGATTCATCGTGATTTTCCAGGCCATGTATACCGCAGTGATGGAACGCACCCGCGAAATCGGCATTCTGAAGTCGATGGGCGCGTCGAAGGTTTACATTGTGAATGTCGTCTTGAGAGAAACAGCCTTGCTAGCCCTGGGCGGGATTATTGTTGGAATTTTGTTCAGTTTGTTCGCCCGCACCGGAATCGACCGCCGCACTACCCTTCGCGTGGTGGTCACGGGCGGCTGGATTTTGCGGGCAGCAGGCATTGCTATCGTAGGCGCGATCCTGGGCGCGCTCTATCCCGCGTTCAAAGCCGCCCAGAAGGACCCGATCGATGCGCTGGCATATGAATGACAGCGCTTGTTACCAATACCTTTCGTTGACAACCTTCTTCACCCTACGTTATCCTTAAAACTTTTGGAAGTCTTGCAGTTGCCCGCCTGGTAGCCCCGCGCTTTCAGCGCCGACGAGGATACTCAGCGGTCTTCTTTTGGTTTTTTATTTCTGGGAGATTTTGCATGTCTACCTATTTCCCCAAAGAGGGGGAAATTGTGCGCAAGTGGTATGTCGTGGATGCCTCGGGGCAGACGCTGGGACGGCTGGCTTCGCAGGTGGCGCGCATCCTGATGGGCAAAGAAAATCCGAAGTACACGCCCTTCCTGGACACCGGCGACCACGTCGTAGTGGTGAACGCGGCCAAGGTGCGTATCACAGGAATGAAGGCGGAACAGAAGCTGTATCAGCACTACACCGGATATCCCGGCGGTCTGCGCACTGAGGATTTCAAGAAGCGTTTTGCACGCAAGCCGGAGCTGGTGATCGAGCAAGCCGTGCTGCGCATGTTGCCTAAGACAAAGCTAGGTCGGCACATGTTCTCCAAAATGAAGGTCTACAAGGGCGACAAACACCCGCACGCCGCGCAGAAGCCGGAAGCGCGGGCGTTGGCGTAAGGCAGTTTCGAGTTTCAAGATTCTTGGAAAGGTTCTTCTGCGCCAGGGTTGGCGGAAAGCTGATTGCTGAGTGCTGATGGCTAAAAATGGCTGAACTGGTTCAATACTACGGTACAGGCCGCCGCAAGACTGCGGTGGCGCGCGTCTATCTTCGTCCGGGTAGTGGAGACTTCAAGGTCAACGGACTTCCTTTTGAGCAGTATTTCGTGACGCAGTCGCAGCGTTCCAGCGCGAAACAGCCGCTGCAGTCCGCGGAGGCGGCCGCCTCGTTCAATGTCGTCGCCAATGTTTCCGGCGGCGGAGTCAGCGGCCAGGCGGACGCTGTGAAACTCGGCATCGCCCGCGCCTTGATGCAGTTCAACGGCGAATTGCGGAAAAAGCTGAAGTCCGAAGGGCTCATCAGCCGCGATTCTCGCGGCAAGGAACGGAAGAAGTACGGGCAGAAAGGCGCCCGCAAGCGCTTCCAGTTCTCGAAGCGTTAGACGCGAGTACCTGAAAGCCGGCGACTGATTTTAGGTGTTCAATTCTTCCCGTGCCCGGAGGCGCGGGACGGGAATGGCAATCCGGAGCGGTTGTGAACGCGAAGGATGCAGATTAAAGAAGGAGGTTGATTGGCTAACATCACCATGAAGGAGTTGCTCGAAGCGGGCGTGCACTTCGGGCATCAGACCAAGCGCTGGAACCCCAAGATGAAGGAAGACATCTTCGGGGAGCGCAACGGGATTTACATCATCGACCTGCAAAAGACACTGAAGATGTTCAAGGAAGCGTCCAAGTTTGTGCAGGATCTGGCTGCCGAGGGGAGAATCATTCTCTTCGTGGGCACCAAACGGCAGGCGCAGGATGCCATCGCCGAGGAGGCTCAGCGTTGCGGCATGTTTTATGTGAACCAGCGCTGGCTGGGCGGATTGCTGACCAATTGGGTCACAGTGCAGAAGTCGGTAAAGCGGCTCAAAGAACTTGACGACATGGCTACCGACGGCCGTTACGAGCTGCTGCCCAAAAAGGAAGTCATCAAACTGGAGCGCGAGCGCAAGCATCTGCAAGCCAACTTGGCGGGAATCAAGGAAATGACCCGCCTGCCCGATGCAATTTTCGTAATTGATTCGAACAAAGAGCAGATCGCGGTGCGCGAGGCGCGCAAGTTGGGCATTCCCGTCGTGGCGGTGGTCGACACCAACTGCGATCCCAGCGAAGTGGATTATGTGATTCCGGGCAACGATGACGCGCTGCGTGCGATCCGCCTGTTTGCCTCGAAGATTGCGGACTCCGCCGCCGAAGGCGCACAACTGATGAGCGCCAAGCAGACCGCCGAGCTCGCCGCCGCTGCGGGAGCCGCCCAGAAAGCGGAAAATGCGGCGGGTGGTGTTGCGGCCGATGGAACCGGGGGGGCAGCTGCGTCCGAGTCTGGTTCCGACGACATCAGCATGGAAGATGTGCTCGACGGCGGCTCACGCAGGCAGCCAGCGGCCGCAAAGCAGGACGTGGACGAGACTCCCCAAGTCGAGACACAGACGTACTAAGCCAGGCGTTGATCTCTTGTCTTTCGTCGTAGCCCGAGACCCTGTAGGACACTCCGGCAACAACGACCAAAGACCAGCGACCAACGCCAAATACGAACCCGGGCTCGAGCCCCAGAGGCAATGTGACCCGCGCGGGTCGTCCGGCGCGGGTCAAGTTTTGTAAGAGTGAAAAGGACTCATAAGGATTATGGCAACTACTGCAAGCCCCGAACCAAATGATGGCAAGCGGCCCAACATCACCGCCGCGCACGTAAAGGAGCTCCGGGAGAAAACCGGAGCCCCAATGATGGATTGCAAGCAGGCGCTGACCGAAGCCAACGGCGACATGGAGAAGGCGATTGTGGTGCTTCGCAAGAAGGGCGTCTCCATGGCGGCGAAGAAGGCGGCTCGCGTGACCAGCGAGGGGTCGGTCGCCAGCTATATCCATGCCGGAGGAAAGATCGGCGTACTGGTGGAAGTGAACTGCGAGAGCGACTTCGTGGCCCGTACCGACGACTTCAAAGAGCTGGTCCACGACATCGCCATGCACATCGCAGCCAGCGACCCCAAGTTCGTACGCAAGGAAGACGTTACCCCCGAGGCCTACGAGCGCGAGAAGGACATTTACCGCGCCCAGGCTGCCGCCACCGGTAAGCCTCCCCAAGTGGTGGAGAAGATCGTCGAAGGCAAAATGAGCAAGTTCTACGAGGAAGTCTGCCTGTACGACCAGCCGTTTATCAAGGATCAGACGATCTCCATTTCGCAGCTTATAGCATCCAAAGTCGGCAAGCTGGGCGAGAACATTGCCGTGCGCCGTTTTGCCCGCTTCAAGGTGGGCGAAGCCGGGGCGACCGTCGCCTTCACGGCCAACAAGTCGAGTGAGGGCGAAGCTCCCGCGCCGGCGGGTAAGTAGAAGAAAAAATCGGGGCGCCATGAGCGCCCCTTTTTTGTGGTTCCTGACAAATTTATGGCGACTCCAGTCTTCAAGCGAATCCTTCTCAAGCTCTCGGGAGAGGCCCTGGCGGCGAACCAGGGGTTCGGCGTTGACCCGCCACATATTCACGGCATCGCCGCCGAACTCGCCGACGTTCACTCGCTGGGCGTGCAAATCGCCATCGTGGTGGGCGGCGGCAACTTCTTCCGCGGCGTCGCCGAACAAGCCAAGGACATGGATCGCGTGTCCGCCGATCACATGGGGATGCTCGCAACCGTGATCAATGCCCTGGCGCTGCAAGACGCTCTGGAGAAGCAAAACATCTATACGCGCGTCATGTCGGCGATTGAGATGAACCAGGTGGCCGAGCCCTTTATTCGGCGCCGCGCCATCCGCCATTTGGAAAAGGGACGAGTGGTGATCTTCGCCGGCGGAACCGGCAATCCCTACTTTTCAACCGATACTGCCGCCTCGCTTCGCGCCATGGAGATCAAAGCCGATGCCATTCTTAAGGCGACCAAAGTCGATGGCATCTATGACGCCGATCCCATGAAGGTGAAAGACGCCAAGAAACTTCCGGCCCTTACCTACATGGATGTGCTGAAGCTGGGGCTGAAAGTCATGGATTCCACCGCCATCTCGCTGTGCAAAGACAACAATCTTCCTATCATCGTCTTCAATCTGAATGAACGCGGCAATATCCGCCGAGTGGTCACCGGAGAAAAGATCGGCTCACTGGTGAGCGCCTGAAATTCTTGGCCGAACCACAAAGGACGGAGGGAATCCAGGAAGCTCAGGTGCTTTCTGAGACTTCGTGCCCTTCCTGGTTTTTCCTTTTTTCGGCCATGAAATTGAACTGCACGTACCCAGGGAATCTGTCGCCGCTCGGTTTTTGCAGGTTTATAATGCAACGTTTTGATTCTTGTCTTCCTTGGAGCTCCCAATGGCTCAAGCAACCATGGCTGCCATGCCTGGTCTGAAAGACACCTACACCCAACTCAAAACCCGCATGGAGAAGGCAGTGGAGGATTTCCGCAAGGAAATGGCCGCCACCCGCACTGGCCGTGCTTCGGTCCACATGCTCGATGCCGTAACCGTCGATTACTACGGTTCGCAGATGCCGTTGAACCAGATTGCGCAGGTGCACGCGCCGGAAGCACAGTTGATCACAGTGCAGCCTTTTGATCCCACCTCGCTCGGAGCAATTGAGAAGGCCATCCGCGCTGCGGACCTGGGATTGAATCCCATGAACGACGGCAAGATCATCCGTGTTCCGGTTCCGCCCCTTACCGAGGAGCGCCGCCGGGATATGGTCAAGCATCTGCACAAGGTGCTGGAGGACCACCGCACGGCAGTCCGTAATATCCGCCGTGATGGTAACGATGCCATCAAGAAGGCCACCAAGGACAAGAAGATTACGGAAGACGACGAGAAGCGCGCGCTGGAGGAGATCCAGAAACTCACTGACGACGAGATCAAGAAGATGGAAGACATGAGCAAGGCCAAAGAGAAGGAAGTGATGGAAATCAAGTAGTCGTCGGCCGCTCTTGCTTAACTCTTGGCAATGCCGCGCTTCAGGCGCGGCTTTCTCTTTGCGCTGAAACCCGCCATTAACGCCGTTTTCACGTGTTCCCGGTTACCTGAGTAACGGGTACAAAAATCTCGAAACTTTCTGCGAAAGCCTGGGTTTCGACAATGCGGACGAGGAAGCGGCACGCTCCCGTTGAATCTCGGTATCAGGAGCCAAACCATGAGAAGGTTCGCGTTTCTTTCGGCATTGCTTGCGCTTCTAGCGCTGACTCTGATTGCGTGTGGCGGCGGCGCTGCCTCACCGGGCGGATCAAGTAACCAATCCGCCGTCTTCGTCACTGGCGAAGACGCCCCCTTGCCCTCAGTTGTTTCTTTCTACATCACGATCAACAGCATCACCCTCAACAACGGCTCGACGAGCGTACCCGTGCTCACCCAGCCCACCACGGTTGACTTGGGCCGCCTGACGGGGCTGCGCTCCATGCTCGGGTTTAGCACCGTCGCGCCCGGCACGTATAACAGTGCGACGTTTACGTTCGCCAGCCCGGTTATCTACTACGTCGATGTCACCACCACGCCGCCTTCGTTGGGAAAACTGAATGGCACGCTGACTAACTCGACGGTGACGGTCGCATTTCCGACCGGCAAGCCTCTGGTCGTGGATGCCAACGGCCTGGCCGGCTTGCATATGGATTTCGACCTGCGCCAGTCCCTCGCCGTGGATAACAGCGGACAGATCACCGGCTCGGTGAATCCGAGCGTTGACGTCATGGCGGTCTCCGCTTCCGATGATCTGGGCGAGATCACCGATTTCCGGGGATCGGTTCTGTCGGTGAATACCTCGGCGAACTCCTTCCTGGTGCAAGGTCCGTACGGCTTCCAGGAAGTCATCAAGGTCAACACGCAGACGCAGTTTAACGGCAGCTACTCTCTGAACAACTTGCCGACCGACGCTATCGTTGCAGTGGAAGGCATCGTGCAGGCGGATGGCAGCATTCTGGCCACCGATGCCGAAGTCATTACCACCGACAAGGCATTCGTCTCCGGACGCATTCTGGCCGTCGCCCCCGGTCCGGTCGTGACCATGTTCGTCGGCGAAGAATTGCCGGACCTCAGCCCGAGTTTTCCCGTTGACACCGTGCAGACGATTGACCTGAGTGCGGTGACCAAGTACGACATCTGTTTCTTCGACAACTGGTTCACGCAGCAGCTGTTCAACAGCTCGAGCCTGGTGGTGGGACAGCGCATCTTCGTCGGCGGCACCTTCATGAGCGGAACGTTCACGCCAGAGATGGTCTCGCTGCGACGCCAAGGTGTTGTGGGTTCGCTGGTGGCCAACAGCGTGAATATCGTCAGCGGCAATCAGGGCAGCTTCCAGATGCAGAACGATCTGCTGATGAGCTACGCCGCGGGTGGACCGTTCACGGTGAATACCGGCAACGGCACGCGGTTCGTGAACATCAACGGGCTGGCCGGGCTGCAAGCGGCTGGTTCGACGAACCTGGTTGTGCGCGGACTGGTGTTCAAAGACGCGGTCAGCGGCAAACCGGTGGTGTGGGTACACCGTGTGCGCGTGCTGCCGTAAGCTAACTTCACCCTGAATCAACTGCGGGCGGCCTTCGGGCCGCTCGTTTTGTTTGGGGCGCTGCTAGTCGTTAGTCGGTAGCCAATAACCTGTCGGCGAGGACGCTAATCAGGTCACTACGAGCAGAAAAACATGCGGCCATCCCACAAATGAGCGTAATGGCGATTTATCAACAATCCACCGTCTGCATGGCCGGATTCGGCTTAGCATCGGGGGCTGATGACCGTGTTCTTCCTCGGGCCGCTGTTGTCTTCTTGCTTACGGACTCCTGTGCCTTCTGGCTCCGGAAAAACAGCTCGCATGGTGAAATCGGAGGCGCAGGAAGAAATGGCACGAATACAGAGCTCACACGACACCCGACTTGTAGCACTCCTGCAACAACGAGGAAACTCTCACGGAACATTTCGTGCCGTAGTGCGTACCTTCATTGAAGGAGAAGTGTGGCTGCGGCAGGTGCTGGCCATGCTAATCGTGAAATGTTGAAGACGCTGATGAAGGCAATCGGTTCCTTGAAGCTACCCGTTCTTGCGGCGCTATTGCTTGCTCCAATGCTCGCGCACACTCAGACGGACACGATAACGGGAACTTGGCGAGGCTACACCCAAACGCCTCCCAACACCACTCAACCGGCTTCTCAAGGATGGGTAAAAGACGAACTTGTCCTACACATTGAAAAAACTGCCGGCAGCTACCACCTTCTAGTCTCTGATAGCGAGGGCTATGCCCACGACACGGAATGTAAGCAGGTGTCTTTCTCGGCCGGACAACTCAAGTTTGACCTTCCGCTGGCAGGTGGGAGTGTTCTTCCCGTCAGCCTCACTATAGAAAAGGACAGGATGACGGGCACGTGGTCCAACCCGGACGGCTACAGCTCCGATATTCGACTTCAACGCGAGCCAGCAGTCCCAAGAAAAAGCACTGCGCCTTCGCATGCGCCCGAATTCGAATTGTTGGCCTTCGATGGCCGGCGAATCCGCTCCGGCGACCTGAAAGGTAAGGTAGTGCTGCTTGATTTCTGGAGTGTGACTTGTCGCCCCTGCCTGGTGGCAATGCCCAAACTGGCTCAGTTATACCAGCAGTTTGAAAATGACCCTCAGGTCGTCATACTTCTTGTCAACAACGGATGGGACCCGCTTGCCGTTGCTCGTTCTTACGCCGAGGATCGTAAGGATCACCTTCCGTTCGCTTACGACGAAAACAGCAAGGTTTTCGAGAGTTTCCGGCTGAAGTCGAATCCGTCCACGATTCTCATCGACCGGCAATACCGTGTCGCTCTGCAACACAGTGGCGACTCCCCACAGTTGCTCGAAGAACTGCCGCAACGCATTCGAGAGCTTCTTCATTAGCCAATCGAGAAAGAGACCCCGAGTGCCAAGGCTCAGCCGGGCAGTCGTTTCGCAAAAATAGCCGGATTGCGCCAGATTCCTTTATTAGAAATGCACGATAATCACGTTATGACAACACGCTCGGTGATTTTCTGTGTCGCGGTCGTCAGCCTCGGACTTGCCACTCATCTCCCGGCAGCCGTCGCATACGATTCCCCTTCAGCCACCGACTCCAGACCGGCCAACAAACCGCATCGGATGATCGTCCTGACCGACATAGGCGCCGAAGTGGACGACACCGAAAGCATGGTTCGTCTGCTTCTGTATTCTGACGTCATCGATATCCAAGGCCTGATTGCGACCACTTCCACGTGGAAGAGAACGTCCGTCTCGCCCGAGTTGATTCACGACGTGATCCGCGCTTACTCCCAGGTTCACGGCAATTTGCTGAAGCATGATCCGAACTACCCTCCGGCCGATGCGCTCCGGGCACTCGTGAAGCGTGGCCTTGCTGACTACGGTATGAAAGGGGTCGGTTTCGGCAAGGACTCGGAAGGGTCGGACTGGATCATTCGGATTCTGGAGAAGGAAGACGACCGCCCTCTCTGGATTACGGTTTGGGGAGGCGCCAACACACTCGCGCAGGCGCTCTACAAATTACGCGCCACAAGACCCGCCGCCGAAGTCGGTGCTTTGGTCGCCAAACTCCGGGTCTATACGATTTCAGATCAGGACGACAGCGGGCCGTGGATCCGGAAAAACTTTCCCAACCTCTTTTACATTGTGACTCCCGGCGGAGACTACGGCGCCGCCACGTGGACCGGAATCAATACCTTCATCCCCGGGATCGACAACTCGACCATCAGCAACAAATGGATCGCAGAACACATTCAACAAGGACACGGGCCGATGGGTGCGGTCTATCCGGATGTTGCATACGGCATGGAGGGCGACACGCCATCGTGGCTCGCGCTGATTCCCAACGGCCTGAGCTTCCCCGAGCATCCTGAGTGGGGCGGATGGGGAGGACGCTACGAACTGTACCGGCCCGAGGTCCCCGTCGCTGATCCGAAGACTTTCCTAGGCGGCGTTCCCATCGAACCCGAGACCCGTCCCATCTGGACGAATGCGATTGACGAATGCGCCCCGCCAGTCACGGGCGAATACGGACGTGCAACTAGGCCAGGCGAGAAGTCATTCAAGGACTTCAAGGCCACTCTCTGGCGGTGGAGGGACGACTTCCAAAACGATTTCGCAGCACGCATGGATTGGACGACAAAGTCATACCAGGAAGCCAACCATCCACCTGTCCCGGTCATGAATCATCCGGATGCCATCGTAGTGCGCTCCGGAGAGAATCTCAGGCTTGATGCCCACGCAACCGATCCCGATGGCGACAGCCTGAGTTTCTTCTGGCTGCAATACCCTGAGGCGGGGTCCTACAAAGGAACGGTTACGTTCTCGGGTGCAGAGAACATGGCTCGCGTCGATCTGGTTGCCCCGAAGGTCGAGAATGCAGAAACCGTTCACTTCATTCTCCGGGTTACCGACAAAGGCCGTCCGCCCTTGTCGCGCTATCAGCGCGTTATCGTGACGGTAGTTCCGTGAACATGAACGGCGGCGACCTCGCCTATCTCACCGAGGCCACCGGGAATCACCCCGAATGCTAGACTATCTCCTCATTCTTCGTGAGGACCCCTGATTGGCCACCAATCCTGTTCTAGTGGTCCACGGCGGCGCGTGGGCCATCCCTGATGAAATGGTCGAGGCCCACGTTCGCGGCGTGCGCAACGCGCTGGCTGCGGGATGGAACATTCTGAGCAAGGGCGGTTCCTCTCTTGACGCAGTCGAAGAGACGGTCGTCGTCATGGAGAACGACGACACCTTCGACGCCGGCCGGGGCAGCTTCCTGAATCGCGAAGGCAAAGTGCAGCTCGACGCTCTGATCATGGACGGCGCAACGCTGCGCACCGGCGGCGTCGGCTGCGTCGAGCATATCGCCAACCCTGTCCGCGCCGCGCGCAAGATACTATCCGAAAGTCCCCACGTCTATTTTGTCGGCGAAGGGGCGGAACGCTTCGCCGCTCAGCACGGCATCCCGCTGTGCAAGAACGAAGACTTGATCCTTCCACGAGAGGTGGAGCGCTTGAGCCAGTTTCAAGCGCGTTCCTCCGAGCAGGGTCACAACGATCTCTTCGCCCCGACCATCTCCCACGACACGGTCGGCGCGGTCGCGCTCGACCGCAATGGCAACATCGCCGCCGCCACCTCGACGGGAGGTACGCTCAATAAAGCACCCGGACGGCTCGGCGATTCGTCGTTGATCGGTTGCGGCTGCTACGCCGATAACCAGAGCGCCGCTGCTTCCACCACCGGCTGGGGCGAGCCCATCATGAAGCTGGTGCTGGCCAAGTGGGCTGCCGATCGCGTGGCTTCGGGAAGCATTCCAGAGTGGGTCGCGGCTGAGGCGATCAACTATCTCAAGGACCGTGTGAACGGGCACGGAGGCATGATTCTGTTGGACGCCCAAGGCCGCTTCGGAATCGCCCACAATACGCCGCGCATGGCCTGGGCCTTTAAGGCCTCGTCGCAGGAGGATTCCGGAATCGCACGTTGAGACTCCAGGGGTACGCAAGCGATTTTCTCCGCGAATATCGCGGCCTCCGCAGCAAATTACCTGCGAATGGCTGGTCAGAGGGGATTAGTAGCCGAATGCGTCTTCGCTCTTCCGGCTTGCTTTCTAGGCACCGACTGATGTAAAAACCTGCGGGTCTCATTTGCCCGACCACGCACGCCGTCCCTGCGGCTTTCCGATAAGGGTGGATCGTCAGCCGCCGACGTTGCGTTTCTCGCGCTAACGGCTTCATTGGAGAACACTATGACAAAGCGGAAGGCTTTCTGCCTGGCGTCCCTGTTGTTTCTTTCAACATTCGCGTTAGCGCAGGGTATTGCCAGCGGGGACCTGCACATCCTGGTGAAGGACCCCGGCGGAAACCTGGTGACCAGTGCAACCGTGGTGGCGCGAGATCAAGCCAAGGCATTCGAGCGCTCCACCAGCGTCAACTCGGAAGGCGAATACCGCCTTCTGGCGCTGCCCCCAGGAACGTATACCGTCACCGTGACCGCGCAAGGCTTCGCCAAGACGACGATTCAGGACGTGATCATTTCGGTCGGGGGAAGCGCCGACTTGCCGGTCACACTGTCAGTCGCAGGAGCCAGCGAGGTGGTAACGGTTAGTTCTGAGGCGGAGCTGGTGGAGACCAGCCGGACTTCCACCACCAACACGATCGATCAGCGCCGCATCGACAATCTGCCCATCAATGGCCGCAACTACATCAACTTCGCGCTCACCGACTCGCAAGTTGTCCGCGACAACGCGCCCAGCATCGGCGCCGCGCCCACCTCGGGACTGAACATCAGCGGCCAGCGCGGACGCTCTAACCTGGTCAACGTCGATGGCGCGGACGCGGTGGACAATTCCATCAATGGCGTGCGCTCGACGGTTTCACAAGAAGCAGTGCAGGAATTCCAGATCATCACCACCAGCTATGCGGCGGAGTACGGACGGGCCTCGGGAGGCGTGGTCAACATCATCACGCGTTCGGGGTCGAATGCCTTCCACGGCGACGTATACGGCTATCTGCGCAATCGCAATTTCCAGGCGGTCAACCCGTTCAGCACGGTCTCGAACCCCGCATACACCCGAGTACAAGCCGGGATAGCCTTCGGCGGGCCCATCAAGAAGGACAAGACCTACTACTACTTTTCGTATGAAGTTACTCGCCGTCACGAGACTGGCTTCTCCTCCATAGGGGGAACAGACGGGAGCTTCGGCATGTTGAACGTGGATGCGTCGCCGCTGTTCGGGGCGCCGTCGGGATCCGGATTCAACATTCAGGCCACCCCGGACCAGGCTGCGTTCTTTCAGACTGTGCCGGGGACGATCGCTGCGCTCTCGGGAATCAGTCCCGCGTTGGCGGCCGGCTATGGACAAGAGGCGGCGCTGTATGCCGCCTTCGTGGGCGGCTCGTCCGGGATCGCTCTGAATGGTGCATATCCAGCTTCATTCGCCGCACTGGAAGGAACTCTGATCCCCGTGCCGGGCAATGGCAGCAACGCGCTGAAGCAGTTCCCCACGTCGTGCAACGTGGGGCAGCCGAACACCCTGTGCAACGGGCTTCCCAGCACCTTCCTTGGTCTGGTACCACAGGCGGGAAACTACCCCGTGTTCGAGGGTACGAGCCTGTACTCGTTGCGGCTCGACCACAACGTGAACGCGAACAATCGGCTAATGTTTCGGGCTAACGTAAGCCCGAGCACGGTTACGGGCATTCAGGTGAACGGCGAGAACCAGACCTTCGGGCAAAATGCCTTTTCGCGGACCTCTCTGCAAACCTATCGCGACGTGGCGGGAGTGGCCCAGGACACCTGGACCCTCGGCAACAATCGAGTGAACGAACTGCGTTTCCAGTACGCTCGCCGCGGCCTGCTCTACAACTTCTCCGACTCGCTGGGAGGCTCGAACGTCGCTTCCAACATTGCCGGATTCGCCTTCGTGGGCCGCGAGCCGTACTCCTATATTCAGCGCACCGAGCAGCGTTACCAGTTCACCGACAACTTTTCCTGGACCCTGGGCCGTCACGACACCAAGTTCGGCGTGGATTTCAACTACATCCCGGTGAACGCAATTTTCACCGTGAACTACGGCGGCGTATACAACTTCGGCGCTCTCGATGCCGCCAGCCTCGGCTTTACCAATATTTGCGTCGCGAACGGTGCTCCAGCGAGCCTGTGTCCCGCTTTCCCGGGCTTTACCGGGCTTCAGGCTTACGGTCTGGGCATTCCCAGCACGCTGGTGCAAGGCATCGGCAATCCCAAGGACTCGTTTGCCAACAAACCTCTAGGCCTGTTCTGGCAGGACGCCTGGCATGTAACCCATAACGTCACGCTGAATTATGGCGTCCGCTACGATATTGAGTTTGCTCCGAAATTTACTCCCCCGGACACCCTCGCCTTGGCCGCATACAATCAGCTTGGTCTGCAGAAGAGCATTGAGACGGACAAGAACAATATTCAACCCCGCATCGGACTCGCTTGGGATCCCAAAGGCGATGGCAAGACAGTGATCCGTGCCGCCTATGGCATCTTCTATGACCACCCGCTGTTGGGTCTCTACTTCCTCGGAGACGCCTCCGACGGATCAAAGAGCGGGCAGTTGTTGTTTGCGGGAGGCTCGCCCTGCAATCCCGCCGTAACACCCGGCGCGAGCAGCCTTAACGCAACGAATATTTTCCAGGGCACTCTGACGACTTCCTCGTGTCTGTCTGCGATTCCCGGTTATTTGCCTAACGAACAACGTTTCGACGCGTTTTTCCCCAATTCGCTGTTCATCAACCAGAACTATTTGAATCCGGCGACATTCTTCCCGGTGGCGTTCCAGCCGTTCGGCTACCCACAAGCGAAGAACTTCGTCTACGCCTCTTCGCAGCAAGTGAACTTCACCGTGGAACGCGATTTAGGACACAACCTGGCTCTGAGTGTGGCTTACAACTTTAATGGCGGACGTCACCTGAACCGGCCGATCAACGCGAACACTACACGGGGAGACCTGTTGGTAAAGAACTGGCAAGCAGCGCTCGCGGCAGGCGCAGCGCGGCCCACCGACAACCCGCTGTTCGTATCGGGATGTGGTGTGGGTCCTGCCGGCCCATACGTGCCTGCCGCATTGGTGAATTTCTTCCGCCCGTCCGGCCTGAATCCGGCGATAGCGCTGGCGCTGCTGTCTAGCCCTAGCACCGCGCCTTGTGTCCAGGCGATTGCGCCCTTGGTGCTGCAGGCGGGTGGCCTGAATGCTTCCTGCGATCCCACTACGCTAGCCAACTGCGTTCCCTTCAGCGACATGGACGCCAACTATTCCAACGGCAGCTCGATTTATCACGGGCTGACGGCAAACCTGCGCAAGCGTTTCGGCAACCACTACGAGTTCCTCACTTCGTACACGTGGTCCCATGCCATCGACGACTCTACAGATTTGCAGTCACCGTTGGCGCCGCAGGACAGTTACTTTCCCGGCCTGGAGCGTTCCAGTTCGTTGTTTGATCAACGTCACCGTTTTGTATTCAGCGGTGTGTATCAAACGGGTAAGCTTTCGGGCGATGGATTCGCCAGCAAGCTCTTCAGCAATTGGACTATCGCTCCGATTATCGAAGTCGCTTCCGGTCGGCCTTTCAACATCCTGACCGGCAATGCTGACAACTTCCAGTTCTCGCCCAGCACGTCGCGGCCGAATGTGGTGCCCGCGGGTGCGCCCGCAACGCCTTGTGGTCCAGCTGTGGCCTCGAAGTTTTCACCCATCGGGTTCCTCCAGGAGCCGTGCTACGCCGTCTTCGCGGCCGGTGGCTCTCCCACTCTTCTCGCGCTTGACGGAAACCTGGCCCGAAACGCCGGCGTGCGTCCCTGGACAGTGTTCAATGATCTCCGCATTGCCCGCCGCATCTCCTTCGGCGAGCAGAAGAGTCTGGACCTGATGGTGGACATGTTCAATATCGCGAACAAGTTCAACGTGGCGGACGTGAACCCCCTGTGGACCGCCGCCGGACAGGCGACTGCCGCCTATGATCCTCGGCAGTTTCAGTTCGTGATGAAAGTGAACTGGTAATTCTTGCCTTTTGAGGACGGGCGTCCCCGCCCGTCCTCCACTTATCTCCGCGTCGCAAGAGTTGTGAATTCCTGAACACTTCCACACCATCAGAGTAGACTGGGCCTGTTGTTGATGAGCATTCCTTGGGACTCCGAACGATCCGGGAGGAGGCTTGCATGCGAGTCAGCGAATGCATCAAGTGCAAGGGATTCCCCTGCAAGGACGTTAAACACGGTCGCTTCATCGTCCCTGGCACCAGCCTGAAACCGCAAGGCATTTCTATCGTCATGATCTCGGAGGCAGCGCCGGAGAGTGCTGACGATTACTACTACGCAAAGGGCAATCCCTTGTTTCTGCAAACCACAGTCCAGGCCTTTAAGGACGCTGGTTGTAACGTCTCGTCAGTAAAGGATATCGTCGCCCAGGGCGTGTATCTCACCACTGCGGTGAAATGCGGCAAGACGGGCTATGGCATTCAGTCGGATACCATTCGTGAATGCTCCTGCCTCCTGGAGCAAGAACTGGCCCTGTTCTCGAACCTGAAAGTGCTGATGCTAATGGGAGATGTCGCCATCAAAGCCCTCAACTACATAGCGCAGCGGGCTGGACAAAAGCGAGTCATACCTGCGGGCTCCACCTACAAGATCCGAAGTCAGAGGTACTCCTTCAAGGGAACACGAGTTTTTCCGTCGTACCTCCAGGCTGGCCCCAGCTTCTTCATCGAAAAGAGCAAGAGAAAAATGATCGCCGAGGACATTGCCGCCGCACTGCGTTTCGTAGCTGCCTGAACTCGCAAGCAAAGGCTGGGGACCGTCCGCCGACAGCAGAGTTTGGGAGCCTGCGAGGCAAGGCCTAGTGACCCACCCGTTGATCATGCGCATCTAGGACTGACGTTGACATCTCCAACGCTCTACGCCTGCTACACTCTTTCTTTCACCCATCCTTGGCGATTGCCGCGGAGTTCAACTCAAACATGTCTGAAGCTAACAGTCCAACTGCTCGCACACGTGTCGTGCGGGAACCGCAGCGCGCGGTCTATGACCGTGCCACTGCCTACCAGATTCTTGATGAAGGTTTCATTTGCCACGTGGGGTTCGTAGCCGATGGCCAGCCGTTCGTGATCCCCACCAGCTATGGGCGGAAAGGAGACAATCTTTACATTCACGGTTCCGCTGCCAGCAGAATGCTCCGCAAGCTGGGCGAGGGAGTCCCGATGTGCGTGACCGTAACCCTATTGGATGGCTTGGTGCTCGCCCGGTCCGTCTTCAACCACTCGATGAATTATCGTTCGGTTGTGATTTTGGGCACTGCAACGGCGGTCGAAGATCCGGGCGAAAAAATCGCGGCCCTACGCGCCCTCTCCGATCACATCTTGCCCGGCCGCTGGGACGAGGCGCGGCAGCCCAATGCGACCGAACTGAAAGCTACGTTGGTGATGCGCCTCCCTATCGAAGAATTCTCCGCCAAGGTGCGCCAAGGCCCGCCGCTGGATGACGAGGAGGACTACTCCTTCCCCACCTGGGCAGGTGTGATTCCTCTGAACCTGGTTGCGGGAACGCCAGTTAATGATCCACGCCTCGATTCGGAGCGTGCGATACCGGAGTATGTGAAACACTATTCCCGACGGCGATAACCTCAAACGATGGAGGATGTGTGTCCCCGCCCGTCCCTACGACTGCCATCCGAAAAACAACATCACGATGCCGAATGTGTCGATGAAGCCGTGAGCCAGAATGCACACCCACAGATTGCGTCCCGACACAATGTAGGCAGCGCCCAGAACCAACCCCGCCATGCCTGAATCCACGATGCCCGAGGGGCCTTTGTAGTAGTGCCCGTACCCAAAGAGCACGGATACGGCCAGCACTCCGATCCAATACGCGACCTTTGATCGTCCCCCGACGTCGGCCGCCCGCGTGAGCAGGTAGCCACGATAGCCGATCTCTTCCCCGAACGCGGCAAACGTCCAAACGAGCCCCAGCCAG
>Ga0335070_10002977_pt1 | contig 19760 bp, 20 predicted proteins | sample Lox_Sample_13_FD_206722 | JGI IMG/M metagenome (GOLD analysis project Ga0335070, IMG submission 206722) | Soil microbial communities from Loxahatchee National Wildlife Refuge, Florida, United States - Lox_Sample_1.3 | ecosystem: Environmental > Terrestrial > Soil > Wetlands | place: USA... | reverse complement strand
CGGGACCTCCCGGGCGAGGCTGGTGAGGGTGTGCCCCCCCCGGGGCCCAGCCCCCCGGGTCAGTGCGCGGCGAGCTGCGCGCGGCGCATCAGCCACGCGCCGGCGACGCACACGACGCCACCGACGATGGACAGTCCCGCGACGTGCTCGCCCCGGATCAACCAGCCGAGCACCAGGGCCACGCCGGGGATCAGGAAGGTCGTCGCCGAGGCCCGGGTGGCGCCGACCCGTCCGGCAGCCACCGCGAGCAGCACGTAGGCCACCCCCGTCCCCAGCGCGCCAAGCGCCAGCACCGACAGCAGCGGCCCGGGCGTCCAGTGCGCGCGCAGCAGCTCGGGGACGCCGAGCGGCGCGGTCATCAGCAGGGCCCAGCCCTGCGCGCGCCAGATGACCGGGAGCGCTCCGCTCCGCTGCTGGAGGGGGCGGGCCAGGTTGAGCGCGAACCCGTAACAGGTCACCCCCACGAGAATGAGCAGAACGCCGTCCACGCTGCTCCCACCGAGGCGAAGGCTCGGCCACGCCACCAGCAGGGTTCCGGCGAGCCCCACCGCGAGACCCACCAGCACCTCGCGCCCTGGAAGCCGGCGCGAGAGACCCGCGGCGACGATGGCCACGAACAGGGGATTGGCCCCGTTCAGCATCCCGGTGAGCGCCGAGGAGACCCGCTGCTCGGCGAACGGAAACATGCTCAGCGGGAGCGCGAGCCAGATGAGCCCCAGGAGCACCACCTTCCCCCGGTCCTCGCGGGCGATGGGCCGTCGTGCGCTGGGGACGAGCCCGAGGGTCACGAAGCCCACCAGGATGCGGGTGAAGGTCAGGCCGTTCGGTGGGATCGCCTGCAGCCCCTCCGCGATGAAGAGGAACGAGGCACCCCAGATGAGCCCGGGGCCGAGCAGGAGCAGCCAGTCCAGTCCATGAGGCCTGGCCCCCGCATCGGCCGGACGGGCGATGGGGACGGTCGGAGCCGGAGCGGGGGAGACGTCGAGCGGAGCGCGCATGGTGTCCGGGTCAAGGGTGCTCGGTGCCGGGGTGGCCCACCGCCAGGAGCAGCGCGGCCGCCGAGGCAGAGAACACCGAGTAATCGAGCGGCGACTTGATTCCCAGGGAGACAGCCATCGCCAGCCCGAACATCGCGAGCAGCGCCGCGGAGGCGAGCGACATGGCTCGCGGCCAGAGGCCCAGGACCAGCGCGACGCCCAGCCCGAGTTCGGCGATGGTCGCCGCCCAGGCCAGGAACGGGATGGTCGCGCGGGGCATGAAGGCGTTCACCTCGGCCGTGTACCGCTCGAAGGCCTCGAAGCTGCCGTAACCCACGTCCTTGCCCCAGAGGCCGAACCGGCTGGCGATGCCGGAGAGGAACGAGGCGCCGAGCGCGATCCGCGCGTAGCGGGGGGCGGCGCGGACGAGCCAGTCAGGAAGGTGCATGGCGGGAGAGGTACCGGCGGCTGGACCACCCGGAAACACCCAATTAGGCTGGTCCGACTGGTCCACTTCCATGCCTCGGCGCAGCGGCACGCTCGAGCTGGTCCTCCAACCCCGCGCACCCGGGCAGCCCGCGCAGCGCTGGGTGTACGAGGCGCTCCGCTCGGCCATTCTCGCCGGCCGGCTCCATGGCGGGGCCCGCCTCCCGGCCACCCGTGACCTCGCGCGCCAGCACCGCCTCGCCCGGGGCACCGTGGTGGCTGCCTTCGCCCAGCTCCGGGCCGAGGGGTACGTCCGGTCCACCGTGGGCTCCGGAACGTTCGTCGGGGAGGTGCCCCCGGACGCGCTGCTCGGGCTCGGAGGGCCGGCGGGGCGGACGGCCCAGCCCCCCCGTCCGGGCCGTGTCCAGCTGTCGCGGTTCGCGCGGCGGGTCCGATCCTTCCCCGTCCTCGAGGGGCGGAGGACCCGGGCGTTCCGCACCGATCTCCCGGCGCTCGAGCTGTTCCCGGCCACGCTCTGGGCGCAGGTGACGGGGCGGGTGCTCCGCCGGGCCTCGACCAGGCTGCTGCTCGGGTGCGAGCCGCTCGGGTACCGGCCGCTTCGCGCCGCCGTCGCCGCGCATCTCCGCGCGACCCGGGGCGCGCGCTGCGAGGCGGACCAGCTGGCGATCGTCTCCGGGGTCCAGGAGGCGCTCGACCTCGCGGCGCGGATGCTGGTGGACCCGGGCGACCGGGTGTGCCTGGAAGACCCGGGCTATGGCGGCGCGGCGCGCGCGTTCTCGGCAGTGGGTGCGCGCCTGGTGCCCGTTCCGGTCGACGCCGAGGGCCTGGTGCTCGACCGGCGGCGGCTCGACGGGGCGCGGCTGGTCTACACCACGCCAGCGCACCAGTACCCGCTCGGGGTGACGATGAGCGTGGCGCGGCGGCTCGCGCTCCTGCGCTGGGCGCGCACGAGCCGCGCGGTGCTGTTCGAGGACGACTACGACGGCGAGTACCGCTACCACGGACGGCCCATCCCCTCGCTGCAGGGGCTCGATCCGGACGCGCCGGTGCTGCTCGCCGGGAGCTTCGGGAAGGTGCTCTTCCCGGCCCTGCGGTTGGGCTACCTCGTTCTCCCCGGCCCGCTGGTGGAACGGGTCGCCGCCCTGCGCTCGGCCACGGTGCGACACCCGCCGGTCCTGGAGCAGGCCGTGCTCGCCCGGTTCATCGACGACGGGCACCTCGGCCGGCACGTCCGGCGGATGCGCGAGGTGTACGCCGAGCGCCGGGGGGTGCTCTACGAGGCTGCCGGGCGCGCGCTCGGGGATGTGCTCGCGCTCTCACCGGTGGAGGCGGGGCTGCAAACCTCCGGGCTGCTCGCCCCGGGGCTGCGCGCGGATGGCATCGTCCGTGCGGCGGCGGAGCAGGAGGTGGAGGTCACCGCGCTCGGACGGGAATGGCGCGGGGGCTTCCGGCGCGAGGGGCTGCTGCTCGGCTTCGCCGCGGTGCCGCCCGGCGAGATCCGCCGCGGGGTCGAGGTGCTGGCGAGCGTGCTGGAGGAGGGCAGGACCGCGATGCGACGCTGACGCGCCACGAGCTGAGTCACCCGAGCGGGAAGCCGAGCGACAGGCCGATGCGAGAGCGTGTCGAATGGATGGACTCGCTCGGGCAGCTGTCCGGCGGGCCTGCCAGAGTTTGGACCTGCGCCTTCCGGCTGCCGCTTCCGCGGGCGGCCGGGCGATTGCAGGTCCGGGAGATCGGGGTTACGACGGTCCCATGCCGATGGACCTCTCGGTCGACTTCCACTTCTGCGCCGCGCACCGGCTGCCCTATTACGACGGCCCTTGCTTCCGGATGCACGGGCACAACTACAAGCTGCAGGTCGTGGTGACCGGCAAGCCGAATCCGCGCGACGGGATGATCATCGACTTCGAGGAGATCCGGAAGAAGGCGTGGGAGCTCGCGCTCAACCAGTGCGATCACCACACCCTGAACGACTTCCTCGACAACCCCACCGCGGAGAACGTGATCGTCTGGATCTGGGATCGGCTGAAGCCGCAGCTTCCCCAGCTCAAGGAGCTCCGCCTGTGGGAAACGCCCGAGTACTGCGTCACGTACAGCGCGGACTAGCCCGGCGCGCCAGCCAGGCGCCGGACCTCGAGGCGATGCGCCGCGCGGTGCAGGCCTTCCTCGAGGCCTCCGGCCTGCCGCCCGACGACCCCGAGCTCCGAGACACCCCGTCCCGCGTGGCCGAGGCCTGGGCCGAGCACTTCCTCGACGGCTACGCCCGCGACCCGGACACGGTGCTCGCCGAGCGCATCCCCGTCCCGGAGGGCTCCCGCGGCGAGCTGGTGGTGGTCACCGGGCTGCGCTTCCACTCGATGTGCCCCCACCACCTCCTTCCGGTCGAAGGACGGGCGCACATCGCCTACGTCCCCGGCGCGTTCGTGGTGGGGTTCGGGCGGATCGCAGCCCTGCTCGATGCCTGGGCCCACCGGCTCATCCTCCAGGAACACCTGGCGCGGGGCGTGGCCCGCTCGCTCGCCCGTGGGCTGGAGAGCCCCGGCGCCGCCTGCATCATCGAGGCGCACCAGGCCTGCTTGCGGGTGCGCGGCGAGGAGCAGCGGGACGCGGTGACCCACGCCGAGGCCCATGAGGGCCTGCTGCGCAAGGACGGGATGCTCCGGCGCGAGCTGTGGGCTCGCATCGCGGCCGCGGGAGCGGCCTGGTGAGCAGCCTCGGAGGACGGATCGCCCTGGTGACCGGCGGTTCCCGCGGCATCGGCCGGGCGGTGGCCGAGCAGCTGGCGGCGGCCGGTGCGGCGGTGGCCGTCCTCTCCACGACCGAGCCCGGCAGCCTCGCGGTGGCCGATGCGCTCCGGGCGCGCGGAGCCCGGGCTCTGGCCGTCGCCGCCGACGTGGCGGACGTCCGCGCCGTGGACCAGGCCGTGGCAGAGGTGGAGCGGGGGCTCGGACCGGTGGACGTCCTGGTGAACGACGCGGGGGTCGCGCTGCGCCGGCCGGTGGCGGAGATGAGCGACGCCGACTGGGACCGTGTGCTCGCCGTCAACCTGAACGGGCCCTTCTACCTCGCCCGGCGGTGCGTCCCGGGGATGGCCGAGCGACGCTGGGGCAGGGTGGTGAACGTCTCGTCGATCAGCAGCCGGCTCGGGACGCCGGGGATGGCGGCGTACTGCGCGAGCAAGTGGGGGCTCAATGGCTTCACCCAGGCGCTCGCCGCCGAGGTGAAGGAGCGAAACGTGCTCGTCGCCGCCGTGCTCCCCGGCAGCACCGACACCGACATGCTGAAGGGCTCCGGCTGGAAGCCCGACATGACGTCGGCGGAGGTGGCGCGGGTGGTGACCTTCCTGTGTGCGGAGGCCCCGCTGGCGATGAGCGGGAGCCTGGTGGAGATGTTCGGATGAACCGTGCTTCCAAGCAGCAGCTGGAGTCCTGCCGTGCCGCCCTGGTCGAGGCGCTCGGGTCGTCGGCGCTGAAGACCGATCCCGACGCGCTCTCCGACTACGGCCGCGACGAGTCGGACCTCGGGACGACGCCGGCGGACCTCGTGGTGCTGCCCCGGACCACGGCGGAGGTCTCGGCCGCCCTGAAGATCGCCCGCCAGCACCGGGTGCCGGTCACGCCGTGCGGGGCGCGGAGTGGGAAGAGCGGTGGGTCGATGCCGCTCCACGGAGGCGTGGTCCTCAGCGTGGAGCGGATGAACGCCATCCGGTCCATCTCCAGCGAGGACCTGGTCGCGGTGGTGGAGCCGGGGGTTGTCACCGGCGATCTGATGAAGGCAGTCGAGGCGAAGGGACTGTTCTACCCGCCCGACCCCAACTCCTGGGAGTGGTGCACCCTGGGGGGCAACATCGCCGAGAACGCGGGCGGGCCCCGCGCACTGAAGTACGGCGTCACCCGGGACTACGTGCTGGGGATGGAGTGGGTGATGCCCGACGGCGAGGTGCTCCGGGTCGGACGCCGAACGATCAAGGGCGTGGCCGGGTACGACCTGGTCGGGCTGCTCGTCGGCAGCGAGGGCACGCTGGGTATCGCCACCGAGATCACCCTGCAGCTCCTCCCGCTCCCCCGCGAGGTCCAGACTGCCCTCCTCGTCTTCTCCGACGTGCGAGCGGCGGCGCGGGCGGTGAGCGCGGTGCTGGCCGCGGGCGTGCTCCCGCGCACGCTCGAGCTGATGGACGACCTCGCGGTGAAGGCGGTGGATGGCAAGGGGTTCAACTTCCCGCCCGGGACCGGGGCCTGCGTGCTGGCCGAGGTGGACGGAAACGTGCCCGAGGCGGTGTTCGGGGAGCTGGCGCGCATCGGGGAGATCGCCGAGCAGCATGGGGCGAAGGAGACCTGGCTCGCGCAGGATGAGGGGCAGCGGGAGAAGCTCTGGGCCGCGCGACGGACCGTGAGCATCGCACTGAGGGGTCTCGCCAAGCACAAGCTGTCGGAGGACATGGTGGTCCCCCGCTCGCAGATCCCTGAGATGATCGACCGGTGCAAGGCCATTGGGCAGGCGCTCGGCCTCACCGTGGCGACCTACGGCCACGCCGGCGATGGGAACCTCCACGCCAACGTTCTCTTCGACTCCGCGGACGACCGGCCCAAGGTGGACGAGGCGCTCCGGCAGATGGCTGTTGTGGCCATCGAGCTCGGGGGAACCATCACCGGCGAGCATGGAATCGGCCTCGCCAAGCGTGACCTGCTGCCGCTCGAGCAGTCGCCCGGCGTCCTGGCGCTCCAGCGGAAGCTCAAGCACGTGTTCGATCCCGAGGAATTCCTGAACCCGGGCAAGTTCCTGCCGGACTGAAAAGACCAGTCCCCCTCCTCCTCCAGCATCTCGGAGAACTCGCCCCGGGGCCGGCTCCGGGCGTCTCGGTGCGGACGTCGCTCCGCTCCCGGACCGTCTCGGAGGACTCGTCCGGGTCACCGGCCGATGGAATATTCCGAGCGGTTCCGCGGTCCTACAGGGACCCGCCCTGCCGCCGCCCAGGAGGGGCGCAAGCGAAGCCGATTCCTTGCGTAAGCAGGAAGAATGACCAGGTTCCTGGCTGTTGCGGCGCGGCGAAACCCTCGAGCCCCTCGAGCGTCCAACAGGTGCCCCTGAAGACCCGCCCCCCCCCCGGGTCCGAATCATTCCAGCAAATCCGACGAAAGGAGGTTTGAGACATGCCCTCAGCAGCCCGTTCCGAAAGTCTTTCCTCGTACCTCCGCCAGATTGGCGGTCGTCCTCAGCTCACTCGCGAGCAGGAATACGAGCTCGCCCGGCGCGCCCGGAAGGGCGACGCCTCCGCCCGCGACATCCTCGCGCTCTCGAACCTCCCGTTCGTCGTCGCGGTCGCCAAGAAGTTCGCTCACCGCGGCGCCCGGCTGGATGACCTCGTCCAGGAAGGCAACGTCGGCCTGATGAAGGCCATCGAGCACTTCGACCCGAAGAAGAACGTCCGGTTCGCCACCTACGCGGTGTGGTGGATCCGCGCGTACATCACCCGGTACCTCAAGGACAACCGTAGCCAGGTGCGCGGCGGCGAGTCCGAGCGCGGGTCGATGGTCGACTTCAGCCTCGACACTGCCATCGACGACGACGGCGACACCACCTTCCTCGACCGCCTCGAGGAGCCCAGCGCCGGGCCCCAGGAGACCTTCCTCGGTCGGGAGCAGGATGCTGACGTGCAGGAGGCGCTCGCCAAGGTGCGCAAGCGCATCGGCGACCTCGGCTGGGACATCGTCCAGGAGCGGCTGACGCAGGACAAGCCGCGTACCCTGGAGGAGCTCGGTCAGCGCTGGGGCGTCAGCCGTGAGCGCGTCCGGCAGGTCGAGCTGAAGACGAAGCACTTCCTCGCCCGGTACCTCTCGGCGTTCAACCAGGACGAGGAGCAGCTCGACACGCCGGCCGAGGCCGACGCAGCCTGAGCACTCACCCCGGCGCGGGCTCCGTCCTTCCGGGCTTCGCGCGGGGCTGACGCAGCGCGCCAGCGCGCCGGTGCTTCCTTGCGACCCCCGACGGCCGCGTGTTACGCGGGCCGTTCCATGCGGTGGACCTGTCTATCGTTCTTCCTGATCTGTCCGGCCGTGTGTCTCGCCGCCGACGGTGCAGACGCTGGAAGTCCCTCGACGTCGGGTGACCCCACCTTGGCCGCACTCGATGCGCTGTGGAGCGAGCGGGGCGACCCCGCGAAGGCCGAGGAGGCCATCCGCCAGGCCCAGGCGGCGGTGGCAGCGAAGCCCGACGACGTGGAGCGAATGTTCCGGCTCGCCCGCGCCACCCTCTGGGTCGGCGACGGCGAGGAGAACAACGACCGGAAGCAGAAGCTCGGCCGCGACGTCTGGGAGGTGGGCGACCGGATGGCGAAGGCGAAGCCCGCGTGGGTCGGCGGGCACTACTACGCGGCGGCGGGCATCGGCATCTACAGCCAGGCGGTCGGGATTCTCAAGGCGCTCGGCGAGGGCCTGGAGAGCAAGTTCAACGAGCGGCTGGACAAGGCGATCGAGATCGACCCGAGGTTCCAGAAGGAGATGCCGCTCATCGCCAAGGGCCGGTACTACTTCGAGCTGCCCTGGCCGAAGCGGAACCTCGGCAAGTCGGCCACCTGGTACCGCAAGGCGCTGGCCGTGAATCCGAACAATCTCCGGGCGACGGCCTGGCTCGCGGAGACGCTCTGGCGCGACGGTGACGTCGCCGGCGCACGGGCACAGCTGGCGAAGGTGGAGGAAGGCCACATCCCGGACGACCCGGCCGAGGAAGCGCGGGTCAAGTCCATCGCGCGGAAGATCGCCGCCCAGATGGACAAGGAGGGCGCACGATGAGAGCGGAGAGCCAGGTGGCGAGCCCGCCGTCGGCGGGCGGAACGCTGCTCCACCTCCTCCAGGAGCGAGCGGCGCGGACGCCCAAGCAGGAGGCGGCAACCCACAAGAAGTTCGGCAAGTGGACCCACGTCGACTGGGAGACCATCCTCGGTGACGTCCGTCACCTCTCGGCCGCGCTGGTGGCGCGCGGCATCCAGCCCGGCGACCGGGTGGCCATCTTCGCCGACAGCTCGCTCACCTGGTGCGTGGTGGACATGGCGATCTGCGCCGCGCGGGCGATCACCGTTCCCATCTACGCCTCGAACATGCCGGACGAGGTGAAGTACGTCCTGCAGCACTCCGGCTCGGTGATGCTCTTCGTCGACCACGACCGGAGCGCCGGGAAGCAGCCCGGGCGATTCGCCCGGGCCCGTTCCATCCTCGGCGAGTGCCCGTCGATCCGGACGGTGATCACCATGGAGGAGGAGGGGACGGGCGCCGAGGTCTCGATGGCCGAGCTCCTCGCCGAGGGCACGGCCCTCGATCAGAAGGCCCCCCGGAAGTTCGAGGAACGGGTCGCCGCGCTGCGGATGGACGACCCCTGCTGCTTCATCTACACCTCCGGGACCACCGGCGCCCCCAAGGGTGTGATGCTGACGCATGGCAACCTGGGGTTCGAGGCCAGGGCGCTCACCACGCTCCAGGTCCTCCGTGCGGACGACGCGGTGATGCTCTTCCTCCCCCTGGCGCACAGCTTCGCGCAGGACGTGAAGGCGGCCTGGGTGGGCTTGAGCTACCGGATGATCTTCGCCCAGAGCACCGACACCCTGCTCGCGGACATCGGCGAGACCTCGCCGACGATCCTTCCCGCGGTGCCGCGGATCTTCGAGAAGATCTACAACGCCGTGGTCTCGGGGGGCACCTCCAAGCCCGGGGTGGCGGGGAAGCTGTTCCGCTGGGCGATGCGGCTGTTCGAGGAGTCGGTCGACGCGCGGCTGCAGGGGCGGAGCTACGACTCGCTCTCGCTGACCCTGGCCAAGAAGCTGGTGTTCAGCAAGGTGAAGGCCACGCTGGACCAGAAGCTCGGCGGCAAGATGCGCCTGTTCGTCTCGGGTGGCGCACCGCTCTCGAGGAAGATCGCCTTCTTCTTCGAGATGCTCGGCTTCGAGGTGCTCGAGGGCTACGGCCTCACCGAGACCACCGGCGGGGCGACGGTGAATCCGCCGGGCCGGGCGCGGATCGGGACGGTGGGGCCGCCGATGCCGGGCTGCGAGGTGAAGATCGCCTCGGACGGCGAGATCCTCATCCGTGGGCCCAACGTGATGAAGGGCTACTTCAACGCCCCCGAGGCGACCCGGGAGATCCTCGAGCCGGACGGGTGGCTGCACTCGGGCGACATCGGAGAGATCGATCCCGTGGGCTTCGTGAGGATCACCGACCGGAAGAAGGACATCATCGTCACCGCCGGCGGAAAGAACATCGCCCCGCAGAACCTCGAGAACAGCCTGAAGACCTTCCCGCTGATCAGCCAGGCCATGGTGTATGGCGACAAGCGGAAGTATCTCTCGGTGCTGATCGCGGTGAGCGAGGAGTCGGCGCGGAAGGTGCTCCAGGAGGCGGGCATCCCCCCGCCGGCCACGTACGCCGAGGTGGCCGCGCGGCCGGAGATCGTCGCTGCGGTGCAGAAGGTGTTGGACACGCTCAACGCGCACGAGCCGCCCTACAACCAGCTCAAGCGCTTCCACGTGATGGACCACGACTTCACGCAGGAGGCCGGCGACCTGACCCCGACCCTCAAGGTGAAACGGAAGGCCTGCACCCAGCGCTACCAGAGCATCCTCGACGGGCTGTACGACGGCGAGACGATCGCGGACTGACGCTCGGCTCGCGCCGGGAGCAGGCGCTGGCGACGGCTCAGGAGTCCTTGCTGGCCGAAGCGGGGGACCGGGGCCCGGTCTTGTTCGCGTCCGGGCCGCCGGTGCTGAGCGTGTCCTGGCGGTGGGCATCGCCGGCGTCTGCTTCTCCGCCGAATCCCTTCTTGAAGTTCCGGATGGCCTGGCCGAGCGACGAGCCGAGCTGGGGCAGCTTGGTGCCTCCGAAGAGCACCAGAATGACCAGGAAGATGATCAGCAGCTCACCCATCTTGAGACCGAACATAGACCAACCTTGTGGTGGGACAGCAGAAGGGTAGACACCATCCCTCCCCGTGGCGCAAGCGCCTGACCGCGGCAGGGCCTGGAGGCACGAGGAGGAGGACGTGGTGCGGCGGGTGCTGGTCGTCGGACGACGAGGGGGACATCCTCGATGCGACGTGCAACGGGCGCGAGTCGCTCCAGCGGCCCGAGCAGGGCCTCCCCGCCCTGATGCTGCTGGACCGATGATGCCGGTGATGGACGGCTGGCTCACCTTGCGGCTCATGGTGGTCCGCTGGGCGTTGCCTTCGAAGACGCCTTGACGCGTCGCGTGGCCGGTCGCTACGGTCCGGCGCGCCTGTTGATTCGCGAGTCAGCGCGAGCCCCCGTAGGAGGCGGCACATGTCCGATACCCCGAAGACCATCCTCGAGCAGCACATCCCCGAGCTCTTGTCGGCGAAGCCTGAGCTGGCGAAGGAGATGAACGCGGTCGTCCACTTCGTCATCACCGGTGACCAGGGCGGGACCTGGACCCTGGACACCACGAAGAGCTCCGACTGGGTGAAGAGCGGCGCCGAGGGCACGCCGAAGATGACGGTCACGGTGAGCGACCAGGACTTCCTGAAGATTCGCCACAAGCAGCTCAACGCGCAGATGGCGGCGATGCAGGGGAAGCTGAAGTTCAAGCCCATGGATATGGGCCTGGCGATGAAGCTCGGGAAGCTGCTGACCTGAGCCGCCCCAGCGAGCCCGGTGGCCGCCTGGGCCTGCCGCTCTCGGGCGTGCGGGTGCTCGATCTGACACGGCTGGCGCCGGGGCCGTACGCGACGCTCGTCCTCGCGGACCTCGGCGCCGAGGTGGTGAAGCTCGAGCCGCCCGAGGGGGATGGCACGCGCCTCATGCCGCCCGGCGGCGCGGGCGAGCTGTTCGCTGCGCTGAACCGGGGCAAGCGCTCGCTGGCGCTGGACCTCAAGAAGCCGGGCGCGGTGGACGCCGTGCGGCGGGTGCTCGGCCGGTGCGACGTGCTGGTCGAGGGCTTCCGGCCGGGGGTGATGGACCGGCTGGGCCTCGGTCACACTGAGCTGCTCGCGGCGTTTCCGCGGCTCGTGGTCTGTGCGCTCTCGGGTTTCGGGCAGTCCGGGCCGGACCGGGGGCGAGCCGGACACGACCTTGGCTACGTCGCCCGCGCGGGCCTCCTGGGGATGGGTGGCTGCGCCGGCGCGCCCGCCATGCCTGGGGCCCAGGTGGCCGACATCGGCGGGGCCTGGGTGGCGGTGAGCGGAATTCTCGCGGCGCTGCTCGAGCGGGCGACGTCGGGGCGGGGGCGCCTGGTCGACGTGTCGCTGGCGGAATCGGCGACCTCCTTCGCAGCGCTGCACCTCGGGCCGGCGCTGCTCGGCGTCCCGGTGCCACCCGCAGGGCAGAGCGCGCTCGACGGCGGGCTCCCTTCGTACGGCCTGTACCGCACCTCTGACGACCGCTGGCTGGCGGTGGCGGCGCTCGAGCCCAAGTTCTTCGCCGCGCTCAGCGAGCGGCTGGGAATCGGTGACCTGACCGCCGAGGCGTACGGCGGCGGGGAGGACGCCGAGCGCGTGCGCGGGGTACTGGCCCAGACCTTCGCCAGCGCGCCGCTCGCCGCGTGGCAGGAGCGGCTCGCGGGTCTCGACGCCTGCGTGGAGCCGGTGCTGCTGCCGGAGGAGGTGTTCCGCGACCGCCATTTCGCGGACCGCGGGCTGTTTCCGCGCCCGGGCGTGCTGGCGACGCCGCTGCGCCTCGGGCTTCCGGCGAGCACGCCGGCCCCCGCACTCGGCGAGCACAGCCGGGCCGTTCTGACCGAGGCCGGGCTCACGGCGGCCGAGATCGACGTGCTCGTGCCCTGAGATTCCGCCCGTCTTGGGTGATGTTCAGTGATTCCAGTCTCTTGCAGGGCAGCGCAGCCCGTCGCCCGCTCGACGAACCGGCGGCGGCCGTGCGGTCGAGGCCGGACCTGGAGCTGGAGGGTGGGACTTGCACCCGTCCCACCGTTGTCATTGACTCAAGAATCAATCCGGGGAGGTCAGGGGTGTCGAGGAACCAGAGTCCGTTCACCGAGGAGCACGAGGCATTCCGGCGGAGCGTCCGGGGATGGGTGGAGAAGGAGCTCACCCCGCACGCGCTGGAGTGGGACCGCGCGGGCATCTTCCCACGCGAGGTCTTCAAGCGCGCTGGCGAGCTGGGCTTCCTCGGTGCCAACCATGACCCCAGGTGGGGCGGCTCAGGAGGTGACTACTGGTTCGTGGTCGCCTTCACCGAGGAGCTCGCCCGGAGCCGCAACGCAGGGGTGAACATGGCGCTCCTGGTGCAGGCGCAGATCGCCACGCCGGTCATCGGCACCCTCGGCACCGAGGAGCAGAAGCGCGAGTTCCTGGTGCCGGCGCTCGCCGGAGACCGCATCGGCGCCCTGGGGATCAGCGAGCCCGGCTGTGGCTCCGACGTGGCGAACCTCCGTACCACGGCCCGCAAGGTCGGCGACGAGTACGTCATCAACGGCAGCAAGATGTGGATCACCAACGGGACCCGCGCGGACTTCATCACCCTCGCGGTGCGGACCGGCGGGCCGGGGTACGAGGGAATCTCGCTGGTCACGTTCCCCACCGACGTGCGCGGCTTCAACGTGAGCAAGAAGCTCGACAAGGTGGGCAACCTGTCCAGCGACACCGCGGTGCTCTACTTCGAGGACTGCCGCATCCCGGCCCGGTATCTCCTCGGGGAGGAGAACGGCGGCTTCGCCCACATCATGATCAACTTCCAGGGCGAGCGGCTGGTGGCTGCGGTCATCGCGGTGTCCGGGATGGAGATGATGCTCCAGGACGCCGTCCACTACGCCCGCGAACGTCAGGCGTTCGGCAGGCCGCTGATCGGCTTCCAGGTGTGGCGCCACAAGTTCGCCGAGCACCTGGCCTCGGTGGAGGCGGCGAAGCGGCTCACCTACCACGCGACCACCCTCTTCGACGCCGGGCAGGATCCGGTGAAGGAGATCAGCATGGCCAAGCTCGTCGCGGGCGACCTCGCGCAGCGGGTGGCCTACGACTGCCAGCAGATCTACGGGGGCATGGGCTATGTCGACGAGACCGCCGTGGCCCGGGCCTGGCGCGACGTCCGCCTGATCACCATCGGCGGCGGCACCAGCGAGATCATGAAGGAGATCATCGTCAAGCTCGAGGGCCTGTAGCCCCCTGCGCAGGGTGCAACTCCGTGGCGCAGCGGCTAGCGCTTGAACAGCGCGTCCGCGGCCTCGCGCGCCGCCCGGAGCGGGTCCTCGTCGGTGAGCCCGCCGTCGCCGAGCTGGAAGAACTCGCAGAAGTTCGCCTGGTCCTTGTCCGAAGGCACCTCGGCAAACGGCTCCTTGCAGGCCTTGGCGACGGCAGGATCGAAGTGCCGGCATTGCCGGCAGGCGTGGAGATCGTGCCCGCAGCGGGGGCAGGTGTCCCTGCGGCCCACCGCGTTTCCGACCACGTCGAGATGACTGCCGCACCAGGCGCACCCGGGCATGGCGGCGAGAATAGACTGGGGCCGCCCACCCCGGGCACTCGGAGGGGGGAATGGTCGAGCTCCGCACCCTGGGAAGCGTCCACCTCCGCGGGCCAGGCGGGCCGCTGGACGCGCTCGCCGGACGCTCGAAGCGGCTCGCGCTGCTGGTGTACCTCGCCGCGGCGCGGCCTGCCGGACCCCGGCGTCGAGACCAGCTGCTCGAGCTCTTTTGGCCGGACGCCTCGCCGGAGCATGGACGGGGTGCCCTTCGCCAGTCCTTGCAGTTCCTGGTCACCACGCTCGGGCCGGATCTTCTGACCGGTCGTGGCACCGACGCCATCGCGCTGGCCCCGGACCGGCTCTGGTGCGATGCGGTCGCGTTGGAGCGGGCGGCGGACGCCGGGCGGGACGCCGAGGCTCTGCGGCTCTTCGGCGGAGACTTCCTGGCCGGCTTCGCGCTGCCGGAGTGTCCCGAGTTCGAGGTCTGGTGCTCCGACGTCCGGCTCCGGCTCAGGCGGCGGGCCGCGACCTCGGCCGCCGTGCTCACCCGGGAGGCGGAGCGCGCCGGCGCCTGGGACGAGGCGTCGACCTGGGCGCAGCGCTGGCTCGAGCTCCAGCCGGACGACGAGGAACCGCTGCGGGTCTCCCTCCGCGCGCTGATGCGCCAGGAGCTCCGGACGCGTGCGCTCGAGCTGGCCTCCGAGTTCGAGACGCGGCTTCGCCGCGAGCTGGGGGCGACGCCCTCGACCCAGACCCGGGCCCTGGTCGACTCGCTCCGGACGGGGCGGTGGAGCGCGGGCTCGGGCGGCGCCGCAGAGCGACCGGCAACGGAGCCCTCTCCGGGCTCGGTGGCGGTGCTCCCGTTCCTGAACCTCACCGGGGACCCCGACCTCGACTACTTCTGCGACGGGATCACCGAGGAGCTGATCGCCGACCTCTCGATGCTCGCAGGGCTCTCCGTCGCGGCGCGGACATCCTCCTTCGCCTTCCGGAACCGGGCCGCAGACGTGCGAGACGTCGGACGGAGGCTCGGGGTGGCCAACCTCGTCGAGGGAAACATGCGCCGAGCCGGGGCCGCGGTCCGGGTCACGGTGCAGCTGGTGGAGACCGCCCGCGGCTTCCACCTCTGGGCGGAGAGCTTCGATCACTCGCTGGCGGAGGCGGTCCGGATGCCGGCAGAGCTCGTCCGGCGGATCGCGCCCGCGCTGCAACGCTCGCTGCTCGAGCCCGTGCCCCGGAGGCCGAGCCAGGACACGCAGGACCGCGAGGCGTTCCTCCTCTTCCTTCGCGGACAGCATCACTTGTACCGCCGGACGCCCGAGGACCTCGCACGCTCGGCCGAGCTCTTCGCCCGGGCCGGGGAGCGGGACCCACGGTACGCAGCGGCCCACGGCGGACTGGCGCTGGCGCTCGCCTCGATGCCGGTCTACTGCGGGACCCCCACCGGCGTCGCCTGTCCCCGGGCGCTCGAGGTGGCCGACATCGCTCTCGGACTCGACCGAACGGTGGCGAGCGCGCACCTGGCGCGATCGCTGGCGCTGGCCATGCACCGGTGGGACTGGCGGGGAGCGGAGGAGAGCGCTCTGGCTGCCCTCGCCGGGACGCCCAAGGACCCGGTGGTGCGGTCCACCTGCGCCTTCTACGTCCACGCGCACGACGGCCGGTTCGAGCAGGCGCTCGCCGAGGCGACGGCGTCCCGGGATGCGGATCCGCTCTCGCTTCCGGCCATCTCCTACGTCGGCTACGTCGCCTACCTCGCTCGGGACTGGAAGCGGGCAGAGGCCGCGGCGCGCGAGGCGCTGGACCTGGATCCCGGCTTCCCGCTCGCCCTCTGGGTGCTGGAGATGGTGCTCGAGGCGAAGGGCGAGTTCGAGGACGCGCTGGGGGTCGCCCGGACGCTGGTGGCCAGAAGCCCGGCCAGCGCGATGTTCCGGGCGCACCTGGCGCGGGCACTGGGACTGCTCGGACGGGTCGAGGCAGAAGGCGAGCTCGGGACGCTCGCTGCCGGGCTGCCCCCCGAGAGCCCGGTCTGGTACTGGGTCGCCGGGGCACACGCGGCGCTCGGCGGCATCGACCAGGGTCTCGACGCGCTCGAGCGGGCGGTGGAGAACCGGAGCAACTTCCTGGTCTTCGCCGCGGTGCACCCCACGCTCGATCCCTTCCGGGGACACCCGCGCTTCACGGCCATCCTCCGCCGGCTGGACCTTCCGGTCACGCTGCGGTGACGGTGGTCCAGCTACTCCCCGGCTCCAGGGCGCTGCTCACTGGGGGGCGCGCCGCCTCAGGAAGAGAGGGAGTCCGATGATGCGCGTTCACTGGAGTGCGGCGGTGCTGTCGGTGTCGCTGGGGGTGATGCTGTCCCTGCAGAGCGCGCGGGCGGAGGAGAGGCCGGCCTCGAAGCCCCGGAGCTGCAGCTTCCGCAACACCGAGGGGCTCTACGGCTTCAACTGCACCGGGTTCTTCCCTCCGACCACGCCGGGGTCGACGGCGCTGCAGCCGATCGGGTTTGTGGGCTTCGTCCGGGGTGACGGGAAGGGACGGTTCCATGGGCCGGCGACGGTGAGCCTCGACTTCGGCTCGCTGCCGGCGCGCATCGACGGTCAGGCGACGCTCGATCCCGCGCGCGAGTGTCTGGGCCGGGTGAGCTACACCACGTTCGAGATCGAGTTCGCGCCCGGGTACTGGGTGAACGTCGGCCCGGCCACGTTCGACTTCGCCGTGGTGGCCGGAGGCGACGAGATCCTCGGCTCGGCCACCGCTCCCGGCGCGACCGGCAGCGGCGTTCCTCGCATGCAGTGCCGGCTGGTGAAGGCGAAGGCCGAGAACTGAGGCCGTGCGAGCGGTTCCCCGGGGCCCGCGAGGCCCGCACAGCGGAGACCAGGTTGGTCGGTCGGATGATCGCGCTGGAGGGCAAGCGAGGGCCGATCGACCAGCGTGGTTTCCACTGTCTAGGCCGCCGGTGAGCCGCGCTCTGGGCGTGGCTCGGCCATCGCGAGGTCCGCGTGGAGGCGCCCGAGCATCCACAGGAGCCACACGGCGAAGAGGCCTCCCAGCGTCCCGAGGGCGCCGAGCAGCTGCAGCCGCTGCCAGGACTGGACGCGGGACACGACCTCGCGCCGCTGCTGGAACGTGTCCAGCTGGCGGTCCGCGAACTGCCCGTCGAAGGAGGCGGCGAACGCGTCGGCGTGGGCGCGGGAGCGGACGAGCAGCGCATCCGACTGCTGGCGGAGCGGCTGCATCCGTACCGTGGACAGTGCCGCCGCCGAGATCGACAGCACCGTCCACGCCCACGCCAGGAGCACGCCGCGGGTCCGCATCGCACCTCTCCTCCCGGATGGTATGGAGAGGGTCCGACGCATGGGCAAGGCGTACCGACCGAAAGATCACTACTTCCAACGCGCCAAGCAGCGAGGATTCCGGGCGCGGAGCGCGTTCAAGCTCGAGGAGCTGATGCAGCGCTTCGGGCTGCTGCGCCCCGGCGCGCGGGTGCTCGACCTCGGCGCGGCACCGGGAGGCTTTCTGCAGGTCATCGCGCGGACGGTGGGTCCATCCGGCCTGGCGGTCGGGGTGGACCTGGTACCGCTCCGGCCCTTCACCGAGGCGTGGGTGCGGACGGGGGTGCTCGACGTTCTCTCCGACGACGCGCAAGCTCAGGTGGAGGCGCTGGCCCCCGGGCGGTACGACGCGGTGATCTCGGACATGGCGCCGAAGACCACCGGGGTCCGCGGGACGGACGAGGCGCGCTCGCTCCGCCTTGCCGAGCGCGCGCTGGAGCTGGCCCGGGCGCTCGGGAAGTCCGGGTCGAGCTTCGTGGCAAAGCTCTTCATGGGCGGGGACTTCGAGTCGTTCCGCGCGCGGGTGCGTGAGGCTTACCGCGAGGTGAAGGTGGTGCGGCCCGAGGCCACGCGCTCGGCCAGCGTCGAGGTGTACCTGGTGGGCCTCGGCCTCCGCGTGCCGGCGTCCAGCCCGCGGGGTCAGTAGACCGCGCCTTCCAGGTGAAGCCCCGAGACGCCGACGAGGCCGCGTCCGAGCGCGCTGAACGCCGGGTCACGGGCGAGGGTGTCGCGCTGGAAGACGCGCACCCGGTAGTCGCCGGCGCGGACGCCCTCGAAGACCCAGAGCGACCCGGAATCGACGGTGGACGGGGCGGTGGGCGGCGCGGCGGGGGCCCAGAACCGAGCGGCCTCGATCCGGCCGAGCAGGTCGCGAACCTGGTCCGTGGTGGCAACGGTGGTGGACTCCTCGAGCACGTCGCCGGGGGCGGCCAGACCCTTGCCGGAGGTCTGGGCGCCCCGGAGCTGTCCGCTGTTTCCCTGTCGTTCGAAGCGCACGCTCACCGGGTGCGCGCCGGCGCGGATCCACAGCACGCGGTACACCTCGGCGGTCCGCGGGAGGGGAAAGAGCGAGGGCTCGCCCAGCGCGGCGAGCTCGGCCGAGAGGCCGCAGGCGAGCGCGTGCTCGGGGGCCCCGGGCGGGGCGAGGGAGCCGCGCGGGAAAGCGGCGGGCACGCTGCTCCCGTCCCCGAGCTCACAGTCGTCGAAGGTGAGGGAGCCGACCGGGGCCTCCACCCGGGCGGGCGCCGGCTGGTACACCTCGTGGGCGCAGCCCCCCAGGGCGGACAGCCCCAGCGGAACCGCGAGGACGGTGATGCGGGAGCGCCTCACGCAGCCGACGCTAGGCGCCGCTCCGCTCGCCAGCAAGCCAAGCGGCCAATCAGCCAGGCGTTCAGGACGCGCCATGTCGCCCTGGAAGTCCTCTCAACCCGTGAAAACTTCAACGTACTGTGAGCCTTGCCGCACGCAGCTTACCGACCTGAACGAGGTGGGTCCCGGGGGCGAGCTCGGCCTTCGGGTCCGTGATGCGCTCACCATCGACCCTGACCGCTCCCTGGGTCAGGAGCCGGCGCCCCTCGGAGGTGGAGGCGACGAGCTGCGCGTCGAGCATCGCCCGCACCAGTGGGACGGCGGATCCGCGCGTCCCGACCACCACCTCGGGGAACTTCTCCGGGTCCACCTCCCGTCGCGAGAACCGCCGCTCGAACTCCTCGGCCGCGCGCGCCGCCGCCTCTGGCCCGTGAAACCGGTCGACCATCTCCCGGGCGAACGCCACCTTGACGTCCTTCGGGTGGAGCTCTCCGCGCGCCACCCGCTCGCGCTCGGAGCGAATCGCCTCCAGCGGCTGCCCGGAGAGCAGCTCGGCGTACCGCCACATGAGGTCGTCCGAGATGCTCATCAGCTTGCCGAACATCTCCGGCGGAGGCTCGGCTATGCCGACGTAGTTGTCGAGCGACTTGGACATCTTCTCGCCGACGACGCGCCCGTTCTCCGTCCGGGCATCGAGCCCCTCGAGGATCGGCCCGGTGAGGATGACCTGCGGCTCGAGCCCGTACTCGCGCATCAGGGTGCGCCCGACCAGGAGATTGAAGAGCTGGTCGGTGCTGCCGAGCTCCACGTCCGCCTTCAAGGCCACCGAGTCGTAGCCCTGAAAGAGCGGGTAGAGCAGCTCGTGCATCGAGATGCTCCGGCCTTCGCGGAAGCGGGTCTTGAAATCGTCGCGCTCGAGCATCCGCGCCAGCGGCCAGTGCGCCGCCAGCCGGACCGTTCCCTCGGTGCCAAGCGCGTCGAGCCACTCGGAGTTGAACCGGACCTGGGTCCGCTCCGGGTCCAGGACCTTGAAGACCTGGGTCTTGTACGTCTCGGAATTCGCCAGCACCTCCTCGCGGCTCAGCGCGGGGCGAGTGACGTTCTTCCCCGACGGGTCGCCGATCATCGCGGTGAAGTCTCCGATGAGGAAGACCACCTCATGGCCGAAGTCCTGGAACCGCCGCATCCGGGTGAGGAGCAGCGAGTGCCCGAGGTGCAGGTCCGGGCGGTTCGGATCGAACCCGGCCTTGATGATCAGCGGTTGCTGGCGCTCGTAGGAGCGTC
>Ga0335070_10002976_pt1 | contig 19762 bp, 18 predicted proteins | sample Lox_Sample_13_FD_206722 | JGI IMG/M metagenome (GOLD analysis project Ga0335070, IMG submission 206722) | Soil microbial communities from Loxahatchee National Wildlife Refuge, Florida, United States - Lox_Sample_1.3 | ecosystem: Environmental > Terrestrial > Soil > Wetlands | place: USA... | reverse complement strand
TGGCCGATTTTTTGGAAAGCAAAACAGGTAGAGGGCAGTCTAGAGAAACAAGTGATGGAGGGAACCAATGCGACTGCGCTTGGTCTACAGAAGACCGTGGTTGCTGCGAACTCCGATATGCTGTTCGACAGGCGCCGATCAGACTCGAAGCTGCAAGAGATCAAGGAGTTTGGCTCCGCTTGTGGTCGCCGCTTTTATGATATTGACCGCGCCGATTCTTCGCAGCTCCTCGCCCGGTCTTGCCCCAGAAGGAGTGAAGGCGGTGTTGCAAAGATCCATGGAGAGGATGGACATATATTGGAACGCTGCACCCGAGTATGATTGGCTCGAAACCGATCAACAACGACACGGCGGAACGAAAACCTATCAAGAGCTCATGATCCTTGGCTCTCGATACGAGCGCCTGGTCGCGATCAATGGGAATCCGCTATTTTCGGGACAAGAAACCCAAGAACAGCAGAAATTGAATGACACGATTGCGCGCCGGCGAAGCGAATCGCAAGAAAAAAAGGATCAGCGTCTCGCCAAGGAAGAGCAAGAGCGAAAGCGGGATCACGCTCTGATCCAGGAAATACCGAAGGCGTTCGATTTCGAATATGCCGACGAGGAAGAACTCGCGGGTCACAAATGCTACGTACTCCAAGCCACGCCAAAAGTGGGCTACCGGCCTCCCAATCACGAGACAGAGGTACTAAAAGGAGCGCGGGGCTGGATCTGGATAGACAAGGAAACCTACAACTGGGTAAAGGCCGAAGCCGAAGTCATTCGCCCGGTTTCGATCGTAGCGTACGTCGCCCGCGTAGAGCCGGGGACACGCTTTGAATTGGACATGGCGCCCGTGTCGGATGGGATTTGGATGCCGAGCCATTTCACAATGAAGGCGCGCGCAAAGGTCTTGTTCTTCTTCCCCCACGAAGCATCGCAGGACGAAAGTTATTACGGATATCACAAAGCCGCGCAATACTAGATAATTCAGCGCTTCAGGCACCGTATGTCTGACGACATGGCTGAGATTTGGTTCGTTCGCGAACGGGCTCGTCATTCTGACGGGATGTCGTCATAGCCCCTCGGCAACGCCTCAGTCGCAAGCAATAACCTCTTCCCTTGCCTTCCTTTATCTGAATGATCGAGTCCATCCTGTGGCTGCTGAAATGCTGTATTCTGCCTACGAGAAAACTTGTTTTGATCCGACGCTTACGGTGAGTATGCGGTGTATGCGTGAGGCTTGACAACGATGAAACCTCTTTGGAGGCTAGCTCGGCTGGTAGTCGTGTTGCTGGCCTGCGTGCCGGGCGCCTCTGCGGAGTCTGTTTCTCAGTTACAGGCGACGGGATATGTCAATGACTTCGCGCAAGTTCTCGATCCGACGACAAGGACGCAGATCGAAGACATTGCGCGGCAAGTGGATGAGAAGGCGCATGCGCAAATCGCATTGGTGACCATCCACAGTCTCGATGGGGTGGACATCGAAAGCTTTGCCGTTGATCTGTTCAAGAAATGGGGAATTGGAGACAAGACGAGCAATCGGGGCGTCTTAATTCTATATGCCATTCAGGACCGGCGAGCGCGCATTGAGGTCGGCTACGGACTAGAACCCATCCTGCCGGATGGAAAGGTGGGAAGCTTCCAACGCGAAGCTGCTCCGCTCATGCGGAGCGGAGACTACAACAAAGCTCTGCTGCTGGTAACAAGCCGCGTCGCGTCAGCGATCGCCGAGGACGCGGGCGTGCAGATTACTGGGCAGCCGCAAGAACCGGCTGAAGAGCCATCGGAGCCACAGCATGGGTTATCAACAGGCGCGATTTTGGCCATTGTGATTGTCGGGTTTATCGTGCTTTTGACCCCCCCCTTGCGACGACTGTTATTTTGGATTCTCTTTTCCCAGATGATCGGAGGCCGAGGGAGCCGCAGCAGAGGTGGTTGGGGTGGGTTTGGCGGCGGTGGCGGATTTGGCGGGTTTGGCGGAGGGAGTTCGGGCGGTGGCGGGGCAAGCAGCAGTTGGTAGCAAAAGCGAGAATGCAATGATTCCTGAAGACAAGATCAAGCAATTTGTAGAGAAGCTGCGAGCCGCCGCGGGCGCGAATCTGGAAAGCGTCATCCTGTACGGTTCGGCCGCTTCGGGTGATTACAATCCCGCATTTTCGAACGTGAATTTGTTTTGCGTGCTGCGCGACAGTTCATACTCGAAGTTGCGGAGCGTCGCCTCTGTCGTGCAGTGGTGGGATCGGCAGAAACAGCCCCCTCCCCTGTTCATGACATGGGAGGAATTGAAGCACTCTGCCGATGTCTTCACTATCGAGTTCGTCGATATGGCTCAGCACCATCGCGTGCTGTGGGGCGACGACGTGATTGACAAACTCCAGGTCCCAATGCGGCTCCATCGATTACAGGTGGAATACGAACTGCGGGAGAAGCTGATTTTGCTGCGCCAGCATCTGCTGCTGGCGGGTGACAACAAGCGCAGAATGTGGGAACTGATGGTGCGGTCAGTAGCATCGTTTGCCACGTTGTTCCGGCATGCATTGATTGCTTTGGGGGAGAGTGCACCCCTGGCGAGGCGTGATGCCGTGGCGCAGCTTGCATCACGAGTCGGATTCGATCGTTCGGCAATCGAGCAGGTTTTGGATGTGCGCGAGAACAAGGCGAAGCTCAAGAACCTCAACGCAGCCGACATCTTGGGCGCATACCTTGCCGCGGTAGAGAAGGTCATCTCGGCCGTCGATAGGATCGGCGAGCCAGACTTAGCTGGGCATTCGTAAGATTCAGAAAATGCTGTTCGGGAGGCGTTATGAAATCTTCTGTCGCAGTCCTGTTCGTACTCGCCCTCATTGCGCTGATCATTGGTGGGCAATACATCAGCGTGCGCAACACCCTCGTCCAGAAGGATCAGGCGGTAAAAGCGGCCTGGTCGCAAGTTGACGTCGTGCTGCAGCGCAGAGCGGACCTGATTCCGAACCTGGTCGAAACCGTAAAAGGATATGCGAAACAGGAGCAAACGGTTTTCGGAGAAGTCGCGAAGGCGCGGTCGGCCCTGCTTTCGGCGGGAACTACGCAGGATAAGATCGCTGCCAACCAGCAACTGGACGGCGCTCTGGGACGTTTGCTAGCAATCGTGGAGAATTATCCGCAGCTCAAGTCGAACGAGAACTTTCTGCGGCTGCAGGACGAACTCGCCGGAACTGAGAACCGCATCGCGGTAGAACGTAAGCGCTACAACGAAACGCTGCAAGACTACAACACATATGTTCGGCAGTTTCCCAACAATATCTTTGCGGGGTGGGCAGGATTCAAGCCAAATGAAGCTTATTTTGCCGCCGCAGAGGGAGCGAGGCAGGTGCCCAAGGTGGATTTTTCGACTCCAGCGCCGGCGCCGCAGGCGACGCCACAGCCAGCACCCGCTCGATAGAATGATCGCTGCAGGTTCATTTGATCCGTGTGCCCAGGTGGAGGAACGGCAATGGCGGATTCATCTTCGGCGCCAACTGTGACCGCTACATTCCCAGTCGAGGCTGGTTGTCCCCACCCATTAGGGGCAATACCTTCACCCTCAGGCGTGAATTTCTCGCTGGTTTCCTGCAGCGCCACCGCCGTCGAACTGCTGTTGTTTTCAGCCCACGACTCGTTAGAGCCATTCCAAACGATTCGGTTCGACCCTTATACGAACAAGACCTTCCATGTCTGGCACGCGTTTGTGCGCGGATTGAAACCGGGAGTCCATTATGCATACCGCGTCGATGGACGGATTGACTCCTCCGGGCAGCGATTCAATAGGAACAAAGTCCTGATCGATCCCTATGCTCGCGGCAACTCTGATTCCCTTTGGGATCGCGGCCGCAGCTGTACTCCCGAGGACAATGTGACAACGTCCATGCGCTCGGTTGTCATCGATGCGTCGGACTACGATTGGGAAGGGGACAAGCCGCTCAACCGTCCCTTGGCAGATACTGTCATCTACGAGGCACATGTCCGCGGCTTCACGCAGTCTCCGACCTCGAACGTCCTTAATCCCGGAACGTTCGCCGGCCTTGTCGAGAAAATTCCTTATCTCAAGGATCTCGGCATCACCGCGGTGGAGTTGCTTCCCGTTTTTGATTTCGACCAAACTGCAGTGCTTACGGAGGTCGATGGGAAGCCCCTTCGCAATTATTGGGGATACAGCACAATTGGATACTTTGCGCCGCAGTCCTGGTACTGCCTCGAGCCAGAATTGGGAAGCCACTTGCGCGAATTCCGTGATTTGGTCAAGGCGCTGCACAAGGCTGGTATTGAAGTCATTCTGGACGTGGTCTTTAACCACACGGATGAAGGCAACCATCAGGGACCGGTCTATTGTTTCAAAGGCATCGATAACCGCTCCTACTATTTGCTGGTTCCTGAAGCGTTGCAGTACTACGTGGATTTCACCGGGTGCGGTAACACATTCAATTGCAACCATCCCCTCGGCCAGAAATTGATCATCGATTGCCTCCGGTATTGGGTACGAGAGATGCATGTGGACGGCTTCCGCTTCGATGAAGGCTCCATCCTTTCCCGCGGTGAAGATGGAATGCCGGCGGTTCACCCGCCCCTCATTTGGCAGATTGAACTGAATGAGGACCTGGCTGACACCAAGCTGGTCGCTGAAGCCTGGGATGCCGCCGGGCTGTACCAAATCGGACATTTCCCTGGTGATCGATGGGCCGAATGGAATGGCCGCTATCGCGATGACGTTCGTCGGTTCGTGAGAGGCGATGCCGGCATGGTGGGTGCAGTCGCCTCGCGTCTGGGGGGCAGCGCAGACATCTATCAGGAGCGCGGCGGCTCACCGTTAAACAGCGTTAATTTCATAACGTGTCACGATGGTTTCACCCTCAACGACCTGGTCTCATTCAACCACAAGCACAATGAAGCCAACGGTGAAAATAACCGCGACGGTATTGACGACAACCTGAGCTGGAACTGTGGTGCGGAAGGTGACTTCCAGAATCCTGCCATCGAGTCGCTCCGCGACCGGCAGGTGCGCAACTTTCTCGCAATCTTACTGCTATCCCGCGGTATCCCGATGTTGCTGGCCGGCGACGAGGTAAGGCAGTCGCAGGAAGGCAACAACAATCCGTATTGCCAGGATAACGAGATCAGTTGGTTCGATTGGACTCTTACGGGCAAGCACTCCGATTTGCTGCGCTTCTGTCGGAACATGATTCGATTCCGAAAGAGACACGCCGCTGTCCGCAAAGACCAGTTTTTCGACGGCTCGGTGAACGAACACGGGTTGAAGGACGTCGCGTGGCACGGCACAAAACTGAATCATCCCGGATGGGACGATCCTGAGGCGCGAGCGCTTTCGATGACCCTGGCAGGTTTCGACGGCGATGACGACATACATGTGATGTTCAATATGTTCTGGGACAGCCTGGAATTTCAACTACCAGTGGTGCCTGGCCGACGTTGGTACTTGGCTGTGGACACTGCGCAGCCTTCGCCTCACGACATCCCCGCCGCTGGCTCGGAGCCCGAGGTGCCCGGAAGCACGCATCTTGTCGAGGCAAGGAGCGTGGTCGTATTGGTGGATCGGGCTGACTAGGAACTCCCGAGTTTGTGAAGCAATCGACTTATCGAGGGGACCTTAGTATTACGGCAACGACGGCCATTCTCGAAACTGACCACCTTAGCCGCAAAGTGGCGGGCGTTCGCATCGTCGATGACGTGACAGTCGCAGTGGAAACAGGAAGTGTGCTGGTGGTCGTCGGCCCAAGCGGCGCCGGCAAGTCCTCCTTCCTGCGGCTGCTCAATCGTTTGGACGAGCCCACGAGCGGCACGGTGCGACTGGAAGGTCGCGACTACCGGCAGATTCCACCACAAGAGCTGCGCCGGCGTGTAGGAATGGTCACTCAGACTGCATATCTTTTCCCCGGAACACTTGCCGACAACCTGCGCTTCGGGCCTCTGCAGCAAGCAACGGAACTGCCTGCAACAACGATCGAAGCTCTCTTGACTGAGGTAGGCCTCGAAGGCCGGTCTGGCGAGGATGTTGCCCATCTTTCCGGCGGCGAAGCGCAACGAGTATCCCTGGCTCGTGCTATGGCAAACACACCGGCTGTGCTCCTGCTCGATGAACCTACGTCGTCGCTCGACCCCGAGGCCAAAGATGAAGTCGAGAAGCTGATCCTTACAGTTGTGAGACGGAACAAACTCACTTGTGTGATGGTGTCACACGATTCTTCACAGGCGGCTCGCGTCGCAGACCGGATTATGGTGATGAACAAGGGCAGAGTCACGAAAATTGGAACGGTGAGCGAGGTGATCAATGCTGAAGGAATTCTTCGGTAACCAGCTGACTCTCGGTTGCGCACAGGCTGCGATTACGGCAGCGCTGGCTTTGGTGGTGATGCTGCTGGCCCGGCAGAGGCAGATCCACCTTGAACGCGAGACGATTGTGGCACTCATCCGCGGAATCGTTCAGATCACCGTCGTCGGGTCGATCCTGGTGCTTCTGCTGCGAGGTCCAGCGTGGACGGGAATCTTCTTGCTTGCGGCAATGATTTTCGCGGCTGCTCGAATCTCCGCCGGCCGATCGAAAGGCTTGCCAAACAGCTTCCACGTTTCACTGTATGCCATCGCGGCGGGAGCTGGTTCGGTGATTGTGCTGATGACCCTGGCCGGGGTTATCGATATGCGGATCACCTCTCTGATACCGATTGGAAGCATGCTCATCAACAACGCCATGAATACCAATTCGCTCGTCCTGAATCGGTTCCGGTCGGAGGTGGAATCGCATACTGGCTTGATCGAAACCGGATTGGCGCTTGGGGCCGATGCCAAACAAACCGTCGCGCCATACGTTCACATGTCTGTGCAGGCTAGCCTGATCCCCGCGATCGATTCGCTTCGATCCCTGGGCATCGTGTGGATTCCCGGCCTGATGGCCGGAATGCTCTTGTCCGGCGCCAGTCCTATCTATGCGGCCATTTATCAGTTTGTGACTATCTCGATGATCTTCTCCTCCTCTGGGCTCACAGCGCTGATCTGCAGTCTGTTGATTCGTGCCAGCGTGTTCTCGCCCGCGGAACAACTAACGCTACGTCCTAGCTCAGTCATAGCGCCTGGCGGTCGAAGCAGCTCCTGATTGTGTTGAGCAGAGGCGAATCCGCTGGTTCAGACTGCTCGACTATCTTCCAATCCAAAGACTTCCTGCTTGTGAAACCAATCGAGGAATATTCCAGCGATCAATCTCCTCAGTTTCTGCGTTTCGCAGCGCCGGTGACGTCTGATTCACCCCAATCGTCATAGTGACGGCATACCGACGATGCCGACGATATGCTGAAACTTCCCGATGTTTTCGCCCTCACCCTATTTCCTTTTTTTTCAGTCAACTACAGCGTCGCGAGATCGAGTTCAGTTTAGGCTCCCTGCATGCAACCACTGGGATATGTCTGGCCGAGGCCGGAATAGTGTTGGAGTCTGATCGGCTCCCCGCACGTCGAAGAACTACGCCGTAGATAACGCGGGGAAAAACCGTTCTCAGGAGACGCAGCACTGATGGCGGATAGCGAGGGCGGACGCCAATGTTCTCGATCGACGATCGAACGGGAAATGTGGTCACGACGGTGGTTCTTTTCCTGGTCGTGGCAGCTATCCTCTATCTTGCGCGCGTTGCGTTCCTCGTTCTCCTGGGTTCTGTTCTCTTCGCTCAGATGCTGGAACCGGCGGTCACGACGCTACAACTGCACTCGCGTCTCGGGCGCGGCAATCGCAACTGGGCGATCGCCCAACTGTACACAATCGGTACGCTCGTGTTCGGAGGTCTAGGATATGGGTTTGGTTCCCGTATCGCCGCCCAGTTAAGGAACTTCAACTCGGCTCTGCCGGAAATACTGCGCGGGCTTGTCACTGGCCAGGTTGTCTCCCGCCTGGAAACCGAGCATGGCTTGAGCGCGGTTCAGCAACTGCAGGTACATGATTGGTTAGCTCGTCACCAGGACTTCATTGCCGAGACCTTGAAACGCGGTGCGGAATCGGTAGCACACGTCGCCGCCAACGCAGCGTGGCTTTTGGTCATTCCTGTTTTAGCCATCTTTATCTTGCGAGATCGTCAGCAGATCGCGGATACGATCCTAAAAGCCGTTGAACGGCGCGGCCAACCAACAACCTTCGGGAAAATTCTTCGGCATGTTGATGTGACACTTGCTCAGTTTATGCGCGCACAGCTGACATTGGCTGCCCTCTCATTCGTCTTCTATAGCACTGCTTTGCTGATCTTGAGGTTCCCGTATGCCTTGCCTCTGGGAATCGTGGGTGGTGTTCTGGAGTTCCTTCCGGCGGTGGGCTGGATCTCTTCGGCTGCAGTTATCCTCACGATCGGTGCCTTGGTGCACGCGCACTGGATCTGGATGGCGGTCCTGATCGTGGTATGGAGGCTGGTGCAGGATTATGTGAACTCTCCTCGCATCATGGGGCGCAATCTGCAGCTACCGCCCCTGGTCGTGCTAGCTGCTCTCATGATAGGGGGTCAAGTGGGAGGCATTGCGGGCATCTATCTCTCGGTGCCCATAGTCGCGGTTCTGCGGACCGTCTGGCTGGATTACTTCGCCGTTAAAGACTCCGCAGCCACTCATCCGGCCGACTGACAAAGAGGACATCGGTGGCCGCATCGCTACGGTCGGCAGTCCCCGAAGGAGGCGCTACCCCAAGTAATGAGCGAATCGCGTCCACACTCGGCAGTAGATTGCCGTATACGTCACCATTCAGCCGCCAGCGCCAAATCGTCGGCTGCGAGGTGAATACATGAAGGCTCGACACAATACAACGAACTCGGTAGCAGCCGAACTGGCGGCTTATTCCGACGAAAAGGAAGGCCATAGTTGCAATTACCATCGACACCGGAATTGCAGGTGTGTCAATGGCTGTTGACGTGCTTTCGTCTATAGCGAGAGATTGGACGGCCTGGCACGAGCCTGAGGTGAATATGGCAGCTAATCCCAACAACAGAGAAGTTTCGTCAACTCCTACAATCGTTCCCAGTCCGCCAGTACGGAAGAGCCGTTTGCATGCATGGCCGTCCTGGATAATTGCTGCAGTGGTTGCAGTAGTCGCCTTGGGCGCCATATTGCATATACGCCATCGGAATGCCATTACCTATGAAACGGTGCCGGTGGAACGCGGTTCAATTCAGGCAAAAGTCACAGCCACCGGAAATCTGAACCCAGTTGTGGATGTTCTGGTCAGTAGCCAGGTGTCCGGCAACATTAAGGCGTTGTACGCGGACTGGAATAGCCGCGTGAAGAAGGGCCAGCTTGTGGCGCTCATCGATCCTCAGATTTTCCAGGCGCAAGTGGATCAGGCCAAGGCGGTCTTCCAGTCCATGCACTCGGCCACGCTCACGGCACAGGCGCAGGTTGCGAAGATACAATCCGATGTAAGTGCGGCTATCGCAAACCAAAGGGACGCTGAGGCAATTGCGGCGAAAGATTCAGCCAATCAAAAGAACGTGGAATTGCAGTGGCGGCGAGCGCAGAACTTGTGGGCCGATCGGGTGATCTCGCAGCAGGACTATGACACTGCCAAGGCGAACTACGATGCCGCAACAGCGCAATTGAAAGCGGACCAGGCCCTTATCGATGCCGCTCGTCAAAACACGATCTCGGCCCAGGCATCGGTCCGCGTGGCCAGCAGCCAATTGGCTGCCGCCCAAGCGCAGGAGCACCAGGCACAGGCAGGGCTGAATCAGGCGCAGATCAATCTCGACCACACTCGAATCTTTTCTCCGGTCGATGGCACGGTTGTGGCTCGCAGGATGGATGTCGGGCAAACTGTCGCTGCAACTCTCAATCCCCCCATCATCTTCGAAATTGCGCAGGACCTAACTAAGATGCAGGTCGACGCGAATGTCGACGAGTCGGACGTCGGAAATGTGGCCACCGGCCAAAGGGCGACCTTTACAGTCGACTCCTATGCAGGCGCAACGTTTCAAGGTGTTGTGACGGGCATTCGCAAAGCGCCAATCATCACACAAAATGTGGTTACCTACGATGTTGTCATCGCTGTCGACAACTCTGACCTGAGACTCTTTCCAGGAATGACAGCGAATGTAACGATCCTGAGTGCAAAGGTGGACGATACGTTGAAGGTGCCGAATGCCGTGCTTCGGTTCCGTCCGTCTGCAACGATGCTGAAACGCACCGGACTTTCTGCTCCGCAGTCCGACAAGCCACAAATCTATGTTTTGTCCGGACGCAAACCGAAAGCTGTGCCTGTTGCTTATGGCCTTTCCGACGGGAAATACACTGCTATCGCATCGGATGCCCTCCAGCCTGGGATGCAGGTGATCGTGCGGGCCACGAGCGCGTCCAGTGGTTCCTCTGCAACCACCACGCCCATGGCCCCCAGAAGATAAGGGGATGCCATGGCTGCACTAATCCGAACCCAGGATTTGGTCAAGATCTACACACTTGGAGAGGTGCAGGTGCAGGCATTACAGGGCGTCACGCTGGTCGTCGAACGTGGATCCTTTGTCGCCATCATGGGACCGTCCGGTTCAGGAAAATCCACATTGATGAATATTCTTGGCTGTCTCGATCGACCGACGTCAGGTCACTACTGGTTAGACGGAATCCTCGTCGAAGGCCTGGACCGTGACCAACTCGCTGAAATTCGCAACCAGAAGATCGGGTTTGTATTCCAGAATTTCAACCTCCTGCCGCGCATGACCGTGATGGAGAACGTGCAATTACCGCTGTTATACAGTAGTGGCAATTCGCTTAACCTCGATGAGCGCGCTCGGAGGGTCCTGGCTCAGGTGGGACTCGCCGGAAGAGAGCAAAGCCTCCCAACCCAACTGTCGGGCGGACAACAACAGCGCGTTGCGATCGCACGAGCACTTATCAACAATCCTCAAATCGTTTTGGCGGATGAGCCGACTGGGCAACTGGATTCCCACACCAGCGACGAAATCATGCGGATCTTCCAGGATCTCAATCGCACTCACAGCATTACCCTTCTTATCGTCACCCACGCTGACCAAGTGGCTCGGTTCGCGCAGCGAATTGTCAGGTTTCGTGACGGACGAATCACCGATGACGTGCCTAACCCGCAAGACCAAGCACGAGAGCCCAAAGTGGGGGTGGAGGCAATCTCGTGAAGCGCCTAATCTCTTCCGTGCGAATTGCGTTTCGTGCCCTGAAGGTCAACAAGGTCCGGTCCATGCTGACCATGCTTGGTATCGTCATTGGCGTTGCCGCCGTCATTGCTACGGCAGCGATCGGCTCTGGCGCGACGCAGAGCATTGAGCAGCAGATCGCTAGCATTGGCAGCAACATGATCATCGTCCTTCCTGGCAGCTTGACGAGCTCTGGGCTCCGCATGGGAACCGGCAATGCTGTGACGTTGACCGAATCCGATGCGCGGGATCTGACGGCCCAGTGCCCCGACATCATGGTTGCCGTCCCCCTCGTCAGAGGCGGAGCGCAGGTCGTTTACGAAAACAGCAACTGGGCAACCCTCATTTTCGGCACCACCCCGGGATTCCTGCAGGTGCGCGACCTGTTAGTAGACGACGGTGCTCCTTTCTCTCAACAGGACGTCGATTCAGGAAACAAGGTCGCGTTGCTTGGAAAAACGGTTGTGACCAATCTGTTCGGCGACATCGATCCTGTCGGCCTCTCCATTCGAATTAAGGACGTGCCGTTCACCGTAATTGGTGTCCTGGCAGCGAAAGGACAAACGATGACAGGCCAGGATCAGGACGATCTCATATTGCTCCCGATTTCGACGGCAAAACGCAAGGTAATCGGGATCAAATCGGCGAATGCCGACGCTGTCGATGCCGTCATGATGCGTGCGAAAAGCGGCAATCAGATCCAAGCTGCACAAGATGAGGCAACTGCGCTCCTTCGCCAGCGTCACCACCTCAGCCCTGCCGAGGACAACGACTTCTCGATTCGAAGCATGGAAGAGATATTCGCCACGCAAGAAGCCTCGTCGCGCATATTGTCGATCATGCTCGCAGCCGTCGCGTCTGTTTCGCTGGTGGTCGGCGGCATCGGCATCATGAACATTATGCTGGTCTCAGTGCGAGAGCGGACACGAGAAATTGGGCTACGGCAGGCAGTCGGCGCCAAGACCCGCGATATCCTCACGCAATTTTTGGTGGAAGCTGTCACCCTTTCAGTTGCCGGCGGTGCTATAGGAATTGTCATAGGAGTCGTCGCGTCGGCGCTCATTTCGCGAATAGCGCATTGGAATATGCTTGTGAGCCCGTTGTCGGTGCTCTTGGCGGTTTTCTTTTCCGGCCTGGTCGGAATCAGCTTTGGATATTATCCGGCGCGAAAAGCCGCATATCTCGATCCTATCGAGGCTCTCCGCGCCGAATAGACGTAATACACGAGTGAGATTGCAAATACATCGGTCGATGAGGGTGGAGGGACGGTATTTGAGTACCGAGACCCAGCGCCAGCCTCTGCCGGTTCCAAATCGCCCGGAGGTTTGTGTTATGCGAACCGACATTCGAGGGTCAATCTGGTTCTGGTTTTATCGCATCTTAGTTCTGCTTCCGTTGTTCGTGGGCGCGTTATTCCGGGCGACCAGCGGCGGGCGAGGGTTTCTACTAGGTTTTGCGGTGGCTTGCGGGTATGTGGGACTGGCGATAATCGCACTGGAGTTTTCCCTGGTAGCACGGCTGAAGCGCGTGGCAGGCGCGTTTGGTCAGGATGCGCTGCAACAGTTTCACAAGCAGATGGGCTATGTCGCTGTTTTGTTCTTGCTGGCTCATCCCATCCTGTTGCTTGTGCGTGGTTATCCGTTGCAGCTCCTGAATCCTTTTTCCTCCGCGAGTCCATGGGTGTGGCGCTGGGGAGTGATCGGGCTCTATGTCCTGCTGGTGCTAATAGGGCTTTCAGCGGGACACCGGTGCCTCCATCTGCCGTACGAATCCTGGCAACTGACACATCGATTGCTGGCGACTCTACTGTTCATTGTGGCTCTTGTGCACATATTTATGGTGCACGGCTTCACCGGCACCTTACCCATGCGGGCGCTTTGGATTGCGTATGCCTCGGCATTTCTGGGCATCGCGATCTACCACCGTATCTATATGCCATTGCGAATCTGGCAAAGGCCCTGGAGAGTAGTGCGAAACGTGCAGGAGCTTGGTGACGCTCGAACCCTCGTGCTGCAACCCGTCGGCCACGACGGCATGTCGTTCGAGCCCGGACAGTTTGCCTGGTTGATTACGGGGAACACGCCGTTCCATTACGAAGAGCACCCAATCTCGTTTTCGTCGTCGGCCGAAGTCGCCCCCGGAGGCGAAGTGTCATTCACAATCAAGGCGCTCGGCGACTGGTCTCGTAATATCGTGCCGAAAACTCAGCCTGGGAGACGGGTTTGGCTGGATGGGCCTTATGGTGTTTTCAGTATCGACCGCGAGCAGGGCCCCGGATATGTCTTGATCGGCGGCGGAATCGGCATTACGCCTCTTTATTCCATGTGCCTGACGATGGCGGACCGCGAAGACGCACGGCCGGTCTTCCTCTTCTATGCCGGCCGAGACTGCCAAGAGCTGACCTTTCGCAGCGAACTCGATGGCCTCAGCTATCGAATGAACCTCAAGTTGGTGTACGTGCTGGAGCATGCTGTAGCGGACTGGCACGGCGAAACGGGCTTCGTTGATTCCACTCTGTTGCGCCGGTACCTGCCCAAGCAATACACGCGATTTCAGTATTTCATCTGCGGGCCGCCGCCGTTGATGGACGCAATGGAACACACTCTGCCAGTGTTGGGCATTGTCCCGGAGAACATCCACACCGAGCGTTTCGATCTTATCTGACGAGGTGAAACATGTTCCACCTGATGGTCACGCGTGCTGTAATCGCCACAGCGATTTTGTTGGTTGCTGCCTGCGCGATTTTTGCCCTGATTGTGCAGTAGACGTAGCTGAAAACCGGTCCGAACTTCGTGGAGTTCAAGCTTACTCTTGAGGACTTCTCTGGCCGTCGATCAGCACGCACTTCCCAGTTGAACCTGTTTTCAAAAATCGGCAAATTTAGTGAACTTAGTCAGTTCCATTCTGGTTCTTGGTGCCCTCGGCATTTCCGCTGCTAAGAGAAGGCCCTCTGGGGAAACCCATATCGTCATTTTACGCACGGGGCTTGCCGTAAGCTCATACACATTTGCGTGCCAGTTCTGGCCGGATACCGTCAAAGTGACTTGGCTCCGCCCCAAATATCGGATCAGACCATCCGAGCGAATAGCAACCACCGGAAACGCGTCGCTTACTTGGTCCAGCTGCACCACTTGGATGGGCGCGGGCATCTCCGGTTGTGAGGTTGCGTGCGTCAGGCCAGCCAAGGAAAAAGCCGAAAACGGCCATATCAGGCCATAAGGCCGGTCCATCGCGAATTCGACCTTTACCTTATTTACGGGATCCTTTGCGCCAGAATCGCAGCGTAACTTTTCAGGGTGAAACTCACAGGTCAGCGGACCCGAGTCGCGTCTAAAAACCAGACGAACGAACTCCTGTGTCGAGAACAGTTGTAAATCTTGGGTAAGCTTCGCGATGAAACGGTTGCTGTGAAGTTCATCTTGTGGAGACTCGTAGGTTCGGTAGCCCTCGAGATCATAGCCATCAGCAGTTCGCCAGAGAGTCCAGGACTCTCTGAAATGAAAGATCTCCGTTTCCATCGGTCCGCACCCAAGATCGCTTTCGGTGGTCACTCTGTATTCCCCTTCGGCCACCTTTTTCCGGCTTCTTCCCTGACCCATACTCAACGGCACAGACATCAGCAGAAATGCAGTGAACACAATTATGGCCGGTCCATACTTGCTTGTCACATCTAACCTCCTGCTCGGTTTCTACACCTTTCTTCTCGCTAATGTCATTTCCTGTTTGCTTGCGCTTCCGGTGAAGGCTATAGCCTCGATAAAGCAGTACCAAAGCAATCCAAGCGAGTAAGACGACCAGAGTGTACGCAGGCAAAGCGGGGACCAATGCAAATATAACGGACAACGCGGCGAGCAACGCACGAGTCGCAACAAGAATGCGAGCTTCCACGGGCTCGGGCACTCGCCGATTCGTGATGCCGCACCGACTGCGTTTTCGATGCGAAGGGCACCGGCCGCGACCGCTTGCCGATCTTCCACCTGGACCGCATTTATTTCGATCCAGCTCTGAGGCTGGAAGGGCTTGCGCTTCACAGGAGCAGCAGCGCACTCATTGCCTCGGACCATCTGCCACTCTTCGCAGAGTTCGAACTGCAGAGTAGCAGGGCAAAAGCGACCGAGGAACACATGGTTCCTCGGTCTATGCCGTTTTCTGTATCTTGACAGCCACTTCCTTCAACTTTTCGGCTGTGGCATTCCTTAGTTGTGCGATTGAGCTTTCGTACTGCTTATGCAGTTGGTCGATTTGTGCGTTGATGCTTGCCTTCGCGTCGCCCTGAGCCTTGGCAGCTTGCTGTTGCAGTACCTGTACCTTAGCTTCGGTATCGCTCTTCATTTTCTGAATTATCTGATCGGCCTGGGTTTTCGCTTCCTGCAGCGTCTGGTTGAGACTATCAATTTGTGTCTGAATATCAGTCTTCTCATCTGACATAGCCATTTCCTCCTCGTGCTTCAGTTGATTGATCTGATCACTGATTTGTGTGATCTCTTGTGCTCGCAGCTTGCATTCGAAGTTCTGCTTTCGCATTCGGAAAACCATGCCACCACCCAGCGTTTCCATTCGGGTGTCGATGGAAGCGATCTGGTCTTCGCTCACATCAGCAATCACGGCGAACTTGCCCGGCTTCAGTATGGCTGAGACATCCTCGACAAAACGGCGATTGGTGCCAGAGGCACGAAGGTCACGGATGATGCCCGTCACCCCTCCAATTGTGGCGCCTAGACCAGAACCTGCAGGTCCCCCCAATAATCCGATGAGGCCACCGAGAGTAACTCCCGCAATTGTGTGAGACGGGAAGTTGCCTTGGGCATCCTTCACACTTACGGTTCCATTGGCATCCTTCCAAATCACCGCTCCGGCATAAATCGTGATGATTCCGTCACAATCAAGTTGGTTGAGGGCACTGAGTCCTTCGGATGCTTCTTTTTCACCATCAAAGACGACGAGCAGTATGTTTTCCACGGAGTTCTCCTTTTCTTTCAAGTCCGTAGAGTCACGCAGCTTTCGGGGTGTAGACAGCAATCTTCGGGATTTTGTGCAATTGCGTCGCAAATGCTACAAACGAAATGCCATCCACGACAAAGTCCACGCCGACTACCAGTCCGAGGAAGAAGACACTAGCGTTCTGCATTCTGTACAGCACGAGGATTCCCAGAGCGATCGAGATCACACCTGACAACATCGCCCAAAGCCAACTGGGGAACCTTAATAGGCCGGCGCCAACAGTCTGAAATAGTCCTCCTACGATGAACAAGGAAGCGAGGACCATCGTCAGGCCAACCGTGCCTGCATGTGGGTAGCGGATGAGCAGATAGCCGGTGAAACCCTGCAACAGCGCGCTCAGGAAGAACATGAAAAAACCATTCCAGTTACGGACCCAGAACGCCAGAACCAGGGAGACAATTCCGCTCATTATCAGTAAGACTGCCAACACCAGCACGCTGGCCTTGGTGGCAATAGCGTTATACAAAATGCAGACCACGCCCAAGGCGATGGTGACGATTCCCAGGGCGAGGAACCGACCCCAGTAACTGCGGATCTCGTTGATTCCCGCAACGAGGGGGTTGTCCAAGAATACATTCGGCGACATAGTTCTCCTCCTTTGATGATGTGGGCTTGCGAAGCCTGTTGTACACGTACTCAGCTTTCACTGAGGCACGTGTTTAGCCAGTGGCTACGCTCAGAGCCATAGGTGGAAAGTTGGCTAATGTATAGAAAACACTGATGTTGAACCTCACCCCCGAAGCAAGGAAGGGTGATTGAGTTCCTCTCTGCGTCGTCACAACGGCGAAATAAGGTCTGAAAGGCTAGTCTCCGAAATGATTGGAGGCCTCTTGCGGTCCACTGATCGCTAGGACGTGGACGCATCGGTCATGTGTTGCCGCCGGGAATGAGACGTGCAGTCTCTTCGTAATGGAACGAACCTTGAAGGATAGGAGTGGATGCTCCGCGGAGATGTCCCATGCGCTCTTTCTCAACAGTGAGAGTTTCGACCCACCCAGCACACTCACACAGCATCAGTCTGAGAATTCATGACATTACCCAACTCTTCAATTCAATGGACCCTTCCCCATTCATTGAGAAGGATTTGGATGAGGAGGCAGAAGCTTTCATTGTGGGCTGGGCCCAGGAGTTCCCGGCCAATGCACCGATCAAGTTGCGAGTTCATCTGGAGCAGTGGCCAACAGAAGGCGATCCGAAGGAACTGATCCGGCAGGCAGTCCACAATCATTTTGCCCACCTGGCTGAGCTAAACCGACTGGAGTTCAAAGCTTTGATGAAGCAAGGCCGCACGAGCCTGCTAATCGGCATGGCGTGCCTGGCTGCCACTCTGATCGCGAGCAAGATGTTGCTCCATGGCGAGGCCGGTACCTGGGCTAGCGTCTTGCGGGAAAGTCTGACTATCGCGGGTTGGGTTGCGATGTGGCGTCCGATGCAGATCTATCTCTACGACTGGTGGCCTTTACGTCGCCGCGGCAGACTTTATGTCAAGCTAAGCGGCATGCCAGTTGAAGTCATCCAGACACCGGGAAGAACTGACGGGCTTCGCTCGGAAAATAGCGGGGCTGCTGCGTGAAGGCCCGCTGAGAAACCAATCTCTACGTAGTCGGCACGAAGTGGCTCATCAACAAAACGGTGGAGCGTGGCTGGACCAAATAGTTGGAAGCGACGGTGTCCGTCGGAGCATCCACAATGTCTTTTGGAGGCGGCAAAAAGGTATCAATGACGCGGACCCATGATGCCTTCTCCGGTGGTGGCGGCACGGCGAAATTCAAGGGTTCCCAGAACGCATTCAGCATTAAATGGAAGGCAGGCCCATTTGGGATGTATCCCGTACTCGCGAGCGTGTGTGAATCTTCCGACAGATCGGGACTGAACAGTCTCACTCCGTGCCAATCAATGCGTGCTTGCGCCAAAAATTCAGCCAGAGAAAGCGAGTTCCCGTTGCCGCTCAGGGCAAAGTGCTTTCGAAGCCGAATCAGCACTGCCACGAAGCGACGGAGCGTGCTGTTTTTCGTCGGCAGGTCCCAATCAAACCAACTGATGAAATTGTTTTGACAGTAGGCATTGTTATTGCCCATCTGCGTCCGCCTCACCTCGTCTCCCATCATCAGGAGTGGGACACCCGCGGCAAGCAAGGTCAGCGCGTACGCGTTGCGAATCTGCCGTTCCCGAAGAGATTCGATCTCGGGGCTGTCTGTAGGTCCCTCCCATCCGCAGTTCCAAGACAGATTGTCCCAAACACCATCCCGGTTCTGTTGCCCGTTGCTCTCGTTGTGTTTGTTGTTGTAGGAAACGAGATCATTCATGGTAAAGCCATCGTGGCATGTAACAAAGTTGATGCTCTGCTCGGGGGGATGAAATTGGGTGCCGTACAGATCCGGACTGCCTAGAAGTCTTTGGCGAAGATTGAACACCCTGCCTCGATCGGACTTGAGAAAGGCGCGGACGTCGTCGCGGAAGCGCCCATTCCATTCTTTCCAACGGTCCTTTGAAAAAGAGCCAACCTCATACAGACCGGCAGCGTCCCACGCCTCAGCGGTCAATTTCGCTCCGGCGAGCACTGGGTCGGAGTCTATATCCCAAAACACGGGAGAATCGCCCATCGGTGTGCCATCCTCGTCGCGGCTGAGCACTGCGGCCAGATCAAAACGAAATCCGTCGACATGCATATCTGAAACCCAGTAGCGCAAACTATCAAGAATCAGGCGACGCACGACCGACTGATTCGCGTTCAACGTGTTGCCGGTTCCGGTGAAGTCGACATAACTGCGGCGATCTGGAGAAAGGTAGTAATAGATACTGTTGTCGAGCCCTTTCAGACATATGGTCGGGCCGTCCGCTCCGGCTTCCGCCGTGTGGTTGTAAACCACATCCACGATGACTTCGATGTTCGCACGATGCAGCGCCTTTACCATGTCGCGGAACTCGTCTAGACACTGTAATGGCGACTGACTGACGCTGTAGCCAAGATGCAGAGCAAAAAAGCTTATGGGGCTGTATCCCCAGTAGTTCTCCGAACCTGACGGCCCGTCCTGCCAGTCGAATTGACAGATCGGCATCAACTCAATTGCTGTGACGCCGAGTTCCTGCAGATAGGGAATTTTCTCGACCAGGCCGGCATAGGTGCCTCGCTTCTCTTTTGATAACCCGGAGTTGGGGTTGCGTGTGAAGCCGCCGACATGAAGTTCGTAAATCACCGTGTCACGAAACTCCCGCCGGAGAGGCTGGTCACCTTGCCAATCATAACGGTCGAGGTCAGCGACCACACTTCTCATGGAGGAGGCTTCGTTATCTCCGCGACTGATGGCTGCAGCACGACTATAGCGGCTGACGCAAACAGCTTTCGCGTAGGGATCAAGCAATACTTTCTCAGGATCGAAGCGGCAGCCGTACTCAGGCGCGTAGGCGCCGTCGGCACGGTACGCATAAACCTGGCCAGGCAAAATGTTGGGGACCTCTATGTGCCAGTAATGGCCCGTGCGATTTCGTTTGGGGTCGAGGGAAATGACGCGGCTCGCCTTGCTGGCATCGTCGCTGTCAAAAAGCAACAGATGCATGGCTTTAGCATGGGCCGAGAAGATGCTGAAGTTGACGCCATCATCAGTCGGCGTAGATCCCAGCGGATAT
>Ga0335070_10002975_pt1 | contig 19762 bp, 19 predicted proteins | sample Lox_Sample_13_FD_206722 | JGI IMG/M metagenome (GOLD analysis project Ga0335070, IMG submission 206722) | Soil microbial communities from Loxahatchee National Wildlife Refuge, Florida, United States - Lox_Sample_1.3 | ecosystem: Environmental > Terrestrial > Soil > Wetlands | place: USA... | reverse complement strand
TTAACACCCATTCCCACCCTGATCACTACGAGGGATCTAAACTCTTCAACGAGTCCGATGTGAAAATAGCCCTCCACGAAGACGAGATCGCTTTCATGAATGGCGATGGCGCTAGGCTGTATAACCTGTTCGGATTGACCCCTCCCGATGTCAAGATCAATTTGATCCTGAAAACGGGAAATATTGTCCTTGGTGATGAAACCTTCCAGATATTACTTGTACCCGGCCATTCGCCCGGCTCTCTAGGATTATACTGGCCTGCTAAAAAAGTCCTCTTTCCGGGAGATGTGATATTCAGTCAGAATGTGGGAAGAACAGATTTTCCGGGAGGGAGCGGCGCCCTTCTGAAAAAAAGCATTACGGCTCTTTCCAAGCTTGATGTAGAGACTCTTTTACCCGGCCATATGGAGATAGTTGATGGCGCTGATCGGGTGAAACAGAACTTTCAAATGGTGATGAAGAGCATTTTCCCGTACATATAAAGCATGTAAATATCTTTAAACCTTTAACCCCCGATATCCTTCAGAAGAAGGTACCGGGGATTATTTTAATGATAATTATGAAACATCCCTTTTATAAAGGGAGAATTAGAGAGATTCCTTATGATATAGGACCACCCCCAACCCCCGCCAGCGGGGGACAACCCCCCTGCCTCCCTTAAGAAAAGGGGGTGAGTAGATCTATTTTTAAAAAGAAAGGATGAGACTTATGGCTTTGAACATAACAACTTCTTATATTTCTTTTTCCACATCGGGTGATACAGACGTCATCGATATGACCAGTCAGATATCGGAAAAAGTTGTTATATCAGGCATAGAGGAAGGACACGTCCATCTCTTTGTGCCCGGTTCAACCGCGGCGATAACGACTATTGAATATGAACACGGCGCGGTTGATGATCTGAAGGAGGCTATAGAGCGACTTGCTCCGGAAGATAAATACTACAGGCACAATGAGCGATGGGGTGACGGAAACGGGCACGCCCATGTGAGAGCGGCCCTGCTGGGTCCGTCGCTGGCTATACCTGTTATTGACGGGCATCTTGCACTAGGAACGTGGCAGCAGGTTGTCTTTATCGATTTTGACACTCGCCCGAGAAAGAGGCGAGTCATCGTGCAGGTCTATGGAAATAAAAAGACGACGGGAGTGAAAACCTGAGATTCATGAGCGAAACATTTTTCCCACGGAAATCAAAGGTAGCACTCCTTATACTGGTAGCGGGGATATTCTTTTTCAACTTCCTTTCCCGGCTGTTGCCGGCTCCGCTGATGCCAACTATCGAATATGATCTGGGGCTTGATCATACAGGGGCAGGCAGCTTCTTTTTACTTATTTCCCTCGGTTACTGTATATCGCTCGTGGGTTCAGGATATCTTTCCAGATGGTTTACCCATCGGAGAATGATTGCCCTTTCTTCCATTGCCACGGGCATTACTTTGCTTTTCGTGGCGGCCGGAAAGACTCATTGGACCATCTATTTGGGATTGGTCTTCCTTGGCTTGGCTGCCGGGGCGTATCTGCCTTCTGGGATTACTACCATCACATCTACAATATCGGCCGGTAACTGGGGGAAGGCAATCGCAGTCCATGAAACGGCCCCCTCACTTGCTTATATCGCTGCGCCTCTCGTATCCGAGCTGCTCCTCCAATGGTGTACCTGGCAGGGAGTCCTGGCTTCAATAGGCTCTATGGCAATTATTTTGGGTCTGCTGTTTTACCGATTGAATCTGGGCGGCGATTTTAAAGGCGAGCCGCCCAATTTTGTAAATGTCAGGCCTCTCATGAGGCATTCAACATTCTGGATCATGACTATTCTCTTTAGCGTCGCCATAGCAACCAGCATGGGCGTATTCAGTATGCTACCACTTTTCCTGGTGGCGGAAAGGGGATTCGAGAGCAGTTATGCCAACACAATCCTTGGGCTATCGAGAATTCCCGCAATAATCATCGGTTTTTTTGCCGGCTGGATTTCAGACCGTATTGGGCCAAGGCTAACAATGAAGATCGTCCTTATATTTAACGGGATCATGACAATTCTCTTGGGAATCGTGACCGGCAACTGGGTACTGCTTATGGTATTTCTTCAGCCGATGATGTCTGCTTGTTTTTACCCTGCCGCATTTACCTTTCTATCCAGCATCAGTCCTCCAAATGTCCGGAACGTTGCCGTATCAATGACAATCTTTTTCGCTTACCTGGCAGGAGCCGGTCTCATTCCGGCAGGCATGGGAGTAATGGGAGATGCGGGTCACTTTGCCTCTTCCATTATACTGGTCGGTGTGCTGATCCTGATAAGCGTTGCCCTTTTCCGTTACTTGAAATATAAGGAGGATAAATCATCTTAAAGAAGGGAAGTCATGTGCGGCCGATTTGTTTTACTGACTAACTTGTCGGTTATTTCCGAGAACTTTAATATTCAGGAAATCACCTACGATTATATGCCGAGCAGTGATGTCCTGCCAAGTAATAGCGTAGCTGCAGTAATCCGTGATAGAACAAATCGTCTTGTGCAATTCCGCTGGGGACTGATCCCTTCCTGGGCCAAGGATCCATCCATGGGGAGCAGGCTGATCAATGCACGTGCGGAGACACTGGCAGAAAAACCGAGTTTTAAGGATGCCTTCAAGAGACGCCGCTGCCTTATTATAGCCGACGGATTTTACGAATCATTGAAAGAGGGGAAGAAAAAATATTCTTTCTATTTCCGGTTAAAAACGGGGAAGCCTTTCGGGTTTGCGGGACTGTACGAAACCTGGGTATCACCGGATGGACAAGCCGTTAATACCTGCACGATTGTCACCACGGAGCCAAATGACCTGATCCAGCCCATCCATAACAGGATGCCCGTAATTTTGCCGAAAGAAAAAGAAGCCCTCTGGATTGATCCCGCTGCTTTCAATCAGAGAGAGCTGTTATCGATACTGAAGCCATATCCTTCCGCAGAGATGGAAGTTGTCTCCCCTACCTTGCCTGGGGATTTCTTCAAAAGTTAATTGGCCGTATAAACAAAATGTTCTTCATTTTGTTCCTGTTTAATAAGTCCCTCCTTATTCAATTCAATCAGGTGTGCATATGCTTCGTTGACTGCCAAAAACTGATCGAATTCAGGCAAATTTCCTCCGAAGATATCCAGAGAGACCTGATATGTAGTCTTTGGTCTCCCTTTCACGGAAGCAAGTACTAGTGCCTTTCTCTCGGCATGATGCTCACTGATTTCTTCTACGCGCGCCCGGAGGTTTGTGAAGGGCTCACCATGGGCCGGGTATACCTTTATCACAGGAAGCTCTTTAACTTTTTGCAAAGATTCAAGAAAGCTTTTCAATGGCCGAAAACCGGGATTATAAGGATCGGGACTGAGATTAGGGGTTATGTGCGGCAGAATGTGATCACCGGAAAGGAGGATTTTCTCCTTGCGGAAGTAAAAGCATATCTGACCCCTTGTGTGACCTGGTACGGATAGAACTTCAAATTCCTTATCGCCGACATTCTGAAACTCGTGATCCGCCAGGCGCATATCTACTCGAAAGGGAATCGTAGCTTTTTTGAAAAAATCAAGGAGTTCTATCAGGGAATTGATAAACTTTTCTGCGAGTCCCTGTTGACGGTAGAACATTTTCAATCGATTAATATCAATTCCTTTATCCTGATCAGTGTGTATATGCTGGGCGTCCAGCTCAGACATAAAAATGGAAGCCCCCGTGATCCCCTTGATCTGTCCGGCTATACCGCAGTGATCCGTATGGAAATGGGTAATATATATTCTGTCAATATCGCGAATATTCTTATTGATGGCTTTCAGGGATCCTTCGAGCTTCGTGAACGCTTCAGGTGTATTTACCCCTGTGTCGAACAGTGCCACTTTGCCATTATGAATGAGTGCGAACACATGCACATGCCCGAGGCGAAAGGGCATGGGCAATGTAATCATATAAAAATTTTCTGTTATTTTCTCCACCATCTATAACAGATCCTCCTTAATTAAGGCGTGATCTCAACATGTTTTATCAATCATGTCAATGCAGAGGTTCATATTTTTCTTGTGATCCTCAACTCTATTTGCTAAAGGACATCCGATGTCAAAAATATCAGTCACAAGAAAACCTTATATTATCGGGGTGATGGGAAGCCACAATAGCGAATCGCCTGAGGTCATGGAAGACGCACGGCGTCTGGGAGAGGCCATCGCCAGGCGTGATTATGTTTTGCTTACAGGGGGCGGTCCGGGTGTCATGAGGGCTGTGTGTGAAGGAGCCTATAAGGCAGGCGGCCTCGTTATTGGCATCCTCCCCAACGACAGACAGCATCCCCTCGATAAATATCCCAATGAGTTTGTCGATATCGCAGTTTTTACAGGGATGTTCGATGCACGCAATGTCATCAATGCCAAGACGCCGCATGTCCTTGTGGCCCTGAGCGGCGGTGCAGGTACACTCTCTGAAATAGCTTTGTCCATTCGCAGCGGCACCCCCGTTATCTGTCTGCATGCCCCTCAATTTTCAATTCCCGGCAAACATGACTTCATCACAGTCAACACCGTTGAGGAAGTCCTGCAGGAAATTGATAAGATACTGGCTGCGCAATAAAAAAAATAAATCGAAGGTTTCCACATATGGTGCAATGGAATGTCCTGTTGATAATATTTCTTGTTGTGTTTGCATTTAATGTCGTATTCCGCTGGTTACTGACATATATCAATGTCCGTCATCTGCGCCTGCATGGTCACAATGTCCCTGAAGTATTCAAGGGAGAGATCGATGAAGCTACTCTCGCAAAAATGAGCGACTATACGGCAGAAACTTCCCGATTCGGATCTATTGAGCATTTTTTTGATGACATCGTTACTCTTGTGATCTTATTGAGCGGATTTCTTCCCCTGCTGGTCGGCATAATTCTTACTTACAAGCTTAGCTTTATCCTGTCCGGGCTAATCTTTTTTGGCGTCCTCGCCCTGTTGAGCTCTCTCCTTGATATTCCATTCAGCCTTTACAGCACCTTTGTCATCGAGAAAAGATACGGTTTCAGCACGATGACTGTTAGATTGTGGATCACCGATTTCCTCAAGAGCCTTATCATATCGGCAGTACTTATGGGGTTTCTTCTCGGCGCGATGCTGGCCCTGATGCAGTATGCCGAACATTCATGGTGGTTCTGGGTGTGGATCTTTTTTTCTCTGTTTCAGCTGCTTATGATCTGGCTGTACCCGGTTTTAATCGCTCCTCTTTTTAATAAATTCGAACCGGTGCGGGATGAGGCCCTGAAGGAAAACATCATCTCGTTGATGGCGAAAGTAGGGTTGAAAGCCAAAGGGGTGTTTCAGGTAGATGCGGGGAAGCGGAGCAAACATACTAATGCCTATTTTACAGGCCTGGGGAAAACCAAACGCATCGTCCTCTTTGACACCCTTCTCAATTCCCATTCCGCCGATGAAATTCTGTCTGTCCTGGCCCATGAGGCGGGGCACTGGAAGAAAAAACATATCATGAAGCAATTGATTTTTACAGAAGCCGTATCCCTTGCAGCCTTCTACCTTGTTTATCGTCTTATAGATTGGCCACTTCTCTATCAGACCTTTGGCTTTAGCGAGAGACTTCCATATGCAGGACTCCTCCTGGTCGCCGCCCTTTTGGGCCCGGTTACGTTTTTCCTCACGCCGTTAGGCGCGACAGTCATGAGGATATTTGAGCGGGAAGCCGATGACTACTGCCTTAATCTAATCGGTACAGCAAAACCCATGGTCAGTGCACTGAAGCGTCTTGCCAAAGATAACCTTGCCAATCTTCACCCGCATCCTTTTTATGCCTGGTTTTACTATTCCCATCCCCCGCTGGCAGAGAGAATTGCCCGGCTTCTGCAGGAAGAAGGTAAAAAAGCATCTTGATTTTTTTTAATGGTCGATTAAACTAAGTCACAAACTTCCCCCTCCCGTACACTATTCCGTCCCTCTCTTGATGGGAGAGATTGGGGGAAGGAATAAAGATGATAGATAGTGAGGTACATAATGCCCATCTACGAATTTTACTGTCATAAATGCAACACCATATATAGTTTTTTTTCCAAAACCATCAACACTGAAAAAATTCCTAACTGTCCGCAATGTAAAAGGGTTAAATTGAAGCGTCAGATGTCGATTTTTGCCAGGGTTTCCGGGGGCAAAGAAGAAGCAGCCGGAGATGATATGCCGCAAATTGATGAAGCAAAAATGGGAAAAGCTATGGCCATGCTTGCCGGTGAGGCGGACAAGATTAGAGAAGATGATCCGCGTCAGGCAGCTATGCTGATGAGAAAGCTCTCTGACGCAACGGGCATGAATCTGGGGCCGGGAATGGAAGAGGCCCTGAGCCGCATGGAGCGGGGTGAGGATCCCGAAAAAATTGAGGAAGAGATGGGAGATTTACTGGAAGGGGAAGAGCCATTCATCTTCGGGGCAAAAGCCCAAAAGGGAAGAAAAAAACCAAAACCGAAAAAAGACGAAACCCTCTATGATCTCTGATCAGATTGCCAATAAATCATCCGGGACTTCAATAATATAATCAGGTTTTACCGCCTCCAGTTTTTCTTTTGAGTGCCAGCCCCATGTGACGGCAACTGTTTTCACTCCTGCCTGGCGGGCTTCCTTAATATCTCCCACAGTGTCTCCGACATAGAAGGTTTTTTCTTTTTCCATTTGAAAAAATTTCAGGGCATGAAGAATTTTCTCCTCCTTGCTATAACCAAAATCAGCCCCCATTACCTCGCGGAAGCAGCCATTGAATCCATACCTCGAAAGAATGACATGAATAACTCGCGATATATTGGAGGAAACAACCGTCAGGATATTACATTCCTTAAGCTCTGCAAGAACGGGAAATATTGGTGAGAAGGGGGTCATCTGCTCGTAATCGTCCTTTGTCGGAATTGACCGCGAGGCGTTCATAAATTCCGCCAAATCGATGCCCTTTTTTACAATTGCCCAATAAAAATTATCTTCAAACAACTCCAGGAAATCATCCCGGCTTTGAACAATCGGCTTCCCTATTTTTTCCAGGCAGAGCTTGACCCTCTTTTCGTATACTTCCAGGCTGTCAACCAGGACGCCATCGAAGTCAAAAAGAAACAATTTCTGGATCATGTCTGTACCGAATGACTTAAATAATGATTAACCCAACATCCGCGGTTCGGTGTGTATCATTCATACTTCGCATGGTCAACTTTTTTATCGCAACTTGTGCCCATATAAAAAACATTTGACAAGAGCTGATTAATATTGTTAAATTTTACCAAAATAATCAATTTAAAGGGGAGTTTTGTGAAAGTTACAGAAATGAACGTCAATGCAGCAGCCGCTGCCGCCAGGGCAAAATAGCCCATGGCGTGTGACGCTTTTCTGTAACTATGACATATTAAGCTTCATCGGCCATGGGCATTAAGGTTAGTCCATGGCTTTTTTTTGCATTATAAGGCCCTGGACAGTGGCGGATCAGGGCCTTAACTTTTGATGTTTGTTACCAAAGGTTTGTTTGAAGGATGAACTGGTATGAATGATTTTTGGGAGACGTGAGTTATGGAAGAATCAAATGGTTTTATAAAATTTGCTGACAGGATGGATCTTTTACCGCCTTATCTATTCGGACGGATCAATAAGATAAAGCTGGAAAAGCGCAAGGCGGGGGTTGACATGATTGACCTGGCTATGGGTAACCCCAGCGATCCGACCCCTGATCCGGTAATTGATAAATTGTGCGAAGTAGTGCGCGATTCGCGGAATCATTGCTACTCCGTAGCCTCAGGCATATACAACCTGCGGAGGGAAGTTGCACGGTATTATGACAGACACTACAAGGTTTATCTGAATCCTGAAGATGAAATTATAGCCACCATTGGTTCCAAGGAAGGGGTCTCACACCTGTCCCTAGCCCTGCTTGGCCCGGGTGATGTAGCTCTTGTCCCCACTCCTGCATTTCCCGTTCATATTTACTCCTCTGTAATTGCCGGGGCGTCTGTCGTCCGTGTACCTATTGCCGAAGACGAGATCTTCCTCAAAAGTATAGATAACTTGTGCAGGACATTTATCCCCGCGCCCAAAGTCCTTTTTCTCAATTATCCTCATAATCCCACGACCAAGACGGTTGGTATAGGCTTTTTTGAAGAAGTAGTGCGGATTGCGAAGAAGTACAAATTAATAATAGTGCACGATTTCGCTTATGGAGGAGTAACCTTTGATGGATATGAGGCGCCCAGCTTTTTGCAAGTCGAAGGAGCCAAAGATGTGGGCGTTGAATTCGGGACCCTATCCAAGGCATATAACATGGCAGGTTGGAGGGTCGGATATTGCGTGGGACATCCGAAGATCATTGAAGCCCTGGGGAAAATTAAAGGTTATTACGATTATGGTTTGTTCCAGGCGATTCAGATATCAGCCATTGTTGCCTTGAGGGATTGTGACAGTTTCATTTCGGAGCAGGCTGCAATCTATGAAAGGCGGCGTGATGTTCTGTGCGATGGTCTTAATAGTATGGGCTGGACTGTGGAGAAACCAAGGGCGTCTATGTTCGTGTGGTCGCGAATACCGGATCATTTTCGGGAAATGGGTTCCATGGAATTTTCGATTAAGCTTATGGAAGAGGCAGAGGTAGCTGTTTCCCCCGGGGTAGGTTTCGGGGAAGAAGGGGAAGGGTGGCTCCGAATTGCCCTTGTTGAGAACGAAAATCGCATCAGACAGGCGATCAGGCAGATAAGAAGAATGTCATGGAACGGGAAAGAAAACGGAAGGATTGCCTGATTAAGATAAATTGGGGATTTGCTGAGTTCTTATTTTAACAATTAATTCTTTCAATAACAATATTGCCATGAGGCAATCGTGATAGCGCATCTATAATCTGCCGGCATATCAACCCGCCATCAGCATTCTCATGAATAAACATCTGATATCCGTCTGATGTTTGTGAGTGACTTGACAATTGAGGAGATAATCCATTGTTGGCCAGCCTGATCGCTTCATCAATGCAGAGATGTTCACTCGTTTTAATTTTAATAATGCGTGCCTTGATATAACTTTCACGGCTTATGATATAAATCCTGCTCATAAGATCATCAACTTGGAACAGAGGCTAGATGTTGTCCTATGGCCCAGATCGGCATTATTTCTCAATCCCCGTATGTTATAGCCCTGGCAGATATTGACAGAACAGGTTTTGAATGAACCCCCGGCTTTTTTCACATACGTCATTTTGTGGACAAAAAAAGGTGGATGGCAAAGGAGGGAAAAAACCATCCACCGGTAATCAAACTGAAAGGAATCACAAATACCATTCTTCCTCTCAGGACGCCTGGAGTATAATCGGCAAGAGGTAAAAGGAGGAGACGAATACCACACGCCGATTCCCGATTTAAAAGAACTTTTATGACAAGTATAACCACTCTTCGTTGCTTATTAACTCGTGTACCAGTTTAACTGACCGCTGCTTCTCCTCCTTTTTATATTTTATAATTTAATATTATTCCGGAGAGACCTCTGAGAAATACCTTTCATTCATTAATTCAATAAGATTAAAATCCCAAAGGTTTCTTCCTACTCAAGAGGTCTCTATGTTTGACTAAACATACTTGCAAAAAGGCTGCCAACGTGAAAAATGATGTACCTTCTCGAAAGAGTTGAAATTTTATAATGTGAAATTGTTATTTAAATACAATATATTATGGATGGTCCACGAATACCGCAAGGTCTAGATTATATTAGGCTAAGAGGTCGTCTGATGAAGAATACGTGCGATTATTGCACGATCTAAAGTTACAAAATACAATTAAATTCGCAGGGATGTTGATATCAATATATGTGCATATATCGCACATATCGTTCGATATATGCACATAATCCATTCAATGCAAATACACCTGCTGCAGATCTTTCAAATCAGCTTTAAGATACTCTTTAATACTGTTCCAGTCAGGATAGCTTATCCGGTCATTAGTCAGGTGGGGAATACCGATTATCTGGCAGTGACCGTATCTGCTCCTGGCGTATATTTTTCTCCCACCCACTCCGATTTCCTCCTTCGGTTTTTCACATCCCATCAAAACAGAATTTATAAGGACATCAAAAACTTTAAGACCTTCTGTTATAATGTACCGTGGCTTGAGTGTATCGATTATGTCATTCACTCTATTAAAACAGAATGTTTCCAATTCTCCGCGGAGGTCTTCATCCATAGTTTCCCATTGCGCTTCGTTTTCACTTTTGAAAAAAACAAGATTCAGTTTTACACTCTCCTCCAACCAGTCATACCTTTCGATACTTTCGAACAAGTATTTCATCTTCCTTGCAATCCGGGAATCATGATAAAGATATTCATGAAAATCCGGAATCTGACTGTCATCTTCCTTACAAAAAGGTTTATCATCCTTGCCGGGATTGTATCCGATGATCATGAGGTCCGGGCCTGCGCTGACGGGGGAATAAAATACTCGAAAACCGCATTTACCAAAGTCGTATTTATATTCACTGGCTTCCCATTTTTCACAAACATCCCTCAATAAGTCTTCTGCCCAATCATCTATTTCCATGTTTACCGAACAGCCTCCGTCTTTACTCAGTAATAACCATTATGGTTTTTTCATAGATAGTTTCACATGCACTTTGATATATTGACATATGCAAAATAACTAAGCATATTCTGTCCTCCATGCATGCGTATTGCTATTCCCTGATAAAAAAATAACTGAGTTAGGATAGTGTGTCAAGTTAAAAGGGTATTGCTGGAAGAGAGTATGAAATCACGCTTGTGGTTTGTATTATGAGCGTGATATGTAACACAACATTTTATGAAAAAAATTTACCGGTTGATACTGGGCAGTAGAGAAATTATACAGATCTATTCAGTCTACGATTCATTATTTCTTTGATGAGGCAGTTTTGGGGATATCGATATGTCCGTAAGAGAAAAAAATTCAATTCTGTGTCCGAATTGCCGAAAGCTTATCAGTGCTGATGAACCTGAATGCCCGTATTGCGGGTTGTCAAGGCCCGGTTCACGGCTGAAAACCAACTTTCTTAGCAAATTTTTGTCGGCTTCGATTGATGCTGTTAAAATCATAATCTATATTAATATTGCCTTCTATATCTTATCAATTTTACTGAATCCATCATCCCTCGGGTTTTCTACAAATCCTCTGACTTTATTATCTCCCTCAGACAAGAGTCTTTTTCTTCTGGGCGCGACAGGGACCATTCCGATAGCCGGGTATGGACGCTGGTGGACACTCGTATCGGCTTCTTTCCTTCATGGCGGTATCCTTCATATCTTTTTTAATATGGCCGCACTGGCCCAGCTTGGGCCGTTTGTGTTACGCGAATTCGGGTTTAACCGGTTTGTGGTTATCTATGTACTGACCGGTATAGCGGGTTTTTTTATATCCTTTTTGGCCGGTATTTCTTTTACTATCGGTGCGTCAGCCAGCATCTGCGGCCTCATCGGTGCCATTATCTATTATGGCAAAAGCAGAGGGGGATTCTATGGAGAGGTCATTTACAGACAGGCCATGGGTTGGGTCATCGGTCTAGTTTTATTCGGCATCCTGGTTCCGGGGATCAACAACTGGGCGCATGGTGGAGGCTTGGTCTCCGGCATCATGTTTGCTTTCCTTATAGGTTATAATGAAAAAAAAGGAGAAACTTTTTTACATCGGTTTCTCGCAATAGGCTGTATGGGTTTAACTTTTATTGTCCTGATGTGGGCTGTCCTTCAGGCCCTTTATCTCTCCCTTTCAAGTTAATATTTGATAAAGTCTGAATAATCCATGTTTAGCTTTCGCGGGACGAATTGTATTTTTTTATTACATAACCAGGAATAATCTCGTGCAGCAGAAAGAAACCAGAAAGACCATTAGAACATTTGCGATTGCCTCATTTCTCAATGACTTCGGGTCCGATGTAATATACCCTATCTGGCCGCTGTTTATTACGACCGTCCTGGGTGCCAATATGGCAATCCTTGGTCTAATAGATGGTCTGGGTGAAGCGTTTGTTTCCGTATCTAAGGCAGCCTCCGGTTATATCTCTGATCGAATACACAAAAGAAAGATTTTCATCTGGTCCGGTTACCTTTTTGCCTCTTTATCGAGAATAGGCTACGCTTTTTCTACGGTCTGGCAACATGTAATTCCGTTCAAGATTTTTGACCGGATGGGTAAGATACGGGGCACACCAAGAGATGCCATTGTTGCAGATATTTCCACAGATGAAAACAGAGGCAAGCATTTCGGGCTGCTAAGGGCAATGGACAACCTTGGAGCCGTATGCGGAATCATTTTCTGCATTTTGTTTTTTGAATGGCTCGGATATAGAAATTTATTTCTCATTGCAGCAATTCCCTCTGCATTGGGCGCCATTCTGATTTACTATCGCATTAGAGAGACAAGAATATCTGATGCAAAGCTTTTCCATGGTTTTTCACTCAAAGACCTCAATGCTAATTTTACACTGTTTCTAATACTCAGTTCTTTTTTTGCTTTAGGTTCCTTCAGTTATTCTTTTCTGCTCATCTACGCAACTCAGTTCGGGTTTCAAACCGTATTCGTCCCTGTTCTTTACCTGATTTTCACCGTTGCCGCGGCGATTTTTTCCCTTCCTGCAGGTAAGCTTTCCGACAGATTGGGGAGAAAGGTATTGATGCTGCTCGCATTCATATCATGGGGAGCTGTCTGCCTTAGCTTAATTCTTTATAGCAGTCATGTTGTCATTGGCTTGACATTTGCCGTCTATGGTTTGCATAAAGGCATATTAGACACAGTCCAAACGACTTTTGTTTCTGAACTTGCCCCGGAACATTATCGAGCCACAGGTTTGGGCGTATTCCAAATGGCCATCGGTCTTTGCGCCCTGCCCGCCTCCCTGATTGCGGGACTACTCTGGGATAATATCAACTTATTCGCGCCTCTTTATTTTTCCCTGGCTTTAACTCTTATAGCCACTGTTATGCTGATGTTTGTTAAGGGGAAATGATTGTAAGTAAAAGTCTCGCCATCAAAGCGGAAGCGGTCACGCAGGCATGGCGAATGGTTGCAATTTATACATCTGGGCTATGGATTGCTGGAGTAATTACAATATTATGAGAAGGATAACAGGTAGGATCGGAGGCTGACTTTTTTACTCTTCAAACCAAACTTATTACGAATGTTGCATCTATGGAAGTCAACTGATGACGTAGTCACATTCAATATTTCTGCGATTTCTTTTGAAGTTCTACCTTCCTTAATAAGACTGGCGACTTGAATTTCTTTGGGAGTCAGGCCGAAATATTTTGAGGATAATTTCTGGGAAAATGGTGAAACGACGTTTTTCAGATTCGAATCGAGGATGGAAAGACATTCTACAGTCCTATTGTCCGGTTGGTTCTTTCTCAGCATTTCTATGTAAGGTATCACAAGTTCCTTAATGTTCGCCGAAACTTTTTGTTCAAGTTCCGCTTTGTCTTCTTCTCTTTGTTTCAATAAAACTCTCAATGTCGTATTAATATCCTCGAGCATGCGGGACTTGTTAACAAGTTCCTCTTCTCTTTTTCTTAAAGCTTCCTCTGCCTGTTTACGCTCGGTTATGTCTTTTGAAACCACCGTTACAGCTATTGTTGTTATTCCTGCGCGATCTTTAACAGGACTGAATGTCCGTATAAAGTGCCTGCTGTCTCTTTCACTTTTATGTTCATGCTGGATTGAACTGCCGCTCTTGAATACATCCAGCACCTTTTTAGTAAATTTTTTCGTGTCTTCCACTGAATGAAACTCACCATACGATCTGCCTAATATCATCTCCAATGGTATGCCAAAACGGGAAAGATAACCCTCGTTCATGATCAGGAACCTGCAGTCTCTATCAACGAGATACATTGAATCTGTGGTAGATGCAAGAGACCGGAATTTCTCTTCTGATTCCCGCATCACATCCTGCGCATGTATACGTTCAGTGATGTCTGTTATCACCCCCTGTATTCCAATAACACAATCTCCACTATAAACCGCCCTGCTGGATGACCGTACCCATCGGGTTTCGCCCGATTTTGTTACCATCCGGTACTCACTCGGCTCGATGATGTCAGAGATGATTTTTTCAAACTGCATCTGTATACGAGGTAGGTCTTCACTGTAGATAAACTCAGTAAATGAACGGCCAATTATTTCAGAAGGGTTGTATCCGATAAGGGATTCTATGGGGTGGCTGACATACGTTATCAGACCCTGCAAATCCGCGGAATAGATTGCATCATTCAAGTTTTCGACTAAATCACGATATTTGCTCTCACTATCCCGTAAAGCCTCTTGTGTCTTCCTGAGTTCAGTGACATCTGCGACGACTCCTCTCATGCCGACAACCCTGTAGTCACTAATAATTGGTTGAGGGTGTACTAAAATAGATATTGTACTCCCGTCCTTTCTCAGCCCTATATATTCACCGGCATGCAATTCTTCCCCACTTAATAACTTTTCTATTCTGTCCTTCGCCCTCTCCCTTTCCTCAGGAGCTATCATTTGAAAAACATTTAATCCTTTTTGAATATCCTCTTGAGTATAACCAAAAATCTCAAAGGCCTGATGATTGACCAGGATAAAATTACCTTTTTCATCAGTCTCAAAAACTATTTGCGGAAGTGATTCGACAAATTCTCTGTATTTCTCACGGCTCTCGCTCAGCGCTCTCTCCACCCGCTTGCGTTCCGTAATGTCCCGTTGAAGTTTTTCATTTACCCTTTGCAGTTCGGCAGTACGCTCTGCAACCAGCTTCTCAAGGTAGTTACGGTGCTGCCGTAATTCATCCTCCATCTGCTTGCGTGCAGTGATATCCCTGAAGGTTACAAGGTCTGCTGTATCCTCCCCAAAATATACCATTGCACCGATTGCCTCTATCCACTTATCTTCGCCTGCTCTGGTTCTCAATCTGTAAATTCTGTAGTCGGCTAAGGAGCCCCTTCTGCCGTTTTTTATGAGTTGGAGGTCATTGATTATTAATGTCCGGAAGTCCGGGTGAACAAACTCGAAGGCATTGAGGCCGATGCAATCACCGGCGGACGCCAAACCCAGCAGGTTCGCCCCTGCTTTATTTATGAAAAGAATTGTGCCGTCCCAATCGATGATCGCCATTGCATCGAGCATGCGATCCACGAGGGAAAGAAAAAGGTTTTCACCGTCTCTTAATGTTTCCCCTAATCGCTTGCTTTTATCGGTGTTATTTGTCATTTAAACTGCCGAAGAGAAAGATCAGCTTCTTTGTTAAGAAATGAACTCACGTGATACCCATTTCAAGAATCGAAAAGCCTCAGATGATTCAACTGACTATGAGTGTGAGACTTCGAGATGTGTATGCCATTTATATTCCCTGACAATTTCTTATACAATTACTAAATATGACTGTCATGTCAAGTGGAAATAGCATTCGGTGAAACATCCGGTTTATCTTAATAAAGGAAATGTGCCTTCACACTGAAAAATAACTTAACAGCTGGTATAAAATTGAATTCCATCAAAATTAATCTCTTGAAACTCTCAATAACAATCCCTTCAAATAACGACCCTCCGGGTGTGCAAGGTTTATGGGGTGATCCGCCCCAGGTCCCATGGTCTGAAGCAATTGGGCGGATTTCCCGGCATCGCGCAAGCCGCCCAGGACAATCTTATGAAAAAGCGTTTCATCGATATAATTGGAACAGGAAAACGTTGCGAGTATCCCTCCTTCCCGAAGAGTGCTCGCCGCCTGAAGATTTATATCCTTGTACCCCCGTGCCGCCTTTGCCACGTCCTTTTTCGATTTGGCGAAGGCTGGCGGGTCAAGAATTATTACATCGAAGAGTTCATCGGTCTCGCGGAGATAATTAAAGACGTCGGCCCGGAGAGTAGGGTATTGATCAGATAAAAAACCGTTTCTTGCAAGATTCCATCGGGCTATTTCATTTGCCGTCTCTGATGCTTCAACTGATATTACACGTCTGGCGCCTCCCCGGGCGCAGTACACAGAAAAAGCGCCGGTGTACGAGAAACAGTTTAGAACATTGGCCTGATTGCTGAACCTTTCAAGGAGTTCCCTGTTTGGCCGTTGATCGAGGAAAAAGCCGGTCTTTTGCCCTGTAATGATATCAACCCTGAAATGGAGATGATTTTCCATAATCTCGACCATGTCGGGCGGCTGACCGCCATAAACTATACCAACGCTGTCCTCTAACCCTTCAAGCTGCCTCGCCTTGCCCTCGCTTCGTTCATAGATGCCGATAGGTCGCAGCTCTTCAGCGAGGACGTTGAGAATGGTCCGGCGATGTTTCTCCATGCCTGCTGTCGCGAAGGAAACGACTAAATAATTGTCGTAACTGTCCACGATCGACCCCGGCATAAAGTCACCTTCAGCATTGATCATGCGGTAAGCTGTCGTTCCATCCGGCATCACTTTCTCTCTTAAGGTCATGGCTGCCCGGATACGCCTCTGCCAGAAGACATGATTTATCGATGTTGTTGTGTCGGTGGTCAATAGTCGGAATGAAATATCAGAGACAGGGTTGTAAAAACCGAGGGCCAAGGTGTTCCCTTGATGGGTTACCGCAACAGCAATATCGCCGGGATCCGGTTGTCCATCTACTGACGCAACCGCACCGGAAAATATCCAGGGATGGCCGCGGAGCAGCGATGCTTCACGGCCCGGCTTGAGGATTATTTTGGGATATTTATCACTCATCATAAGAGAAATATTTTTTATTTGTGGCAATGTACAGGTTTATTTTTTAAAATGCAACGGTGTTTGAAGGAATATGAATAAAGTGATCCCTTTCTCAAATATATTGCATGGAAGATTCATCAGGAGACTGAACAGATTCGCTGTTGAATGTTCACTCGGAGGCAAAATCGTCCAGGCCCATCTTCCTAATCCGGGTCGTCTCTGGGAGCTGCTTCTTCCGGGCGCAGCCATTAGTCTTGTAAGAAATAATCGGTCTCCTGACAGGGCCACAGCCTACACTGCCGTTGCCGTCGCCCGCGAAGGCGTTCCTGTCCTGCTTCACACCGGGATGGCAAACGCAGTAGTGCAGTATCTGATCGAGGAAAACAAGATTCACGGCCTGGAGAATGCACAAATTATAAAGCGGGAAGCCACATTCGGGAGAAGCCGTTTTGATTTTCTCTTGCGGAAGGATGACATTCAGCATGTCCTGGAAGTGAAATCATGCACCCTCTTCGGAAAATACGTGGCCATGTTCCCCGACGCCGTCACGGAACGGGGCCGGAGGCATCTGTTGGCGCTCTCCGACCTGGCTGAGACGGGTATGACCTGCGGGGTCATTTTTGTTGTTCATTATCCGCATGTCCGATTTTTCCTGCCCGACTATCACACGGATTTTGATTTTGCCCGGACCTTCGCCAGTCTGAAGGAAAAACTCACATACAGGGCTGTGAGTGTCGCATGGACGGAAGACCTCTGCCTCAAGGATGATGTTCATGAATTGGAGATCCCCTGGAGAATGCTGGACAAGGAAGCCCGGGACAGCGGGAGCTATATCCTGATCCTTCGCATACCCCGCGATATAACGATCCCTGTGGGAAGTCTCGGCCGCATTTTTTTCTCCGGTGGACATTATATGTATGTAGGATCAGCAAAACTAAATCTGACAAAGAGGATGGAAAGGCACCTGAGGAAAAGGAAAAAATACTTCTGGCATATAGATTATCTCAGAGATCATGCTGAAGCTTGCACGGCTATTCCTATCCGATCAAATGCATCGTTGGAGCATGAAGTAGCCTCTGCTTTAAGGAGGATAGCAAACTGGTCCGTACCAGGATTCGGATCATCCGATTGTTCCTGTGAGACGCATCTTTTTGCCATGCAAGACAATCCTCTTCATACCCGCGGCTTCACCGAAGTGCTGCAATATTTCAGAATGGATCGCCTCGGCGCAGAATTGCGTTGATAATAACAATCTCATTTGGTACTTTAGTGATGTCCTGAAAAAAAAGAGAGGAGCCGCATCAAAATGTATGCAGTGATAATGGCCGGGGGCAAGGGCACACGTTTCTGGCCCAAGAGCAGAGAAAGTATGCCCAAGCACCTGCTGGATATCGTCTCTGAAAAGACCATTATTCAAGAAACGATTGAAAGGATAATGCCTCTCATACCGGCGGAAAATATTTTGATTGTCACGGGCGCCAGCCATGCTGAAGAGCTGATGAGACAGGTGCCGTACATTCCTGAGGAGAATATAATTATAGAGCCGCTCGGCAGAAACACCGCTCCCTGTATCGGTCTCGCTGCTCTTCATGTCAAACGCAAATCTCCTGATGATGTTATGGTTGTGCTGCCGGCTGACCATCTGATTGGCGATGCAGCACGGTTTCGCCACCTTCTTTCCCTTGCTGCCGAGGTGGCCGCTCAAGATGACTTTCTCCTCACCATCGGCATTCAACCGACCTACCCGGAGACCGGTTACGGTTATCTTGAGCAGGGAGTTCTGAAAACGAGCATCAAAGGCGAAAATATCTATGAGGTAAAATCCATCCGGGAAAAACCCGCTCTGGAACAGGCGAAGGTGTTTCTGGAGATGGGTGGGTTTTACTGGAACAGCGGCATGTTTCTCTGGAGAGCTGATACGATATTGCAAGCAATCAAGAAATGGCTTCCCGATATTCATAAGGGCCTACTGCAGATAGAAGTCGTCATAGGTACTAATAAAGAAAAAGAGATTGTTGAGCGCGTGTATAACAAGATTCCATCGATCTCTATTGATTACGGTGTTATGGAGAAAGCTGATAATGTCCTTCTCGTCAGGGGAGATTTCGGCTGGTCTGACATGGGAAGCTGGGACGCCCTCTGGGAAGTTCTGGAAAAAGACGAATACGGAAATGCAGCGCATGGAAGGGCTTTTTTTATCGGAGTTGATGCCAAAAATTCGCTTATCCAGAGTTCCCGGAAATTAATTGCCCTGGTAGGGGTGGAAGACCTGATTGTGGTGGAAACGGAGGATTCTCTCCTGATCTGCAAAAGGGGCCGTTCCCAGGATGTGAAGGCGGTTGTAGAGTCCTTGAATAAAAATAATATGAAGGAATATCTATAATGCTTGTCACGTCCGGAAGATTTATTCTAGCCTCTGCTTCTCCTCGAAGGTTTGAGCTTTTGAGTCTCCTGGGATTGCGCTTTGAGGTCATGCCGAGTCATGTAGATGAAGCATTCATGCAGGGAGAAAAGCCTAGGGAGCATGTCTTAAGACTCTCGGAAGAGAAAACCCGGAAGGCCGCTGCAATCCATACGGATGCCTGGGTAATGGGTGCGGATACGATCGTCACCATTAACGGCGAGGTCCTCGGTAAGCCCCGGACTCCCGATGAGGCTAAAGAAATGCTGGGAAAACTGAGCGGTCATGTTCATACAGTATTTACCGGATTTACCGTTGTGAGGAGGAGCGCTGACATATGCGTCAGGGATGCAGTTGAGTCTTCCGTCCGGTTCAGGAAAATTTCTGATGATGAAATGGCATGGTATATCAGATCGGAAGAACCGTACGATAAGGCGGGAGGATACGCTGTTCAGGGCATGGGGGCCTTCTTCATCAAGGAGATACAAGGTTCTTACACAAATGTCATGGGCCTTCCCCTGTGCGAGGTTGTTGATATGCTGAAGGGCATAGGGGCAATAGACTTTACGGGAGAAAGCCATGGAGTCAACGGTTAGCGAGAATATCGCAAGGATAAGAAATACTATCGCCGATGCGGCGACACGCTCCGGCAGAAAGGCATCCGACGTCAGGCTCATGGCTGTGACGAAGACAGT
>Ga0335070_10002974_pt1 | contig 19766 bp, 17 predicted proteins | sample Lox_Sample_13_FD_206722 | JGI IMG/M metagenome (GOLD analysis project Ga0335070, IMG submission 206722) | Soil microbial communities from Loxahatchee National Wildlife Refuge, Florida, United States - Lox_Sample_1.3 | ecosystem: Environmental > Terrestrial > Soil > Wetlands | place: USA... | reverse complement strand
CTGCGCCGCCCAGTCGATGCCGGACGCGAGCCCCGTCAAGTGGCACCTCGCGCACACGAGCTGGTTCTTCGAGACCTTCGTCCTCGAGCCGGCGCTGCCCGGGTATCGGTCCTTCGACCCGGCGTTCAGAGCGCTCTTCAACTCGTACTACCAGGCCGTCGGAGAGCCGTTCGCCCGGCCGCGGCGCGGACTGCTCACCCGCCCCGACCTCGACGAGGTACGCGCGTATCGCGCACACGTCGACCGGCATCTGAGCGAGGTCCTCGGGCGCGGGGTCGACGGGGAGCGGGCCGCGGTGGTCGAGCTCGGCCTGCACCACGAGCAGCAGCACCAGGAGCTGATCCTGACCGACGTGAAGCACCTGCTGGCGCAGAGTCCCCTGCGTCCGGCCTATCGCGACGACCTGCCCGTCGCATCCGAGTGCGGAACGAGCCCGCTGCGCTGGCACCACCACGCGGCGGGCATCCGCGGGATCGGCGCGGAGCCGGCCGAGACCGCCTTCCACTTCGACAACGAGGCGCCCCGGCATCGCGTCTGGCTCGGGGCCTTCGAGCTCGCCTCGCGGCCGGTGACGCAGCGGGAGTACCTCGCGTTCATGGCGGACGGCGGCTACGCGCGCCCGGAGCTCTGGCTCGCGGAGGGCTGGGACGCCGTCCACGCCCAGGGCTGGCGGGCGCCCGGCTACTGGGAGCCGCGCGACGGCGCGTGGCTCGAGTTCACCCTCGGCGGCCTGCGTCCCCTGGCGCTCGACGCACCTGTGTGTCATCTCAGCTACTACGAGGCCGACGCCTACGCCCGCTGGGCAGGCGCGCGGCTGCCCACCGAGGCCGAGTGGGAGGTCGCCGCCGCGGGACGCGCCGTCGACGGGAACTTCGCCGACCGCGGTGGACTGCACCCGGCTCCGTCCGCCGGGGGGGGCGACGGTCCGGCGCAGCTCTTCGGTGACGTGTGGGAGTGGACCGCGAGCCCGTACGTCGCGTATCCGGGCTATCGCCCGCCGGCGGGCGCGCTCGGCGAGTACAACGGCAAGTTCATGTGCGGCCAGCTCGTGCTGCGCGGTGGCTCGTGTCTGACGCCGGGCGGGCACGCGCGCGCCAGCTATCGGAACTTCTTCCCTCCGGCCGCGCGTTGGCAGATGAGCGGCGTGCGGCTGGCGCGGGACGCCTCGTGAACGCACCGCCGCTCGGATGGACGGCGCGCCGCGGTGCCGAGCCCGCGCTGCGCGACGTCGCGCGCGAACGCTTCCGGCGCGACGTGCTCGCGGGGCTCTCTCGGCCGCGCAAGACGCTGCCCTGCAAGTACCTCTACGACGAGCGCGGCTCGGCGCTCTTCGAGCGCATCTGCGAGCTCGACGAGTACTATCCGACGCGCACGGAGCTGGCGATCCTGGAGGCCCACGCGGGAGAGATGGCGGAGCGACTCGGCGCGCAGTGCCTCCTCGTCGAGTACGGGAGTGGCAGCAGCCGCAAGACGCGGCTGCTCCTCGATCGCCTACGCGATCCGGTCGCGTACGTGCCGATCGACATCTCGAGCGACGCGCTCGGCGCCTCGGCGCGCTCCCTCGCCGCCGCGTATCCGTCGCTCGAGGTGCTGCCGGTGTGCGCCGACTACACCGAGGCGCTCGAGCTGCCGCGGCCGGCGCGTTCCGCGGCGCGCCGCGGCGTCTTCTTCCCGGGCTCGACGATCGGGAACTTCACGCCCCCGGAGGCCCAGCGCTTCCTCGGGCGCATGGCGCGGGTTGCCGGTCCGCGCGGCGGCCTGCTGATCGGCGTCGACCTGCGGAAGGACCGCGGGCGCCTCGAGCCCGCCTACGACGACGCGCTCGGCGTGACCGCCGCCTTCAACAAGAACCTGCTCGAGCGCATCAACCGCGAGCTCGGCGCCGACTTCGACGTCGACCGCTTCCGCCACCGCGCGTACTGGAACGCGCCGGCCGGCCGCGTCGAGATGCACCTCGTCAGCGAGATCGAGCAGTCGGTCGGGCTCGTGGGCTCCCGCTTCCACTTCGAGGCCGGCGAGGCGATCCACACGGAGAACTCGTACAAGTACGAGCTCGCCCACTTCGCGGCACTGGCCGCTCAGGCCGGGCTGGCGGTGCGCAGGGTGTGGACCGACGCCGAGGCGCTCTTCAGCGTGCAGTACCTGACGGTGGCGTAGCGTCGTTGGCGGGAGCGCAACGGATCGAGGCGGCGGGCGGTCTCGCGCTCGAGATCGCGGGCGGCGCGGCGCGCATCGGCTGGCGCGAGCCCGACTGGCTCGGGCCCCTCGGGCTCTGCATCCGCGCGGATGGGGGCGGCGCGTCGCCCCGGATCGCCGGCGCGAGACACTTCGAAGGTGCGGACGACCTCGGCGTGTTCGAGGCCCTCGATCTGGTCTGGGACCCGGCTCCGCCGCTCGCCGTCCGCACCGAGGCGCGCGCGTATCGCGAGCGACCGGTCCTGGTGCTGCGGCTCGAGGCGTCGGCGGAGCTGGTCGATCTGGCGACGCGCGCCTTCGACGAGCCGGCCGTGGCGTGGCCGTGGCTTCGCCCCGCGCAGCGCGGGGCGGGCGGAATCCCCGACGGCACCCGCGCGTTCGGCCACCAGTACACCGAGTTCGCGATGCCGACGCAGTCGGATCCCTCGCTCGCCGGCTTCTTCCTGCTCCCCTTCCGCCCTGCGGTCGTGGAGCCGCTCTGGCTGCTGGCTCCCGACGGACGCGCGCTGCTGCTCGCTCCGATCGATGGCTTCCACGAGCAGGTGATCGCGGTGCCCCGGTCGGGCGAGGCGGCCGCGGCAGGCGTGCGCTGCGGCTGGCACGGCGACCTCGACCGCGTCCCGGCTGGCTTCGCCACCGAGCTGGCCGTCTGGGCGGGCAGCGGTCCGCGCGCCAGCCTCGACGCCTGGGGTGGCTTCCTCCGCGAGCGACACCGGACGGTGAGGCCCGGCCGCTACGCGGACGCGCTCGGCGCGCGCCTCTCCTACTGGACCGACAACGGCGCCGCGTACTGGTATCGGAGCGAGCCGGGGAAGGGCGTCGAGGGCACGCTGGTGGCGGCGGCCGAGTCGCTGCGCGCGGCTCGTGTCCCGTTCGGCGCCTTCCAGCTCGATTCGTGGTTCTACCCGCACGAGAAGCTGCGGCCGTTCGACCTCGACGACGAGTACGCGGTGCCGCCGACGGGGCTCCTCACCTGGGAGCCGCGCCCGGACATCCTGCCGGGCGGCATCCCCGCGCTGCGCGCGGAGCTCGGCGACCCGCCGCTGGTGACGCACTGCCGCCACTTCGCGAGCGCCTCGCCGTACTTCGAGCACTTCGAGGCGTGGCGCGACGGCGAACGCGCCCACCCGACCGGGCCCGCGCTCTACGAGCGCCTGCTCGACCAGGCTGCCGGCTGGGGAGTCGAGACCTTCGAGCACGACTGGCTCGTCGAGTGCTTCCTCGGCGTGCGTGGGCTGCGCGAGGTGCCGGGCCGCGCGCGCGCCTGGCAGGAAGGGCTCGATCGCGCGGCGCGCGAGCGCGGAATGACGCTTCAGTGGTGCATGGCGTCGCCCGCCGATTTCCTCCAGACGGTGACGCTCCAGAATGTCACCTCCATCCGCACCAGCGGAGACTACCGGTACCTGATCGGCCCCGCGGCGCTCTGGGCGTGGTTCCTGTACGGGAACGCGCTGGCGCGCGCGCTCGGTCTCCTCCCCTACAAGGACGTGTTCCTCTCGAGCCGCGACGGTTCCGGGCTCGACGGCGATCCGCACGCCGAGGTGGAGGCGCTGCTCGCCGCGCTCTCCGCGGGTCCGGTCGGGATCGGCGATCGCATCGGTCGCAGCGACCGCGCGCTGATCCTGCGCACCTGCCGCGAGGACGGCGTGCTGGTGAAGGCCGATGCGCCGATCGCGGCCCTCGATCGCTCGTTCCGCGGACACGCGGTGCTCGAGCCGAACCCCCTGATCGGCGCGACCCACTCCGAGCATCCCGCGGGCCGCTGGCACTACGTGGCGAGCCTGAACGCGTGGCGCGGCCAGGGTCCGCTTCGGTTCCGCGTCGCGCTCGCCGATCTCGGAGCGCAAGCGCCCGCGGCTCCGGTCGTCGCGTTCGACTGGCGCAGCGGTCGCGCCGCGCGCATCGATCCCGGCGGCGGCTTCGACCTCGAGCTGGCGCCGCTCGACTGGGATTACCGGGTGCTGTGTCCCCTGCTGGCCGGCGAGGTCGCCGTGCTCGGCGATCCGACCCGCTACGCGACCGCCGGCGATCGGCGGATCGCGGGGATCCGGTCGACCGGGAGCGGCGCGGCGCTCGACGTCGCCGGCGCGCCCGGTGAGCGCGTGCGCGTCGCAGGCTGGGCGGCGCGGCGCCCAGCGCGCGCGGCGGGCTGGGAGCCGCGCGGCGCGCTCTCGCCGGACCTCTCGTGGGACGGCGCGACGCAGCGCTTCGAGCTCGCCCTCGAGCTCGGCCCGAGCGGCTGGGCGCGCCTGCGGATCGACGCGGGATGAGCCGGGTGCGCACGGTCGTCGCCAGCGCGCCCGCGCGGGCCAACCTGATCGGGAACCCCTCCGATCTCTACGGCGGCGCCGTGCTCGCCTGCTCGGTGGCCTGTCGCGCGCGGGTCGCGCTGACGTCGGCCCCCCGCCTCGAGCTGGCGGTCGGCGGCGACGTCGCGCGCGTCGACGGCCGTGGCGACCTCGCGCTCCGGGGCGACGTCTTCGACGTGGCGCGCGCGGCGCTCGCGTCGGAGCCGGACCTCCCGGCGGCGCGCGTCGCCTACGAGAGCGAGATTCCCTTCGGCAGCGGCCTCGCGGGCTCTACGGCGCTCCTCGCCGCGCTCCTGCGCGCGCTCGCGGCCTGGCGCGGCGATTCGCCCGGTCCCTACGACGCCGCCGAGCGCTCGCGGTCGGTGGAGCGCGACCTGCTCGGCGTCGCGTGCGGCTGGGTCGACCACTATCTGTGCAGCTTCGGCGGCCTCCGCTACGTCGATCTGCGCGGCAAGCAGCACGAGGGGCGCCCGCCGGGCGAGCCGTTCGCGACGGTCGAGGACCTCGCCGCCTTCGTGCCGCACCTGCCGTTCGTGCTCGCCTTCACGGGGGTGTCGCACCGGTCGGGCTCGGTGCACGGCCCGATCCGCGCGCGCTGGGAGCGCGGCGAGTCGGAGGTGGTGAAGGCCTACGAGCGCGTCGGCGAGATCGCTCGCGAGGGCAAGACCGCGCTGCTGCGCGCCGACTGGGAGCGCCTCGGCGCGCTCATGAACGAGAATCACGCGATCCAGCGCCGGCTCGGCGGCTCGGGCGAAGCGAACGAGCGCCTCGTCGGCGCGGCCCTCGGGGCCGGCGCGCTCGGCGCCAAGCTGGCGGGCGCCGGCGGGGGCGGCACCATCGTCGCGCTCTGGCCCCGCGGCGACGCCGCGCCGCTCGAGTCCGCGCTGCGCGCCGCCGGCGCCGCGTCGCTGCATCGACCCGAGGTGTGTGCCGGCGTCGCGCTCGAACGCGACGACGACGTCTAGGAGGAAGCCTTGGCCTACGAGACCCTGCTGACCGATCTCCGCGACCGCGTGCTGACGGTCACGCTGAATCGCCCGGAGCGGCTCAACGCCTTCACCACCCAGATGATGCTCGACTGGCTCCATCTGCTCGACGCGATCGACGCCGACGACGAGGTGCGCGCCGTGATCGTCACCGGCGCCGGCCGCGGCTTCTGTGCCGGCGCCGACCTCGGCGGCGGCGGCGAGACCTTCGATGCCAGCCGCGAGACGCGCATCGACGAGCACCGCGACGGGGGCGGGCGCGTCACGCTCCGGCTCTTCGAGTGCCGGAAGCCCGTCATTGCGGCGATCAACGGGCCCGCGGTGGGCGTCGGCGTCACCATGACGCTGCCCATGGACGTGCGGCTGGCGAGCGAGGAGGCGCGCTTCGGCTTCGTCTTCGCGCGCCGCGGCATCGTGCCCGAGGCCGCGAGCTCCTGGTTCCTGCCGCGCGTGGTCGGGATCTCGCAGGCGATGGAGTGGGTCGCGACCGGGCGCGTCTTCGGCGCCGCCGAGGCGCTGGCCGGGCGGCTGGTCTCGCGGGTGCTGCCGCCGGCGGAGCTGCTCCCGGCGGCGCGCGCGCTGGCGCGCGAGATCGCCGACAACACGAGCGCGGTGTCGGTGGCGCTGGCGCGCCAGATGCTCTGGAAGATGCTCGGCGCCGACCACCCGATGGCGGCGCACCGGGTCGACTCGAAGGCGATCTACTCGATGGGGCGCTCGGCCGACGCCTACGAGGGCGTGCAGAGCTTCCTCGAGAAGCGGCCGCCGCGCTTCGCGATGAAGGTGTCGAGCGAGATGCCGGCCTTCTTCCCGTGGGAGAAGGAGCGCACCTTCTCCGAGTAGATCACGCGGGCGCGCCCTCGGGATGCCGGGGGAGCGCGTCGGCGATCTCGAACCACGGTGCCTTGCTGCCGACGAAGATGTGCTCGCGCGGGCGGATGCCGGGGTCGTCGTCGAGCGCGGCCATGGGCGTGACGACGTAGTCGCGGCTCGCATCGACGCGCGGGACCTTGGACCCGCAGCTCCCGCAGAACCACTGCGCGAAGAATTTCGCGTCGGGCAGCTTGAACTTGACGACCCGGTCGGCGCCGCGCTCGAAGCGGAGCTCGGCGACGCGGTTCGCCATGTTCGAGGCGTGCGCCGCCGAGCGTGCCTTGCGACAGCGGCTGCAGTGGCAGTGGCGCGCGAAGAAGGGCGGCGCGTCGAGCGCGAAGGCGACGGCGCCGCAATTGCAGCTCCCGTGGATCGCGGCGCCCGCGTGCGCGTGCGGCCGATCGGGCAGCACCGGGGCGTCGATGCCCGGCGGGTAGGCATCGAAGCGCGGGAGGGCGTCCGGGATGTCGTACCAGCCCGCCTTCGACGCGGCGAAGATGTGGGCCTGCGGGCGGACGCCGGGATCTCCGTCGAGGTTGCCGGCGGGCAGGAACACCGTGCCCTCGAACGGATCTCCGGGCACCACCGAGCCGCAGCGCGCGCAGAAGCCGCGGAAGAAGCCGGGCGACGACTCCCACCTCCCGATCGGCCCGCCGCGCAGTCGGAATCCCGCGGCCGGCGCCATCGCGTAGGTCGCGAACGCCGCGCCGTGCGCCTTGCGACACCGCGAGCAGTGGCAGTGCGACATCCGGTCGAGCGGGCCGTCGATCTCCCAGGTGATGCCTCCGCACAGACAGCTCGACTGCATGGACCCTCCTCCTTCCCTCATCCTTCCAACCCGTAGCGACCGTGCCGACGCGCCGCACAGTGGATCGACACGCCGAAGGGCAGCGCCATCCGCCGCCAGCCCGCGGCCTCGATGCGCATGGCGGCGTCGAGGAGCGTGTTGCGCGGGCCACCGGGCGGTGCGACCGGGTCGAAGTCGCGGCCCTCGGGCGAGAGCCCGAGGCGCCGCGCCGCCCACACCGCCGGGAAGAGCAGCGTGTTCCAGTGCGTGAGCCGCAGCACCTCGAAGCCGCTGGCCTCGACGAGCCGGCGCAGATCGCGCGCGCGGAAGCGGCGCGCCGTCATCACGGCGTGGTCGTGCGCGCTCCACAGCGCGTCCGAGGCCGGCACGTCGAGCAGCAGCAGCCCGCCGGGCCGGAGCACGCGGTGGCACTCTCCGAGGGCGACGGCCGGGTCGGCCACCCACTGGTGGTAGATCACCGACGCCGAGAGCACGACCTCGAAGGAGCCCTCGGCGAAGGGGAGGGCGCTCACGTCGCCGCGCACCAGCGCGCGCAGCCCACGGCGCCGGCAGTGCGCCAGCGCCGCGTCGGCCCGGTCGAGCCCGACGCGGGCGCCGGGGCCGGGCAGGTGCGCGAGGTTGCCGCCGGTGCCGCAGCCCGCGTCGAGGATCGCCGCCTCGCGCCATCCCGGCTGGAAGCGCTCGAGATGCCACCGCAGCACCCGCCGCAGCGCGAGATACCACCAGTGCGCCGCCTCGACACGGAACAGCGTCTCGTACTCGCCCGGCTGCATCGGCTATGCGGCGGGTCGCGTCACGTCGGGCTCGAGGTAGATGACGCGGGCCTCCGGGACCTCGGCCCGCACGCGCGCCTCCACCCCGTCGATGCTGCGCGCGAGCGCCGCGACGTCGAGGTCGGCGGCAAACTCGAGCTTGGCGCCGAGCAGCAGCTCGTCGGGTCCGAGGTGCAGCGTGCGCATGTGGATCAGGCGGCGCACCGAAGGGGCCGACTCGATCGCGGCCCGGATGCGCGCCTCGACAGCGGACGACGCGGCCTCGCCGATCAGCAGGCTCTTCATCTCGGTGGCGAGCACGGCCGCGATCGCGCCGAGCAGGAGCCCGATCGCGATGCTCCCGACCGCGTCGAAGCGCGCCTCGCCGGTCGCGACCGCGAGCGCGACGCCCGCGAGGGCGAAGCCGAGGCCGAGCAGCGCGCCGACGTCCTCGAGCAGCACCACGGGCAGCTCGGGGCTCTTGGCGCGCCGCACGAAGCTCCACCAGCCCTCGGTGCCGCGCACCGCGTTCGCCTCGCGCGCGGCGGTGCGCAGCGAGAAGCTCTCGAGGGCGATCGCCGCGAGCAGCACCGCGAAGGCCCAGGCCGGCGAGTCGATCACGTGCGGATGCAGGAGCTTCTCGACGCCTTCGGCGACCGCGAAGATCGCGCCGAGGCTGAAGAGCAGCATCGCGACGACGAAGGCCCAGAAGTAGCGCTCGCGGCCGTAGCCGAACGGATGCTGCGGGCTCGGCGCCCGGCGCGCGCGCCGCGCGCCGAGCAGGAGCAGCGCCTGGTTGCCCGTGTCGGCGAGCGAGTGCACCGACTCGGCCAGCATCGAGGCGGCGCCGGTCGCCAGGAAGGCCGCGAACTTCGCGGCGGCGATCCCGAGGTTGGCGAGGAACGCGGCGATGACCGCCCGCTGGCTGCCCTCGTGCACGGCTCTACAGGAAGACCGGACGGATCGCGTTGGCGACCAGGCCGAGCACCAGGAGTCCACCGGCCAGGCGCGTCAGCAGGAAGGCCCAGGCCACGTACCAGAGCGGCCAGATCGGGAAGCTCGGAGGCGCTGCGGCGGGCCGCGGCTGCGCGAAGACCCGCAGCACGCGCACGAGACGAGGGACGGCTGCGAAGGCGGCGAGCGTCCAGACGCCGAGCGTCCCGGTCAGGACGAGCAGCGCCAACACCGCGAAGAAGGAGATGAGGAGCGCCTGCGCCACCCAGCGCGCCTGCGCCTCGCCGAGGATCACCGGCAGCGTGCGGATTCCCTTCGCCGTGTCCGCCTCGATCTTGTCGATGTGCTTGCCGAACAGCACGGTCGTGACGAGCAGCGCGTACGGCAGGCTCGCCGCCCACACCCAGGCGGGCGCGGTACCGGTCGTCACGAAGTAGGTCCCGGCGATCATCAAGGGGCCCCACACCAGGAAGACGCCCGGCTCGCCGAGCCCGCGGTGCTTCAGGCGGAGCGGAGGCGCCACGTAGAAGACGCTGATGAAGAGCCCGGAGAGCGCGAAGGCGACCACGGGCCATCCCCACGCCCGCGCGAGGTGCACGAGGATCGCGAGATCGACCAGGTTGACGAGGGCGATCGCGAGCACGAGCCCGCGCCGCGAGATGAGTCCGGAGAGGATCGGGTGCGGCGCGTACTGGCCGCGGACGTAGCTCGCCGAGTCGACGCCGCCCTCGAGGTCGAACCAGTCGTTGATCATGTTGTTGGCGGCGTGGGCGAGGACCAGCCCGACCAGCGCCTCGGCGAAGAGACCCCAGTGCGCGGTGGCCGGGGTCGGCCCTGCGACCGCCAGCAGGCCGCCGATCAGCGCCGACGTGATCGTCATCGGGAAGACGCTCGCGCGCGTGATCAGGAGCCAGCGCGAGACGCGGTCCATCTCGGCGCCGGGCGCGAGGTTCTGCGTGCGCAGCACGTCGGCCCAGTTGCGCCACGCGGGGCGCCGCGCGGGCGACTCTCGCGCGATGGTCTCGCTGGCCGACGCCATGGTCCCCTCCGACGGATTCGCCGCGAGCCTAGCGGATCGCCCCGGGCTTGGGGACGCTACGAGCGGTCGAGCGATGGAGGAGCGAATGGACGGTGGGCCGCTCTCCTTTCGCGAGGCCTCGCGAGCGGACGCGGACTGCGTCGCAGAGATCGTGGGTGGCGATCCGTCGCCGGAATCGATCGGTGTCTGCGGCGACCGCGAGCGGGCGCGCGCGTTCGGGATGGCGCTCGCACGAGCGAGCCTGCTCGAGGGTGAGGTACGCACGACCGTCGTCGAGCTCGAGGGCCGGCCCGTCGCCGTCCTGCAGACGACGGACGGGGTCGGCGACGTCCGCATCACCCGGTCGACCGCGGCGATCGCACTGCGCGTCTTCGGCCTGCTCGGCGTGCCGGGCCTGCTGTTTCGGGCGCGGGCTCGCGCGCGCGTCGCGATCCGACCTCCTCGCGATGCGCTCCACATCCACGAGCTGCACGTGGCCCGCGATCTGCGCGGGCGCGGCATCGGACGCGACGTGCTTCGCTACGCCGAGGCGCAGGCGCGCGCGCGCAGGCGCCCGCAGCTCTCGCTCACGACGACGACCGACAATCCCGCGCGCCGGCTCTACGAGCGCGCGGGGTTCCGCGTCGTCGAGACCCGCACCGACCCGGTCTACCGCCGCCTCACGGGAATCGACGGCCGACATCTGATGATCAAGGCGCTCGAGGCGATCGCGCCCGGGCCCTAGGGTCGCCGCGACGACGCGCCGCGCCCCCTCCGCTATCTGTTCTGCAGGAGCCGGCGGATGAAGGGCGAGCGACCGCGGGTCGAGACGCGCAGCGGGGTGGTCGAGGGGCGGCCGGAGTCGGACCTCGCGGTCTACCGCGGCGTCCCGTACGCGCGCGCGCCGATCGGGCCGCTGCGCTGGCGGCCGCCCGAGCGCGAAGCGCCCTGGCCCGGGGTCCGCGACGCGGGCCGCTTTGCCGCGATGGCGCCGCAGCGGCCCGGCGTGATGATGCGGATGCTCGGAATGGACGGCGCGGCGAGCGACGAGGACTGCCTCGCGCTCAACGTGTGGGCGCCGCGCGCATCGACCGGCCGACGCCGTCCGGTGTTGATGTGGCTGCACGGCGGGGGATTCACCGCCGGGGCCGGATCGCTGCCGGTCTACGACGGGCAGCACCTCGCCCGGCGCGGCGACGCCGTGGTCGTCACCGTCAACTACCGCCTCGGCGCGCTCGGCTTCCTCGCCCTTCCGGAGCCGTCGATCGCCGCCAATGCGGGCCTCCTCGACCAGATCGCCGCGCTCGGCTGGGTGCGCGAGCACGCCGAGCGCTTCGGCGGCGACCCCGACAACGTGACGGTGTTCGGCGAGTCGGCGGGGGCGATGTCGATCGGCGCCCTGCTCGGGGCGCCCGCCGCGAGGGGCCTCTTCCAGCGCGCGATCCTGCAGAGCGGCGCCGCGCACAACGCGTCGCCGCTCGCCGGGGGACGGCGGGTCGGCGAGGCCTTTCGCGCCGCGGCGGGCGCTGCGTCGCCCGAGGAGCTGCGCGCGATGCCGGTCGATGCCGTGCTCGACGCCCAGCAGCGCGTGGTCGATGACCGCTGGCGCAGCGTGGGGGGGCTCGCCTTCCAGCCGGTCGTCGAGGGGGACGCGATCCCGCGCCCGCCACTCGCGGCCGTCGCCGACGGCGCCACCCGCGACGTCGAGCTTCTCGTCGGCACCAACCGGGACGAGTGGAACCTGTTCGCGCTACCCGACGCGAAGCTGCGAGGTCTCGACGAGGCCGCCCTGCTGCGGCGCCTGCTGCGCGATCCGCCGGCCGCGGGCGACGGCGAGGAGAGCGAGGGTGTCGCACGGCGGGCGATCGAGGTCTACCGCGCGGCGCGCGCGGGCCGCGGAGAAGGCGTCGCGCCGCGCGATCTCTGGCTCGCGATGCAGAGTGACCGCGTCTTCCGCATTCCCGCGATCCGGCTCGCCGAGCGGCAGCAGCGCCATCAGCCGCGCGTCTACAGCTACCTGTTCTCGTGGCCGTCGCCCGCGCTCGGCGGAGCGCTCGGGGCATGCCACGGCCTCGAGGTGCCCTTCGCGTTCGGGACGACCGGTGGGGCGACTGCGCAGCTCGTCGGGCAGGGGCCGGAGGTGGAGCGGCTCGCGCTGCGGATGCAGGATGCGTGGCTCGCGTTCGCGCGCTCAGGCGATCCGGGCTGGCCGGCCTACGAGCCCTCGAAGCGATCGACGATGGTGCTCGGCCGCGAGTGCGCGCTCGAGGCCGATCCGATGGGCGAGGAGCGGCGCTTCTGGGAGGGCCGTCTCTAGGCGCCGCGCGCCTCGGCCACCGGGAGCCACACGGTGACCTCCGTGCCGCCGTCGTCGCTGGCGACGGCGATCTCGCCGCCGTGGCTCGACACGATCTGGTGCGTGACCGCGAAGCCCAGATGCGACGCGCTCTCGGCGCCGGCCGCGAGCGACGAGAACGGGTCGAACAGACCCGCGAGCAGCGCGCGCGGGATCGCCGGCCCTTCGTCGCGAACGCGAAGCCGCACCCGGCCTCCCTCGCAGCGCGTGGAGACGCGTACCTCGTGATCGCCCGCCGTGTCGGGCGCCGCGCGCACGCCGTTCAGGAGCAGATGGAGCGCCACGTGTGCGAGCAGGCCCGGGTTGCCCGTCACGCCGGGCACCGGCTCCAGCTCCTCGACGAGGCGCGCGCGGTAGCGCGCCTCCGCGCGCACCACGGGAAGCACGGAGCGCACGACCTGGCTGAGGTCGACGGCGCCGAGCTCGGCGTCGCCGCCGCGCGCCAGGCGCAGCAGCTCGGCGACGGTGCCGCGCAGCCGCGCCAGCCCGTCGCGGCACTCGCCCAGGATCTCGGGGACGTCCGCGCGGTCGCGCGGATCGCGCCAGCTCTCCTCGACCCGGTTCAGGCTCGACGAGACGAAGGCCATCGGATCGTTCAGCTCGTGGGCGACCCCCGCCGCCAGCGTGCCGAGCGTCGCCAGCCGCTCGCCGTGGATCAGCAACACCTCCTTGCGTCGGAGCTCGGCGCTCCGCTCCTCGACGAACTCGTGGAGGTGCGTGGCCAGGCGCTCCGACTGCTGCATCGAGCGCACGAAGCCGCGGATCAGCACGGCGGAGATCCCGGTGATCATCGCGAGGTAGCCGAACGGCAGGAGCTCGGGGCCTGAGAGCCAGCGCGAGCCGCGCGCCGCGTCGTGGAGCAGCGACGCCGCGAAGACGACGTAGGCCAGGAAGACCGCGCGCGCGTCCGGCCGCTTCCGACAGGCCAACGCGAGCTCGACCCCGACGTAGCCGACGAAGAACACGAAGATCGCGAGAACCGCCTGGCCGAAGGCCGTCAAGCCCGGCTCGGGCACCGCCGGCCCTCCCAGCACGACCTGTCGCACCGCGCCGTCGCGCGCGAAGACGACGTCGCTGACGAGGCCCGCGAGCACGGCGCCGCAGAGCGCCCATACCGCCGCCTCGACGCGGGGGCGCTGCAGCTCGAGGAAGGCAAGCGTCCAGCGCACGAAGCCGATGGCGAGCGCGCAGCCCGCGCCCATCTGCACCCGCTGCCAGACGCGCGCCTCCGCGAAGCTCCCGGCGTGCCCCCGCCCGATCACCGCCGTGGCGATGGCCGCGGCGGAGACCGCGGCGACGGCCAGCCAGAGGTGCAGCGCCTCGCGCCGCCGCTGCAGGTAGATCCAGCCGTGCAACAACCCGGTGTAGAGGGGGACCACCGCGGTGGCGAGCAGGAGGGCGCACTCCATCGGACGGCAGATCGGAGAGGCGGAGGGGGCCCTTTAGGCGGCGGCCGGGGTCTCCGGGCTGGCCGCGCCCAGCCCGGCCGTCGGGAGCCACACCGTGATCGCCGTGCCCGCCGGCCCGCTCTCGGCGCGGATCTCGCCACCGTGACGGTTGACGATCAGGCGCACCAGGGCGAGCCCGAGCCCGGTGCCGACGCCGATCGGCTTGGTGGTGAAGGAGGGCTCGAACACGCGCCCCAGCACTTCGGCCGGGATGCCCGGCCCATTGTCGCGGACCACGAGCTCCGCGCCGCCGCGCGCCAGCCGCGTGCAGACGTCGATGCGCGGCTCGCTCTCCGCCTCGCGCCGCGGCCCGCTGCTCGCGTGGATCGCGTTCAGCACGAGGTTGAGCGCCACCTGTCCCACCAGGCGCGGGCTGCCGCGCACGACGAGCGGCGCGTCGAGCTCGGTCGCGAGCCGGATCCGCGCGGCGGCCTCGCGCTCGACCATCGGCACGACCGAGCGCACGACCTCGGAGAGGTCGAAGGCGCTCTGCTCACTCGCGCCGTCGCGCGCCATGCGCAGCAGGTCGGTCGCGATCGCGCTCACGCGCGCCAGCCCCTCGCGGCACTCGCCGAGCAGCTCCTGCAGCTCGGCGGGATCCTGCTCCTCGCGCCACAGCGCCTCGAGCTGGTTCAGGTTGGCGTTGACGTAGGCGAGCGGGTTGTTGATCTCGTGCGCGACGCCGGCCGCCAGCATCCCGATCGCCGCCAACGGCTCGCCGCGCGCAAGCTGGAGGTCGACGGCTCGCAGCGCGTCCGCGCGCTCGAGCACCAGATCCTTCAGCCGGGCGCCGAGGCGCTCCGACTCCTCGGTCGCGAGCACGAAGTCGCGGAGCAGGATCGACGAGATTCCGAGCACCAGCGCGAGGTAGCCGCCCGTCGGCATGAGGTAGGGTGAGCCCCACACGCCGAGCCCGACGGCGCTGTCGTTGAGCGCCGCCACGAAGTAGAAGCCGAGCGCGACCAGGAGCGACGACGCCCCGCGCTCCCCGCGCCGGTGCGCACCCACGCAGAAGACGACCGGCGCGAAGAAGTAGCCGAGCGACACCGCGAGGAGGACGTCGGTGAGGTGCGTGAGCCGGAGCTGCAGGAACGCGACGCCGAGCCCGGAGATCCGCAGGGGCGGCTGGTCGACTTCGAACAGCCATGCGGGGGCGAACAGGACGAGCGCCGCGATGCCCGCGAAGAACGCGTCGGCGGAGCGCAGGAAGCGCTCCGCCGAGACGTGGAAGCGGATGGCGGTGAAGCGCAGCAGACCGACCGTGAGGGCGGGCGCGCCGAGCACCTGGAGTCGCTGCGCCCGCAGCGCGTCGGCGGCGCTGCGGCCGATGTACATCTGGGCCGTGCCGAAGCAGATCAGGGCGACACCGGCGGCCGTGACCGCGACCCACAGGTGGTCGCGCGAGGCCCGGTGCTGGACGAACACCCAGCCGTGGAAGAGCGCCGCGTAGACGCTCACCACCGCCGCCGCGCTCGCCAGCAGGACCTCGACCGCCATGCCGACCGGTTCGGCCCTCCCGCCGCCGCTCTTGATCCCGGACCCGCGGGCGTTGACGCCGGGCGCCTTGCGGCCGAGACCCGCGCGACGCGCACGGTATGATCGAGGCATGGGCACCGGGATCCTCCTCGCGGCGCTGGCGATCGGGGCCGCGGCCTGGGCGGCGGCGCGGGTCCTCGGCGGCTACCCGCCGCGCGATCCTTCGCTGCGCGCGTTCTCGCCCCGCGAGGCGGCCTTCGTGACCGCCGCCGCGGATGCCGCCTTCCCGCCGGGAGGCGCGATCCCGCTCTCGGGAAGCGAGGCCGGCATCCCGCGGCACCTCGATCTCTACCTGGCCGGGCAGGGCCCTCGGAACCGGCTCCTGCTGCGCCTCCTGCTCGCGTTCTTCGAGCATGCGACGCTGCTCTTCCCCGCTCCGGGCGTCACGGGTTTCCGGCGCTTCAGCGCGCTCTCGCCCGCCCAGCGCGTGTCCGTCCTCGACGCCTGGAGCCAGAGCTCCCTGCGCGTTCGGCGCATCGTGTTCACGAGCCTCCGGACGATCTTGACGATGGGCTACTTCGACAGCCCCGCCGTGCTGCGCGCCACCGGTCTCGCGCCGCTCGCGATCGAGACGCCCGTGGTCGAGGCGGATCTCCTCTATCCGCGCATCGGGTGCGCCCGCGACACGATCCGCTGGCGACCCGAGGACCTCGGCCGCCCCGTGCCGCGGGCGCCGCTCGACCCGCACGGCCCGCTGCATCCCGCCTACGCGGCCGGAGGAGCCCCGCGGTGACGGAGCCGAGCACCGTCGCAGGCGAGCTCCGCGTCTTCGCCGACTACGGGCGCGACTTCCGCGAGCAGGCCGACGTCGTGGTGGTGGGCTCGGGGCCGTGCGGCGCCGTCGCCGCCTACGAGCTCGCGGCCGCGGGCAAGCGCGTGGTGCTGCTCGAGGAGGGGCCGCCGTTCACGCCCGACGACTTTCGCATCGATGGCGCGATCTCGATGTCGCGCACCATGCGCGAGGGGGGCCTGCGCTTCACGTCGGGCTACGTGATGCCCACCATGCAGGCCATCGCGCTCGGCGGCGGCTCGCTCGTGAACTCGGCCATCTGCGGGCGCTGCCCGGAGTTCCGCTTCGACGAGTGGGCATCGGCCGCCGATCTCGAGCACACCCGCCGCAGGGATCTCGAGCCGCACTACGACGCGGTGGCGGAGTTCCTCGGCATCGCGCCCACTCCCGACGATGTCCAAGGCCGCCGCAACCTGCTCTTCCGCGACGGATGCAAGGCGCTCGGCTACAGCAGCGAGCCGACGCCGCGCAACGTGGTCGGCTGTCGCGGCAGCGGCGAGTGCTTCACGGGCTGCCGCGTGCGGGCGAAGCAGTCGATGGATCTCGCCTACGTGCCGGCGGCGCTGCGGCATGGAGCGCGCGTGCTCACCTCGGTGCAGGTCCAGGAGATCCAGGTCTCGGGGCGGCGAGCGACCGGCGTCGCCGGGGTGGTGGTCGCGCCCTTCTCCGGCTCGCCCGGCGCGCGCTTCGTCGTCGAGGCCAAGGCGGTGGTGCTGGCGGCGGGAGCGCTCGCCACGCCGATCCTGCTCCGGCGCAGCGGCGACCTCGCCAATCGCTCGCGGCAGGCGGGCGAGAATCTCCAGTTCCACCCGGGCACCTCGGTGCTGGGCGTCTTTCCGGAGCCCGTCGAGCCTGTCTTCGGCGCCACTCAGGGCTATCAGTCGCTCCATTTCCTGCGCGAGGGCTTCAAGCTCGAGACGCTGTGGGCGCCGCCCGGGGTGCTCGCCGTACGGATGCCGGGCTTCGGACACGAGTTCAAGCGGCACCTGCTCGACATCCGGCACGCAGCCGTGTGGGACGCGATCGCGAGCTGCCGCGCCTCGCGCGGGCGCGTGCGCGAGCGCGGCCGGACGCTGCAGCCCGCGATGACCTGGCGCTTCGATCCCGCCGATGCGGCGATCCTCGGCCGCGCCGTCTGGATGCTGGCCGAGATCTTCTTCGCCGCCGGGGCTCGCAAGATCCTCCCCGGCGTGGCGGGTCTGCCCGACGAGCTGCACTCGCTGGAGGAGGCCGAGGTGCTGCGCCGAAAGGTGCCCGGTGCCGAGGATCTGGTCTGCGCCTCGACCCACGTCTTCGGGACCACCCGCATGCACGGCGACCCGCGCCGGGGCGTGGTCGGCGAGGACCTGCGCGCGCACGACCTAGACAACCTCTACGTGGTCGACACCGGCGTGTTTCCGATGAGCCCTGCGGTGAACCCGATGTTCACCGGCATGGCGCTGGCCCACCGCGCGGCACGGACGCTGACCGATCGGATCTGAGAGGGGGGCGCCGAGGCCCTCCCCAGGGGATCCGCCGCCTCGGGCTTCATCTCCGGCCCGGTTCCGCCGATAGCACGTGAGCGTCTCTCCCGGACCGCGAGGGCGACCATGCGACGTCTCGTGCTCTGTGCCGCCGTGCTGCTCGCGCTCGCGCCGCTCGCGGCTCGCGCGGACGACCCGCCGGTCAGCCCGCGCCTGCCCCACACCGAATGCCAGCGCCTGACCCGCCAGATCGCCCACTTCGCCGACGTCGCCGACCTCGCGCGCGAGCGCGGCGACCAGCCGTGGGAGAACGTCACGCTCGATCACATCGCGCGCCTCTCCGAGCGCCGCTGGGAGCTGTGTCCGGAGTACCACGGCATGAGCTACGGCGAGCAGCTGCGCCAGCTCCTGAAGACGGCCGCGAAGATCGCGCTCAAGCTCTACACGATGGGCCTGATCTGATCGCGCCAGCCCCGGGGACCCGGGGTATCATGCGGCCTCGCTCGAGGAGGCCCGGCCCCGTGAAGCTCTACGACAGCAAGCTCGCGCCGAATCCGCGCCGGGTGCGCGTCTTCCTCGCCGAGAAGGGCATCGAGGTGCCGACCGCCGAGGTCGACATCGCCAAGCGCGAGACGCGCGGCGCGGCCTTCCTCGCGCGCAATCCCCTGGGCGCCGTCCCCGTCCTCGAGCTCGACGACGGAACCGCGATCGCGGAGAGCGTCGCCATCTGCCGCTACTTCGAGGAGACGCACCCGCGCCCGCCGCTCTTCGGCGAGGGCGCCGTGGAGCGCGCGCAGGTCGAGATGTGGCAGCGGCGGATCGAGCTCGAGCTCTTCCGCAACGTGACCGGGTGCTTCCAGAACACGCACGAGTTCATGAAGGAGCGGATCGAGCAGGTGCCGGTGTACGGCGAGGTGTGCAGGCGCGCCGCGCTGGCTCGCCTCGCGTGGCTCGACGCCGAGCTCGCGCGGCGGCCGTTCGTCGCCGGGGAGCGCTACACGATCGCGGACATCACGGCCCTCGTCGCCGTCGACTTCGGGCGCGTGGTGGCGATCCGCATCTCGCCGGACCAGAAGCACCTCGCGCGGTGGCACGAGGCGGTGTCGGCGCGACCCAGCGCGAAGGCCTGAGCCGCTGGCCGGCGCCGAGCAGGTGCTGATCCTGGCCGGCCGCCGGCGCGGCGTCGACCCCGTCGCGCAGGCCGCCGGCGCCCGCCACAAGGCGCTCGCGCTCGTCGACGGCGTGCCGGTGCTCCAGCGCGTCGTCGAGTGCCTGCGCGACGCCTGCGGTCCGGTACCCGTGTTCGTGAGCACCGAGGATCCGACCCTGCTCGAGGCGACGCCCGAGCTCCGCGCCTGGTCGCAGGCGGGTGCGCTGCGGCGGCACGCGAGCGGCCTCTCACCGGCCACCAGCGTCGCCGACTTCCTGGGCACCGCCACCGGCGCGGGGCCGTTCCTGGTCACCACCGCCGACCACGCGCTCCTGACGGCGCCCATGGTCGAGCACTTCTTGGCCGAGGCCGCCGCGTCGCAGGCGGATCTGGTGGCCGCGGTCGTGGAGGAGCCGCTCTTCCGCGTCCGCTTTCCCCGCGTGCGACGCACCTTCGTGCCGCTGCGCGGCGGGGCCGTCACCGGGGCGAACCTCTTCTGGTTCCGGACGCGCGAAGCCGCGGGCGCCGCGCGCTTCTGGACGCGAACGGAGTCGATGCGGAAGCGGCCCTGGCGGCTCGTGTCCCTCTTCGGTCCGGGCGCGCTGCTGCGCTTCGCGCTGGGCCGGCTCGACCTCGAGCAGGCGCTCGCGCGCGTCTCGGCCGCGATGGGCGTGCGGGTCGGCGCGGTGCGGATGCCGTTCGCCGAGTGCGCCATCGACGTCGACACGCCCGCCGACCTCGCGACCGCGCGCGAGGTCGCGGCGGGCCGAGGTCAGAGCGAGCCCTCCTCGGTGGCGACGAAGGAGCCGCGCGCGGGATCGAAGGACCGCGCCGAGAACGACAGTGCGAAGTCGGGAGGGCCCGCGGCGCCACCCGTCGGCACGATCCGGTAGATGTGGTAGCGCGCCCCGCGGCCGGGCCGCCGGCCGATCGCCGACGAGGAGGGCACGCCGACCACCGGGATCGCGCGCTGCGGGCCGGGCAGCGTCGCAAAGTGGGTGCGGTGGGTGTGCCCGTGGAGCACCAGCTCGGCGCCGGTCCGAGCGAGGAGCGCGCGGAGCTCCGCTCCGTCCTCGAGCTGGCGCCGCCGCGACTGGCCCGCCGCCACGGGCGGGTGGTGCATCAGG
>Ga0335070_10002971_pt1 | contig 19773 bp, 20 predicted proteins | sample Lox_Sample_13_FD_206722 | JGI IMG/M metagenome (GOLD analysis project Ga0335070, IMG submission 206722) | Soil microbial communities from Loxahatchee National Wildlife Refuge, Florida, United States - Lox_Sample_1.3 | ecosystem: Environmental > Terrestrial > Soil > Wetlands | place: USA... | reverse complement strand
TGGTCGTTGAGGTTAGTCAACTGTTGGTCGCGAGCCGCGCCATCACGCGCGATTTGATTCTGCATGTTATTGAGTTGCGCGACCTGCTTGCCGCTCTCCTCGCGTAGCGCCGCGAGATCGGTTTGCAGCTTTTCGATGAGGGCCTGATCGGCCTCGCTCCTCGCTTCAAGCTTGGCGACCTTGGTTTCGAGAATCTGGGTCTGGGCCAGGACCTCTCCATGGATGCGCCTGTAGAGCTCAGCCCTCAAGTCGCCGGCCTGCTTGCGAGCGTACCGGAAGCGGGCTTCGGTCTCTTTCTGGAGATCCGCCACTCTCTGTTGCAGCTCATGCTGGCCCGCCAGCCAGTCTTGCAGCCTGGCTTCGGTGGCCGTTACGCGGCCGCCCAGATCACCAAACGACTTCTCGAGCCCCGGCAGCTTCGCCAGCACTGCAGGGGCTTGGCTCAAGGACGGGTAGAAATACCAGCCCAGCCCGATGAGTACTGCCAGCACCACCGCGGCAGCTATCCAGCGGAACCGGTGAGGCGGTTCGAGTCCTTCTTCTTCAAGACGCCGCTGTCTGTACCATTCCGGTTCAGGCGGCGATTCTACACTCTGGTTGTTTTCGTACATTGGGCACCCCCCGACCGGATTAGGGTGCAAATGCATTCCCAAACGCGGAGGAGCCCGGAAACAAGCTGAAATATGAGGGTTACCTTACGGGCGCTGAGGGTGCGCCTGTATTTTTTTCAACACGCAAGTAGAAAATGCCACACACTTAAGTGGCGAGCGGTGACCTAGCCGATGATATCTAGGAGTTTCTGGGTCATCTCGTCGCTCGACTTGAGCGATTTCAGATTGGCCTCGTAATCGTTCTTCGCATTCAGAAGCGAGACCATGGCGTCGCTCAGCGATACCTGATCCTGCGGATTCTGCGGGTCAACCATGAATGACTTCGAGACCTTTTCGGCTGCGCCATTGAAACTGGTTTCTGCACGTTGTAAGCCCTGAATCGGAGTGCTGAGAATATCCATTCTGAGGCTCCTCATCTGACTCTTCGGCCCTTCCGGGACAATTTCTAGCGCAATTTTCTCTGTTTGAGCCAGGCGATCAGCGCCGCCGGGTCATCGGTGATGATGCCGTCGACCCCCGCCGCCGTCAGAGAGTCCCAGTCCTGGGGCGTATTTGCCGTCCATGGAATCACTTGCAGGGCTGCGCGGTGGGCCTCCACGACCCGCGCTGGCGTTACCATTCCTTTTTCGGGCGCGATAATTTCGGCTCCCGCGCTGCGCGCCACGGTCACGAAATCGCCCAGTTTTTCGTCTTCGTCGAGGGCGGCGAGACGGACACCGGCTGCCCTCAGGGCCCGGAGCGGCCGGAAATCGAAAGACTGCACGATCACGCGCGAGCGCAACCCGTGGCGATCGATGGCCTGGAACACCAGCTCTGCGAAGCGCTCGGGCGTGGGCGTGTATTGTGGCTGATTTACGGAGATCTTCAATTCGATGTTGAAGAGAAACTGGCCGCGGACTGCCAGCGTGAGGACCTCGTCGAGCGACGGAATGCGAGCGCCGGGAACCGGGGTTTGCCTCGGGTAACGCGGATTGACGAGCGAACCGCAGTCCCATCGCCGGAGCTCGTCGAATGTCAGCTCGCGAATGACCCGGCTGCCGCCTGGGCTGCGGCAGATTGCGGGGTTGAGAATGGGATCGTGCGAGATCACCAGCACGTCGTCTTTGGTCACCGCGACGTCCATTTCGATGGCGTCGACGCCCTGCTCGATGGCGTACTCAAACGCAGGGATCGTATTTTCGGGTAGGACGGCGCGGGCGCCGCGATGTCCGTGGACCTGAATGCCCATCACGTTCGAATAGAATAACAGGGGATCTATGAACAATTTCAGCCGTCGCGAGCTTATCGGGGTTGCAGGAATCGCTGCTGCGCAGGCCGCTTCGCATGCAGCGGCGAACCGCCCCGCACTGTGTCTGTTTTCCAAACATTTGCCGAAGCTGAACTACGCCGAACTGGCGCGCACGGTGAAGCAGATGGGTTTCGATGGCGTGGATCTCACAGTGCGGCCCGAAGGCCACGTGTTGCCGGAACGCGCCGCCGAGGATCTGCCGCGAGCTGTGGAGACGATTCGGGCGCAGGGTCTGGTAGTTCCCATGATCACGACGGGGTTGACCTCGCCGTCCGATCCGGCGGCCCGGCCGACTCTCGAAACCGCGGGACGCCTTGGCGTGCCGCACTTCAAGCTCGGCTACTGGCAATACCGTGCCGGCGTTCCGATCGAGTCGCGGCTTGCTGAAGTACGGCGTGATGTTACCGGACTGGTAGCGATTGCCAAAGACAGTGGCATTGTTGCGGGATATCACAATCACTCCGGTAATTATGTAGGCGCGGCGGTGTGGGACATTCGCAGCATCATCGGTGACATGGACCCGCACTGGATCGGCTACTACTTCGATCCGTGCCACGCGACGGCTGAGGGCGGGGAAGGCGGATGGCGGATTTCGTTGCGCATGGCGCTCGAGCGCATCAAGATCGTGGCGATCAAGGATTTCTTTTGGGAGAAGCGTGCGGGCAAGTGGGAGATGCGCATGTGCCCGTTGGGTGAAGGCATGGTTCGCTGGCCGGAAGTTTTCGCCACGCTGCAGAAAGCGCGGTTCGGGGGACCGATTTCGCTGCACATGGAATATGAGGCGGCAGATGAAATCGCAGCCATCGCGCGCGACTTTGCATTCTTGCGCAAGCAGGTGGATGCCGCCTACGGAGGCGTATGATGAAGGTTCTCGCATTGACGCTGATGAGTTTCGCAACGATCATCGCTGACCAGGGCTGGTACCCGCACGAAGGCGGCCTGCTGAAGTATCGCGTGAACATCCGCTTCGGCGAAGAGCCGGACACGATGCCGGACGGATGGAAGTTCGGGCGCGTGTCTTCCGTCGCTGTCGATTCCACGGGTCACGTGTACGTCTTCCATCGCGGCGCGAAGGCCGATCCCATGGTGGTCTTCGACGCCAAGGGCAAGTTCGTTCGCTCGTGGGGCAAGGGGATGTTCGGCAACCCGCATGGCCTGCGTATCGATAAGCAGGATCACGTCTGGATCACCGACAACGGCGATCATCAGGTGATGGAGTTCACCAAAGAAGGACAACTGCGGCGCTCGTGGGGAATCAAAGGGAAGGCGGGCACGGACGAGAACACATTCAACCGGCCGACGGACATCGCTTTTGCTCCTACCGGCGAGTTTTACGTCTCAGATGGGTACGGCAATTCGCGCGTGGTGAAATTTTCGCGCGACGGGAAATATCTGCTCGACTGGGGGAAGCGCGGTACCGGCCCCGGTGAATTCAACACGCCGCATTCGGTGGCGGTGGATTCGCACGGGACCGTCTACGTGAGCGACCGCGAGAATAACCGCATCCAGATTTTCGATCCGAACGGGAAATTTCTGCGGCAGTGGACGCATTTGGGCGCCACGCAGAACATCTTCATCACGCCCAAAGACGAGATGTGGATCATCACGCATCGCGACAATATTGAAAATCTCACTTACGACACGCTGGCCGGCCGCATCATGCATATCGATCTGGCGACGGGCAAGATTCTGGGCGCGATGGAGAGCCCGGGCCACTGGATCCACGTGACGCCGGCAGGAGAGATTTTCATCGGCAGCCTCACAGGCAACGTGTTTCGCTGGTATCCAGGATGGCTCGAGCACGGGCTGGGTGCGGAAGAAGGGTTAAGGCCGGCGAATTAGATGCGCCGGTGGCTGTACTGGTGCTTGGTTGTTCCCCTCTATTGGGCGATTGTCGTGTACATTCTGCGTGAGGCGAGCCCTGTGTACATCGATGGCGGCGGACCGATGCCGAGCTTCTATTGGGGTAGGCATCGGCATTCTCCAGGATTGGGCGAACACCAAAAGAAGCGTGCACCCTATGATCGCTTGTTCAGCATCCCGTATTACGCGGCGGGTCTGATCGTCACGGTCGTGGGGTGCGGGATTGGTCCTTGGGTCGTCAAATATTCCGCCAGACTTCGCTGGCGGATATTCGCGATTTCTTCAGCGGCAACACTCATCATGTTGCTCACGTGTGCCGTCATATCGGATGCGGGTGGCTTGCTGGGCTGGTGGATGGGCCCGATGTTCCTACTGATGCGCTCATTTTCCGGCCCTGACATTTTTGTCCTGGCGAAGATTTTTCTTGCCGCAAGCGTCCTCAGTGGAGCCGTAGCGCTAGGCTGGAGTTTTGTTGCGCCGCGGGAATCGACAGAAAACTAAACTCAAATCGGCCTCCGAACAAAAGGGACAGGCACCACCGTCCACGACGAGCGCGCGGTTAGTTTGTGGGCGTCTCGATTAGGGACGGCGGAGCCAGTCCCCGACGCGCTCGATTTGGCAACGACTGACTCGGTCGACGGCCAGATCTATTCGGCGCGCAGCACCTCTAGCGGTTTTTGGCCCAGGATGCGGAAGCTGGCCATCCATCCGGCGGCGTTGGCGACGAGCGCGGTGAGGACAATACAGAGCAGGTTGGGCACGACGTCGATGCGGAAATCGGCGTCCAGCCAGCGCTTGAGCAGTAGCGCGGAAAAAGCGGTTGCCAGCAGGCTTCCCATCAGGCCGGCCACCGCGCCGAGAACCAGAAATTCCACCGAGAAAATCCCGGCTACGCGTTTTCGCGTGGCGCCCAACGTCTTGAGAATCACCACCTCGCGGATCCGGCGAAAGCGCGTACCGGCTACGCTGGACGCCAGAATCACGATGCCGGCGAGAATCGCAAACATCGAAATGAAGCGCACCACGAGCGCGATTTGATCCACCACCTGCTGGACGATTTCCAGCACGTCCGCGACGTTGACGACGGTCACGGTCGGAAATCTTTCGTACGTCGCGCGCTGGAGCTGGGCCACGGCACGGGGGGCGACGCGCACGCCGCCGTAGTAAATGATGGGCAGTCCATCCAGCGTTCCAGCGTTGAAGATGAATTCGATGCGTCCGTACATGTGAATCTCATCGATGCGATGGATAGCGGCGACCCGCGCGTGGATGGTGCGGCCGGCGGCTTCCCATTCAATGTGCGATCCCGGATGCACGTGAAGAATGCGGGAGGCTTCCTCGGCGATGGAAAGCTGCGGTTCAGATGGAGGCGCCTTTGGATTCCACCACGCGCCCTGAAGAACCGCCGTGTGCGCCGGCTTGTCCGCGGCTTGGGCAACGGCGCGCGTTCGCTGGAAACGGCGGCCCCAGGCCTTCAGGTTGAGCGAGTCGATCGGCTTGCCATCGATGCTGACGATTTTCGCCGCCACCGTGCCCACGACGTCCGGTGCTCCTTCGATGCCGCGCTGGGAGCGGATCAGATCGACTAGCGGGTCGCGTTCTCTAGCCGTGATATCCAAAAGGAAAACGTTCGGCATGCCCGGCGGAGCGCTCTTGAACATCTCGGCCATCATCCCTCGCTGGACCAGAAAGATGGTGAGCGTAAACATGACGCCGATCCCCAGCGCGACCAACGCGGCCTGCGCGTGATTCCCCGGCCGGTAGAGGTTCGCCACGCCATGACGCAGCGAGGCGGGTAGCAGGCGCGGCCAGCGGCGCACAAACGCGCGCACGGAGCGGAGCAGAAGCCAGGCGATCGCCGACAGCACCAGCAGGCTCACCACGAGCGCAGCCACGAACGCGACGCCGGTGCGCACCGACTCGCGCAGAGTGCCGATTTGCAGCCAGCCGGCAATTACGCCGATGCCGCAGAGAATCGCGCCGCCAGCGACGAGAGAGGCGCGCGCATCGCGCAGCCGTTGTTTCCAGCCCGGCCGCACTTCAGCCATTTCGCGGCGGAAGATGACACCGGGCCGGATTTTCCGGATGCCAAGCAGCGGAGGCAACGTAAACAGCAGCGTGGTCAGGATGCCGACCGCCAGTCCCTGGATGGCCGTGCTCGGATCCCAATGCAGCTCCGGCCGGAGATGAAAGTAGCGAGCGATCAGGGGAGGGAAGGCCGCCTCCACCAGCGAGCCGAAGGCGATCCCGACCATCCCGCCGGCCAGGCCCAGCCCGATGGTTTGCAGCAGATAGATCTGGATGACTTCCCGCGTGCGGGCGCCGATGCATTTCATGATGGCGATCGAATCCATCTTCTGCTGGAGGTGCGCCTGCATGGCTGTCGCGACCCCCAGCGCGCCGACGATGAGCGCGATCAGGCTGACGAGGCTGAGAAAGGTAGTGGCGCGGTTCAGGCCCTGGGTGATGATCGGGTGCGTCTCGCGGAAATCGGCGATCAGGGCTTCGGGGAATGATTTCTGCAAAGTCTCACGCACCTGTTGGATGCCGGGAGAACCTGGAGTCAGCCGGAACAGATACCGCTCGGAGGCGCGGCTTCCGAGGCTCATGAGGCCGGTGCGGTCCAGACCTTCGCGCGTGATCATCACGCGAGGACCGACGTTCAAGCTGCCGGACATGCGATCCGGTTCTGAAGTGACGACGCCTACGATGCGGAATGTCTGGCCGCCGAGGCGGACGGAATCGCCCACGGCCACGTTCAAGCGAAGCAGCAGGTCTTCGGAGACGGCAACCGAATCGGCAGTCAGCACCAGCGGCAGCGATCCCGGCGGATCCAGCTTGACCTGGCCGTAGAACGGGTAGACGTGCGGATCGACGGCTTTGATCGACACCAGCACCGGATTGGGAACGGCGGAGGACGAAACCATAGAAAGCGTCTCTGTAACCCAGGTGCGTTGAACGCCGTGACGCATTAGCTGGTCCATGGTCGCGGTCTGCTGCGCATTGGGCAGCGCGAAGACGCGCAGGGAGAGATCGGCGGCCATCAAGGTCCGCGCTTCGCGAAGCAACATGCCGTAAAATGCGCGGCTGAAACCGCGGACGCCGGTGAGCGAACCTACGCCGATCGCGACCGCAACGATCACAAAGAGGAACTTGGCGGAGGACGCTCGCGCCTCGCGCCACGCAATCTTGGAGGCCGTACTCCAGGAGAGCCGGTTACGCATCGAGAACCACCCGGCCGTCGCGTAGCGTGATGCGGCGATCGGCCTGTTCCGAGATCTGCTGGTCGTGCGTTACCAGCACGAGCGTGGTGCCTTCGCGGCGGTTCAGCGCAATCAGCAGTTCGAGAACCATGCGGCCGTTGGTGGTGTCCAGGTTGCCGGTCGGTTCATCGGCCAGCAGGATCGGGGGCCGCACCACGAAGGCGCGCGCCAGTGCCACGCGCTGTTGCTCGCCGCCCGAAAGCTGCACAGGGTAGTGATCGCGCCGGTCGAGCAGGCCCACGCGTTCGAGCAGTTCACGCGCGCGCTCCGCGCCGTTCGCGGCATGGCCGGAAAGTTCGAGCGGAAGCAGGACGTTCTCTTCGGCGGTCAGTGTGGGAATCAGGTGATACGACTGAAACACGAAGCCGATCTTGCGTCCACGCAGGAGCGCCAGTTCATCTTCTTCGAGACCGGTGATGTCCTCGCCATCCAAAACGATGCTACCGGAGGTAGGGGTGTCGAGGCCGGCGAGAAGCCCGAGAAACGTGCTTTTCCCGCTGCCCGAGGGGCCCATGATGGCGGCGAACTGGCCGCGCGGTACTTCGAGGTCGATACCCTTGAGAATGTCCACGCGATGCGTGGGTGTGGCGATGGTCTTGGTGAGGCCGGAAACCTGGATCATGGGCCGGGAATTCGATTCCTGCTGCGGCAATTTTTTATTATGGCATTGAGGCCTCTCGCCAACCGTGCGTCCCATAGCCTTCTTAGTTTCGACGTGCCTGCTGCTGGCAGGTTGCAGCCGCGACCAGCCGAAAGCGCCGGAGCGTGGCGCCGCGACGGAGCGCGAGAGCGCGCCGCCCGCAGCCCGGAAGCCTGATCCGAGGCCTGCCGTTGTGGCTTTTGGAGATAGCCTCTCGGCGGGTTTTGGAGCCGATCCCGGCAAGAGCTATCCCGACTTTCTACAGAAGGAGATCGATCGCCGCGGTTACCGTTATCACGTCATCAACGCGGGCATCAGCGGAGATACCACGACCGACGGCCTGGAGCGAGTTGGCACGGTGACGGCGCTCAAGCCATCCATCGTGATCGTGGAATTTGGCGGCAACGATGGACTGCGCGGGCTGCCGGTGGGCACGACGCTAGCGAATCTGGAACAGATCATAGTGGCGTTGCAGAAGGCCGGAGCGAAGGTCGTGCTCGCGGGCATGACGCTTCCACCCAACTACGGCCCCGACTACATCCGCTCGTTCGAGGCCGTTTACCGCGATCTGGCGAGAAAATACCGGCTCCCCTTGATTCCCTTCCTGCTGCGCGGGGTTGGAGGCCACGTGGACCTGATGCAGCGCGACGGGATTCACCCCACGGGGGAAGGCAACCGCATTGTGGCGCAAAATGTGATGCAGACACTCGAGCCGCTGTTGCGCAAGTCGGCCGCGGCTAGCGTTGGGCGGTCTTCACATCCGGCGCCACGCGTTCTAACGCCGACTTCAGCTCGCCGGGGTGAAATCCGAAAGGTCCGGGTCCGCTCTTGTAGGCGACTCGGCCATCGCGATCGATCAGATACAGACGGTCGGGCCAGCTAGTGTACGCGGATTCGGTGGTATTCTTCACGCCGTCAACCAGGGCTGGAATCTCAATTCCGAGCTTACGCACGCAAGACGAAGCGACGCTTCCTCGTTCCTCGAAGGTGTGGGGAGTGGCGACCGAGACATTTCCGGCCAGCCGCCAGGAGTCGCTGGCGTGTGCTTCCTGGATGTACACGACGTAGAAAGCTACGCGGTCCTTATACTCCCGGTACAACTTGTTAAGCGCGGGAACCTCCCGGCGAAAAGGCGGTCAAGTGTAGCTGCCGAAGACCAGTGCCACGGGCTTCTGACCGCGAAAGGAGGCCAGTTCGACGGTCTCCTGGCTGTGAAGCAAAGGCAGGCGGAAGTCTGGCGCCATGTCGCCGGGCTTCAGGTGCCCGGCGCGAGCCAGCATCATCAATGGCCCGATGGGCACGATCATGAACAGCAGGCCGGGCTTCTCGGAGGTCGGCAGTTTCGCCACGATCGCCGCGAAGCGGGCCGGGGGCAGGGAAACGACCACCCACACCACGGCAGCCAGCAGCAGGTAGGCCGAGAAAAAACCGATAACGATCTTCTTCCACAGCTTCATGCTTGAATGGAATTACAACATGCCCGGAGAGCCGCCGGCAACCGACACCATCTTCTATGACGGCCATTGCGGCCTGTGTCATCGCTGGGTGCGATTCGTCGTGGCGATGGATCGTGATGGGCGCGCATTCCGATTTGCTCCTCTCGGGGGCGAGACCTTTCAAGCCAGGGTGCCGGAGAACGCCCGAGCCGGGCTGCCGGACAGCGTGGTTGTGCAGACTGGCGGGGGGTTGCTCCTGGTACGCTCCGATGCGGCCGTTTATATTCTTCGTCGGCTGGGAGGCGGCTGGCGGGCACTTGGCGCAGCCATTCTCCTGGTCCCGCGGCCGCTTCGCGATGGCTCTTATGACTGGATCGCGCGCATGCGGACTCGCTGGTTTGCCCGTCCGCCGGATGTGTGTCCGATGTTGCCTGCCGAGCTGCGGAAACGATTCGATCCTTAGGAAGAACCGTACGGTGGATCGCCCCTCTGTACACGAATTTACATCCCCTCGGTTGTGTTTTCCGATAGAGTAGCCGTAGAATCGCCAAGCTGGTGATAGACATGGTAAATTGGGTAACCACGCAACGGGAGTGCCCACGATGAAGTTGTCGGTAGTTCTGGCCTTATTTTTCCTGACCCCACTTGTAGCTAGCGAAGCTGTGGATCGAGCCCGGCAGCTCGAGAAATCGGGCGATGTAGGCGGCGCCCGCGCGGTTCTTGCCGCCGCCGCGCAGCACACGCCCGGCGACCTCGACGCGTTGAAGGAGTACGCGGCGTTTCTCGAACGCTACGGTGATCCGGAATCCCGGGCTGCCTATGGCCGGGTTTTCGAAGCCGCCGAGAAATCGGGCGACCGCGGGCAGTTGGCGGCCGCCGCGCGCGAGCTGGCCATTTTGGACCTGGAGGCCGGACAGCGTGCCGCTGCCACGCGGCACATAGAGGCTTACCACTCGGCGGGAGGCAAGGGCTGGCCGAGCTTACCGGCGTGGAAGACAGAGCCGGCCCAAAATGATCCTAAGCAAATGGTCTACGTGCCGGGCCCCTTGCGCTCGTTCAACCGGATGGCGGCGATTTCGAACGAAATCAGTTCCGAGGATGTGCTCCCGGCTTTGGCCCGCAACGTCGTCACCAACGGCTACCAGGCTTCTCACAGCAACGAGGCGCTGGAACAAACCGAGTACCTGAAGCTTGTGCATCGCTACCTCTCCCAGGCCCGCGAGCTGGATAAGCTGGCGGGGACGGATAAAGTGATTCGCATCGAGACGTGCGACTCGGCGAATGCCGGCGAATTGTTGCGCATCATCGGCTATCGCATGCGTGGCGGCTGCGGCAGCGAAGTGGTCCTCGAGACCGTCAATGCGACGCGCGCCTTCCTGACCACGGACTCGGGCTTTCCTATCGCGGAGCTCGAGCAGGCGCTCCGCACCAACCGGCCGTTCGTGTATGACTTTCATCCGACGCCGGTGCCGGTGCTTTACGGACCGGACTACTGGTTAACGGCCAAAGAAAAAGAGAGCGGCGACTTTCTGGAGTCTTTCCTGGGCGATCCCGCGCTGTGCCGGCTCTATCTGGGGCTTTCTAAACTGGACCCGCAAACCGCCGACGAACTGCGCAAAGCGATCGCACTTCCGCGCCTGAAGGCCTATGCGCACGTCCTAGATTTCTTCGGGGCGATGTTCGAGATCCGTAACGGCAAGGCCGTTGTCCCCGGGGGCGAGCGTTCGGCCGGCGCTTGGGCGGAGCTGGTAGGCGTTGCCCCCGACCAAGGCGCGGCTTTCTTCGACAAACTGCTGGCGAAGGATGACGGCTGGATGGCCAGTTTGTTCGATGCGCTGGCCCGGATCAACGGCCCGGTGAAGGACTATCTGACCGACCCGCCGCGCATGAAACGCTTCTATATGGCGGTTCGCGGCCGCGTCACCAGTCCCGGCCCCGCGCGACCGGTGTTCCGCTCCAACGCCGACATGATGCTGCTCACTACGCGCCTGCGGGTTGACGGGAGCGGGCGTGCGATTCTTCCGGGAGGCATCGAGGTTTGGAGGAATCTCTTCGTCACCCACCCGAACGGCAAGTATGATGGCAAGCTCACCAAGGCGGCGAGCGGATGGAAGGATCCCGATGACGTGATCGAGGCCCTGTTTGCTCTTTGCCGCAAGTCCGTCGAGAACGAGCCGCTCAAAATTTTCATGGCGGTCAGCGATCTGGATCGCCCGCGCGCTAAGCCGTTCGAGCCAGCTACCGTGCAACGGCTCACGCAGGACTATCACATTTACGGGCAGCAGTACGAGCTGTTTAACGACGCTCCGTTAGTAGAAGACAAGACCATCATCCAGTTTCTGGATACCGCCGAGGCGATCAGCCGGATGAAAGATCACCTGCTGCGCGCCGACACCGCCGGGACCATGCAGGCACTGGTGGGCCTGTGGCAAATCTTCTGCCGCCAGGGCAGTATTAAGGCCAACCAGGCGGATGCGGCGCTGGCGGGTGTTCTGACTCCGTTCGCGCAAATTCATCGCGATCGCGACGTCTTCGATGCGGGCAAGAATAGTGTTGCTCTGCTTCTGAAAGCTACAGGATCGGACGATCTCTCATCGCCGCAGGAACGGCTGGTCGACTTGCTGGCCGGAACCGCTAATCCCGCCGACTCGGACGCGCATGCGCAGGTGGTACAGGAGATGGCCCGCATTCTGGAGTCCCAGCGAATCATTTCTCTCTCCACATTGTTCCAGCTCGACGAACATCTCGAGAGCCTCTCTCACGGCGCCAAACTCGACATCCCGCTGATTAACAAGCTGGCGTCACGCATCTCGGAGATCCAGCTTCCGCGTTCGTCGCTCACCACGGTGGAGAAAAACGCGTTTGCCTTTGGCTACTGGACCGAGAAACATGTCGAACTGGAGCGCAAGGTGAACCTGCGTGCGTCTGTGGAGCGGGCTGGGAGTGATGCGGAAAAGCTGAAAGACCTTCGCGGGTTGCTGACTCCATTTATGCGCGACACGCTGGTTGCGTACAACTACGCTCATTACGCGCCGCCGGGAGCGCAGGTGCTTTATACGAATCCGCTATTTGTCCGTGGGCATGACTTTATCGGCGTGCAAGGCGCAAATCATACGTGGCGTTCTACGGAGCTGTTTGGAACGGGTTGGCCGTCGAACGGCGGAGGACGGCTGGTAGGCTCGCTCGCCGGCTTGCCGTACGCGCTGGCTGAGGCCGAGCAGAACTTTCTGGTCCCCGCACAGACGCAGGCGCTGATTTGGGGTGATCTAGTGCCGCAAATGATTCTGAGCGCCAAGACCCCCCGCTGGTGGAATGTCACGCCGGCGCAAATGCACTGGGTGGGCCTGCACTTGCGCTACGGGCATTCCTTGCTGGCGGAGGCGGCGATTGATCCGGAGATCCGCAAACAGGTGCTGGAGGCGCTTGGCGCGCAGGCCGCTCCCGCGCGTACGACGCAGGTTGGACGCCTACTCGAGGCCGGCGAGGTCAAGGGGGCGATCGAGAAAGTGACGCCCGCGGAATTGTTCGAAGTTGCGTCCGCGATGGAACCGCGGCAAAAGGACGCGGACGGGCCCCTAGTAGCGGAAATTCGACAATTGCGGTCGGAGCATCCGGCCGATGTTTCTGAGCAGGCCGTCTCCCGGGCGTTCGGCACGCCCAAGCCGACTCTGACCAATTCTTATCGCCCCGAGCTTCTCAAACTGCGCACCTTCCCCACACTGATGGGTTATTCAAGCCGCATCATGGCGGAGAGCTGGGAATCCAACACGCTTTTCTGGGCGGCCTTGGCGGATGAGGTTCACGCGACGCCTTCGCAGCTAAACGTGCTGATTCCCGAATGGACCCAGAGGGTAGTGGAGCGCATATTCGCCTCGCATCTGGAAGACTGGCCGGCGTTGCTGCGTTCGCTGCGACTGGTCGGCGACGATGTACGGACCAAGACCAGACTCCAGGCCTCGGCGGAGCAGAAGGCCGCACTGCAGTGATCTTCAGGAGAATAGCGTGAGGACCCCATTGAAGACCGTCATCTTATCAACCGCAATCCTGCTGGCCGGAGGGGTGGTGTGGCTATCCGGCCAGGAAGCTAAAACACCGGTGTTCCGCACCAAGGTGGACCTCGTGGTGTTGAGTTTCACGATCACCGACAACAAGGGCCACTATATCAACGGCCTCAAACCCGGCGATTTTCGCATTCTGGAAGACGGCATCGTCGAAAAGATTTCCACATTCGCGGAAGGAAACAAACCCGCCGTGCAGGTAAACGACGACGGCAGTGTGCGCCCGCTGATTGATGGGGGAGGCGAATCGTCCAAGCCGGCCATTGACCCACGCTCGGATGCCTTCGTGGGAACCAACGTTTTCATTTTGTTTGACACGAGTAATTTCATGTACCGCGGCTTTGTCTACGCCGAGGATGCGATTGCCGATTTCGTGCGCGGCCTGGATCGCGCCGATTCCGTGGCGATGTATTCGTTCAGCCGCAATCTCTCACGCGCCTCCAATCTGACGCGCGACCGCGGCGACGCGATTTTCGGTCTGCGCAAAGCGGTGGCCGGCGACGACACAGCGCTCTACAACGCGCTGCTGTTGACTCTGCGCGATGCCGCCAAGGTTCCGGGTCGCAAGGTGGTGATCGTTTTCTCCAACGGGCCGGATAACGCCAGCATGGTCGCCCCGGATGACGTGCGCGCCGTCGCGGAAGACGAAGGCATTCCCATCTACGTGATTTCGACCAACGAGGTCAACAAGGATCCAATCTCCAGCAGCGTCTTCCGCCGCATCACTGCGCGCACCGGCGGGAAAGCCTACTGGGCTAAGACGTGGCAGAAACAGGTGGAGGCTTTCGAGTCGATTCGCGAGGACCTCGGCAACAGCTACACCGTAACCTACTACCCGGCGTTCAATCCGAATGAAGGCTTCCGGAAAATCAGCGTCGAAATCGTCCCCGACGTGGGCAAGAAATATCGCGTACGCTCGCGGCCTGGTTACCGGCCCAGGCTGTAGTTCTGTGATCTGATCGATTACCGCTCCCAACCGGTGATCAGCCTCGCTCCGCGGTTCCGGGTGAAATAGTTGTAAGCCCACTTGATGAACACCAGCAGGCGATTGTCGAATCCCACCAGGTACATCAGGTGCACGAATAACCAAGTCAGCCAGGCGAAATAGCCGGCGATGTGGATGCGGCCGAAGTCCGCTACTGCCGCTGCCCGGCCGATGGTCGCCAGGCTGCCTTTATCCCAGTAGTGAAATGGATCGACGGTTTTGCCCGCGAGTCGCCGGCGCACCAGGCGGGCGGCATACCGGCCCTCCTGCATGGCCACTGGCGCAACTCCTGGCAGCGGATTACCGGTCTGATGGCTGAAGTTGGCCAGGTCTCCGATGACCAGGATCTCGGGATGCCCAGCGATGGTCAGATCGGGCTCGACAATCACGCGGCCCGCGCGATCGAGCTTGGCTCCGGCGCGTTCGGCCAGCACGCGGCCTAGCGGCGACGCCTGCACACCCGCGGCCCAGAGCACCGTCCGCGCCGGAATGTGCTGTTCTTCAGGGCCGTGCCGCACAGTCACTCCCGTTTCGTCGATGCCGGTGACGATAGCGCCGGTCAAGGACCGCACACCCAGACGGACTAGAGCCTGCTCGGCCTTGGCCGACAGATCCGGCGGGTAGGGCGGTAGTACCCTGTCCGATCCCTCCACCAGGAGAATGCGCGCCTCCGCCGGATCGATATGGCGAAAATCGTGGCGCAGAGTATCGTTGGCAATTTCTCCCAGCGCGCCAGCGAGTTCCACGCCGGTCGGGCCGGCTCCAACCACCACGAAGGTCAGCCAGGCGCGCCGCAAGTCTGGATCCGGTTCCCGCTCGGCTTTCTCAAATGCCAGCAGAATGCGGCGGCGGATCTCGGTCGCGTCCTCAATGGTCTTCAAGGCGGGCGCCAGCGGCTCCCAATCATCATGGCTGAAGTAAGAATGACCAGCGCCCGTGGCCACGATCAGCGTATCGTAGCCGGTATCGCCGTCTCGCAGGATGACGCGCCGGTTGGCGGTGTCTAGATCCGTCACCTCCGCGAGCAGCACCTCGGTGTTCCTGCTGCGCCGGAGAACGTTTCGCAGCGGCGATGCAATCTCGCCCGGAGAGAGGCCGCCCGTCGCCACCTGGTAGAGCAGCGGCTGAAAGAGGTGGAAGTTACGCCGGTCGAGCAGAGTCAAATGCACCGGCGCATGGCGCAGCGCCTTAGCGGCGTACAGGCCGCCAAAACCGCCTCCGATAATCACGACATCATGCATGAGGGATGCGGACCGGAAATCACCGGTCGCATACTCTTTTGATGCCGCGGACGCGACCCGCGACTCGCCGCCGCTAATGATGACTCATCTTTGCCTGTGCGATGCTTACCTGGCGCAACAGAATGAATTCGTACAGATTTTCCGTGTCAGCAAGCCCACCAGGCGGTCTCCATCTATCACCAGGGCGCTCGAGCCCGCGGCGGACAACATTGGCAGGGCCGTGGCCAGATCCATGTCCGCCGGAACCGCGGGAAATTACGGTCCATGGCCCCCGCCACGTAAGCATCCGGCCCCTCCCGCAGCATGGCGGGCATCAGCGCCGGGGCGTGTGAGCAGGCCCATCACCTCGTCGCCGTGCATCACGGGGAAATCCTGCTGCGAAGTCGACAACAACAGGTCGCCCCTTCGCGGATCGAGTTTCCGTGCGACAGGGTGTGGAGATCGGTGATCATGGCAGCGCGCACGGGAAATCCGCTCGTGAGGGAGCGGCCGCGCGCCTCCCTGCTGCGCGCCCAGGTAGACGAACAGCGCAACGAACATCAGCAGGAAGTTGCCCGAAAGCAGACCGAACAACCCATCGCAACAGCCAGGAACTGGCCGGCGCTGGCGGCGATCTGCGTCGCTTCATCCTCCGGTTTCCAGAAAGCGGTCGCGGAACGCAGAACGCGCCCGCCATCCATGGGGTACGCCGGCAGCAGATTGAACAGTCCCAGGAGCAGGTTTCCGAGGGCGATGCGCTCCATCAGGTTCGCATCGGTCGGAATGCGGAGAGTTTCGATCGGAAGGAAATTGCGCTGCACGGCGAACAGGATGACGGCGATCAGCAGGTTGACCAAAGGTCCGGCAGTGGAGATGAGAAGCTCCTGCCGCGCTTCCGGCTGGCTCTCCAGGCGCGAAAATCCCCCGATCGGATACATCACAATCTCGCGCGTGCGGATGCCGTACCAGCGGGCTACCAGCACGTGTCCGATCTCGTGCAGCAGCACCGAGGCAAACAGCCCACAATATACACTGCCGTCGCGGCGCCGGTTTGCTTCCCGCCAATGCCGATAACAATCAGAAAGACCAGCAACAGAACGAATGTGAAGTGCAGACGGACGGGAATGCCGAACAAGCGCACGTTTCCCACCGTTCCGGGCATGCGGACCTCGTTCCGCCTCGCCTGCTGGTCAGTTTGCGGATCGGCCATCAGGGCCTACATGTTTAATTGTCACGCAAATGAGCGCGCATGCGCGGCCTCGCCTCCCGCGTCACCCGGTGCCTGCACTCAAACAGACGCGCCAACTTTCCTTCCACCAGAGCGCCGAACAGCCAGCGGTCCAACACACCGAATGGCAACGCATATTGCAGGCGGTCCTCCAGATAGCATGCCGCCAGCCCCATCCGCCTCGAACCGGTGTGTATGTTCCAAAACGCGAAGGTTCCCCGAACTTGGATGTCGTGAAATTGCCGGCTTTCGCTGTAGCCGCTGTGTTCGACAATCCATCGGATGGAGACTAGCGGGTAGCTGATTTCCAGTCCGACACGAGCCCCGTCGTGGATGCCGCCTTCTTGCGTGAGCACGCGGACTGGTTCGCTGACCACTCGAATGCCCCCGTCTGCGCGTACCACTGAAAGACTCTTTTCACCGGGGCGGCGATGCGCGAGCGCTGACGAACTGCCGCTTACCCGGCGAATCGCCTCGCCAACTCACGGGATAGGCCGCGTCAATGAAAACGTGCCGTAATATCCCGTGATGGCGGCCTCCTGACGTGTCCAACGCATCTGCAGGTCGGGGCCGCTGTACTGGGTATTGAGCGTTGTGCCCAGAGTGTAGGACTTGAGTTTCGTGAGCGGGTCGTAGAGCAGTGAAGCCCACGGCAGCGTGTCGGTTGCGAAGTTGGCCCGTCGCATCTTCACATCCAGGACATCTCCGGCTCGCAGCGTGACGGAGTCCGCATCGAGGTTGAACTCGATGGGCGCCTCATGCACGCCCACAATGCGGCCCAAGACGTCACCGTACTGCGAGCGAAGCCAGGCTACTCCTGCGTCACGCTGCACCGCGCTTGCGCCGGCATCCACAAACACGGTTGAACGGCGCGGGGAAGCGGCGGCGCTCAACGTGAAGTCGCTTGCCAGAACGGCTGCCAGGCGCAGTCCCACGAGGCTCTCGCCCTCATATTCGCCGGATTCAATCTTCCACGCCAATACAGCCTCTCGCCCGTAGCTCACGTATTCGCTCGACCACTCACAGGGGCAGCCATACACGCGGCTCGACCGGTCTTCCATGTACTGGCCGGTCACCGGACTGTTCGGGCCGGTCCATAACGCCCCGGCCACCAATATTGCGATGAGACACAGATGACTCATGGCTCTTGTCTCCTGTACGCAATTTAGCATTTGGAGATCTGAAATTCGAGCAGGTCCGTCAGGTGGGCTGTCGGGCTCCGGAACCGGGGCGTAAACTCCAGTCGAAAGGAAAAGCCATGCGGTTGAAGCATCTCATGATCGGAGCTGCGCTCTATTGCGCCTATGCTTTACCTTATATGCCGCCAGCCCGTTTGTCGGCAAGTGGAACTCAACCAGGCAAAGAGCCACTTCACCGGGCAAAGTGACTCAGTAACAGCCGTGGGGCCAAACACCTGGAAGTTCGCCTATGGGTCCTTCTCGTGGACCGTCAAAGCGGATGGCAGGGACCAGCCAACGCCTTTTGGCAACACGTGGGCTATGAAAGTAGTCAACGCGTCAAATTGGGAATTTACGTCCAAAACTAACGGCAAGGTAACCGGGACCGATACCTGGGTACTTTCCGCGGACGGCAAGTCGATGACCCGGACCTTCAGCGGCAAGCGCGAGAATGGCGAGGCGTTCACTAACGTCAGCACCGTGAAGCGGACTGCCGGGACCTCGGGCTTCGAAGGCACCTGGGAAACCGAAGACGTGAAAGCGTCGTTTCCGGAACTCGATATTGACCCCAACGGGGAAGACGGTATTACACTGCGCGTTCCAGCCGAGGATGTGAAGTTCTCAGTGAAGTTCGACGGCAAAGAGTACCCGGTGGAAGGTCCCAGGGTCCCCTCTGGAATGACAGTGTCGGCAAAACTTATCAGCCCCCGCAAAGCCAACGCTACTACGAAGTTGAAAGGCAAAGTTCTTGACACTGAAGACTGGGAGGTCTCGGCCGACGGAAAAACATTTACCTACACGGAACACGATCCGGGCGTCTCAAAAGTGGTCGTCGGCGTTTACGACCGGATATAAGTTCGTGGCGGTCGTAAGATAGCGAGAGAGGTATTATTTCGCTTCGAGACATGCCGTCCGCCCTCTTCCGCTTCTACGCCGAGCTCAACGACCTTCTCCCGCTCGACCGGCGCTTCCGCACTTTCGCGCACCCTTGCGATGGCCAATCGACCGTCAAGGACATGATTGAAAGCCTCGGTGTTCCGCACACCGAAGTCGATTTGATTTTGGTGAACGGCGAATCCGTCGATTTCTCGGGGCGGGTGCAGCATGGGGATCGTGTGAGCGTTTATCCAGTGTTCGAGTCGATCGACATTTCGCCGGTGGCTCGCGTTCGCCCGGAGCCCCTTCGCCAAACGCGCTTCATACTCGACACTCACCTGGGCCGGCTCGCCGCGTATCTGCGCGCGCTGGGTTTCGATACGCATTACCGGAGCCACAGCCCGGATGAAGAACTGGCGCGCATCTCACGCGACGAACACCGCATCCTTCTGACGCGCGATGTCGGGCTGCTGAAACGTTCCGCCGTCACGCACGGCCACTTGATGCGGGAGACCCGCCCGCGCCTGCAGCTCTGCGAAGTGGTGGAGCGCTTCGATCTGCGCCGCTCCGTCGCGCTCTTCACGCGATGCCTGTGCTGCAATACACCGCTATGCAGCATCGATAAGGAATCTATTGCTGCACGGCTCCCCGAGCGCACCCACAAGCTGTACGCCGAGTTCCTGACGTGCCAGAGCTGCGGGCGCATTTACTGGCAAGGCTCGCACTACGAGCGCATGCAAAGGATGATAGCGACGGTCGTCGATTCGGTGATTCCGTAACAGGACGAGCAAAAATCGAGGTACGCGGCATATTTCTGCTGTTCACAAATAAACCGCACAATCGGCGCAGCTATTAAGGCCGTAACTGCAACCGCGTGTGACTCATCAACTTTCAGAAGAAGTATTTGACGTTGCCAGTTGCCTCTGCTATCCTGCCACCAAAGTCGTATCGTACGGATTGACCGTGGTAGCCGAAGTTCAATAACTGCTTAACTAAGGTCAATAATTGGGGTCCTTTCTGGTTTGCAGGGGGTGATTTCTGCTGCACAATGCCAAGTGGTTCTGGCTATTTGTCTTTATTTCGCCGGCATTTGCCACAGATTGGACGCCAGTTGAGCCGGCGGATCT
>Ga0335070_10002970_pt1 | contig 19773 bp, 19 predicted proteins | sample Lox_Sample_13_FD_206722 | JGI IMG/M metagenome (GOLD analysis project Ga0335070, IMG submission 206722) | Soil microbial communities from Loxahatchee National Wildlife Refuge, Florida, United States - Lox_Sample_1.3 | ecosystem: Environmental > Terrestrial > Soil > Wetlands | place: USA... | reverse complement strand
CGCAGGGCGCGTGCCGCCGCGGGAAGAATGCGTGCCATGGTGTCTGCGTTCGAAGGAGCCGAAAATCCTGGCCAAGTGCGGCCGAGGTGATCGAGCGCGACCATGCCGCGGAATTCGCGCCGCTCGGTATCGCTCAAGCTTTTCCAGAAAGATTCCGCACCCTGATGGTTTGCGCCCGAGAACGCGGCAAACACGAGCGTGTGGCGATGGATGGCGGAGTTCATCGACTCAAACAGTAACGGCAACATGGCCACGCCACCCCATCCAACCTGGTTCTCGTCGCCGCGCGTGTCGTACTCGAGGGGCGCGGCGATGAGGATGGTGCCATAGTCGGTTCCCGGGAGCGTACAAATAACGTTGGGCAGAGGCTGGTCCGGCACCGGCTGAACAACGAGGTCTTTCTTACCGCAGCCGGCCTTCTGGAACATGGTACGCAGCTCAATGACGCGCTGCTCGGGCGTTGCGGGCGCATTCGCGACACGCTGCTCAACGACGGACTTGTCGATGCGGAGGAACGTTACGTTGTCTGCCAGACTGGCAACGGCGAGGAGAGAAAAGGCAACGAGATGAAGCCAACGGAGCATGTGCTTCCGTTCCGGTGCCTAGAGGCTAGCACAGAACAGGGCGGTCGATTGTCCTTTGTGTAGAACTCCAGGAGACATCGTTCACCGAACATCAACCAAAAAACGGCAGACCCGCCTTGCGGCGGGTCCGCTGAGTGCAATTGTTGCAACCGCTTGGTGTTCCTTCGGCTCTAGTGCGCGATGGTAGTGTGCACCTGACCCGGACGGAACGACGGACCCGCGCGGCGCGCGGCGCCAACCCGTGCGACGGCGGCCTGATTGGCAACACCATTTACGACCGGCGCGGCAGCGATCTGGGCGATGCGCACCAGGTGGTTGGTCGACAATGCCTGGCGAGCGGGAACCGAGTTGCCGTTCGTCGGCGCGACGCCCGCTGCGCTCATGCCGCACAGCAGTCCGCAAGCGATGGAAGCGCCACCCACGACGGCAGCGATGAGCCATGCGTCGCGGTTGCTGAGTCCGCTACCGGGGAACACGGGCGCAGCCTGCGGAGCAGGAAGCGGAGTGGCGGCGGCGGCAGGCGCGGGTGTGGGCTCAGCCGTGCGGGAACTCGAGCCGCCGGCATCGAGTTCGGTGGTCTTGCCGGCTTCGGTGATCATCAGGGCACCAGTGTGGCTGGTGATAACCACGTTATTATCGAGACGCGCGATCTCGTAATTGGCAGCCTTGTCCTTAGGCGTAACGGTGATCTGAGCCGCCTGCGCGGTCATACCGCCAGTGGTGCTGATGATGGCCGTACCCCGCGATACTTTGACGCCATCATTCTCGTAACGGACGGTCGAGTACGGATTCACCGTTACTTTCGATCCGTCAACACTGACGGCCGTGGCAGTAGCGCCAGCGGTTTCAATCTTGTCGCCGGCAGCAACCGAGGCTGAACGGTCAACTTCCTGGCCGTTCACCATGACATTGCCTGAAGCATAGAGCACAGTATTGCCGGTCTCAGCCATAAGCATCGCCGCTGGAGTGAGCAGCATCATGGCAATGCTCAGCATTTTTGTAGCGAAAGAGTTACGCATAGTTCGATGGCCTCCAAAGCCTTGTTTGGTGCTAAACCTAAATGAAATCGTATCGCTCTCGGCAACCCCATTGTTCCCGAGCGCACCCGACTTCCGTTCCAGCCAGCGGGTCCAAATCACACCCGCTTACGACGGTCTGCCATGCGCGAGACGCATAGAAAAACCGGTTTCGCTGGTCCCACCCAGCTTATACCAAAAACAACGCCTGCAATGCGAGAGGCAATTGTAACGTAACGTCCAACTCTCGACCAGAAGATTTCTCCATTTACCAATTGGTTACGACAAGCCGGCATCGTAAACGCGGTCTCCGCAACATCGGAATCCATTCATGACGGCCGGGCATCGCTAGGCGGGCGGCGACTTTTCGCTGATTTCCTGAGGGCGTACAATTCGGCTCGTTACTTAATGCCCATGCATTTGAGTGCGCCTGCATAACGGCCAGCGCCGAATGCATGAGGCTGACTGCAAGGGAGGGTGGCCGTGAAACCATTCGCACATGTCCTGATGACGATTGCAGTTGCCGTGACAGTCTCTCTGCTGGTCGGCTGTTCGCGTCACGATAACAACGAACGCTACATTCTTGTTACGGTCAATTCCAAGCTTCCTTACTGGCAAACCGCCGGCGCGGGGTTGAGCAAGGCCGCGGCGCAATATGGGGTGAAGATGGACGTACGCGGTCCCGACACCTATGATCCGCAGGCTGAAGTGAAAGAATTCCGTGACGTCATCGCGATGAAGCCGGCTGGGATTCTCGTGTCGGTGGCGGATACAGGCTTGATGCAGTCGGCGATCAATGACGCCATCGATGCCGGCATTCCTGTCATTACAGTAGACTCCGACGCGCCCGCCAGCAGGCGGCTGTACTTTATCGGCACCAACAATCTTGCGGCTGGACGCCTGGGAGGCCAGCGGGTGGTGGACAAACTCCACGGCAAAGGTAATGTCGTTTTTTACACTATGCCGCAGACCAATCTCGACGAGCGGTTGAAGGGCTACAAGGACGTCTTCGCCGACCATCCGGCGATCAAGGTTGTGGAGGTATTCAACATCAAGGGCGACTCGGGCAATGCGTTTGACCGTACACAACATTGGCTTACCGAGAAAGGCGTCGAGCATATCGATGCCTTCGTTTGCCTGGAGGCGTCGGCGGGTAAGGATGTAGCGGAGGCAGTGCGGCGCAACAATGCCACCGACCGCCTTATCATCGCCATGGACGCCGACGAATCCACGTTGAATCTGGTGAAGTCGGGAGTGATCGATGCGACGATCGCGCAGAAGCCCTACACCATGACGTTCTATGGCCTAAAGGCGTTGGACGACATCCATCATTATCCGGCTGACTTGAAGAAAGACTTTGCCACCGATTCGTTTTCGCCCTTTCCGCGTTTTGTCGATACAGGGGTGTCACTTGTGGACAAAATCAACGTCGATCAGTACCTGCAAGGTTTGCAACAGGCGCAGTCGAAGTAGCCCGCATGCTGCGGATGATCATTCTGGTAGCGATCGGGTGGATCGTAGGGTTGTCCGCCAAAGTGTTGCTGCCCGGTAAGGGACCTGACGGATTCATAGCCACCGCTGGTCTTGGCGTTGGCGGAGCGCTGATCGCAGTCGTGATCGGGAAGTTTTTGGGATTTTGGCATCCGGGTGATGCGCCAGGGTTCGTACTGTCCGTGGTGGCGGCGGTAATGCTGTTGGCGTTGTATCGGGTGCTGAGGACAAACCGCGCCTAGGATGGGGCAACGGCGCGTGACACATGTCACCACAACAGGTTAGCCGCTACTGTTGCTGTTGTCCCGGCTGCTGTGCCAGCGGCTCAATCCGCTCCGGTTCCGCCGGAAATGCTGCTGTTTCCGACAGCGTTTCGTGACCAGCGTCATCGAGCGCTGGCCTCACGCTGACATCGACAGACAAGCGCTGTCCGGCGTGTCCTTTATATACGCCGCGCACCGGGGCCACATCGGCATAGTCGCGTCCGTAGGCAATACGTACATGGCGCATTCCCACGGGCTTGCCGAGCGTGGGGTCGAGCGGCATCCATTCGGAGTCGGGCAGGTAGGCTTCCGTCCAGGCGTGCGACGCCTGGCCGCCGATGACTTCTTCCTGTTTGGCGTTGGGATTGTCCTTGTTCTGCGGAACGAGATAGCCCGATACGTAGCGAGCGGGAATGCCGCGCTTGCGCAGCACGCCGAGCAACAGGTGAGCGAAATCCTGACAAACACCGGCGCCCAGCTTGAGGGAATCGGCAATGGAGGAGTTGACGTGGGTTGCGCCCTTCACGTACTTGAAGCGCCCGTGAATCATGGACGCGGCGCTTTGCACGAATCCGGCGACCGTTCCGTCGGACCTCGACTCGGCAAGGGCAATGAGCGGCTCCAGCTCCGGCAAGTGTGGCACATACTTGCTGGGAGCCAGCATATCGTAGAAATCTTCGACCAGCTGATCACGCTGCTGGTCCAGTTCGGCCAGCGTCATCCAGCTTGTAGTGGTGGTGATGTCGTGGGTAAGCACAACCGACTCAGCGTGTACCTTCAACTTGGTGTGAACCGGCAGGATATTGACCTGATGGACCCAGTTGCCCAGCGCATCGCGATAGGAGAATGCGGGCGATGCCGGTTGCGTAGTGAGGCGGAAGGAGAGGCAGCTCTGGTTGTCGTCGTGCATCGGACGCAGGCGCACTTCGTTGTAGCTCTCCGACACCGGACCGTCATAAACGAACTCGGTGACGTGCAACAAATGGTAACGGTTCATGCGCCAGCTCCGTAGTAGAAGTAGCTGCGGGCAATGTCTTCGCCGATCATGCGGCAGTTGGCCAGCAAGTTGGCCAGATACACATGCAGACCGCGCCGAAAGACATCCTGCACGGTGTCGTAGCGCAGGCCTTCGAGCACGCGTCCCGTGAGGCGCTCGGCCTCGTTGGCATAGGTGCCGGGTCCGCTGCCGCTGATGGCACGCAACCCTACTTGCAGCTCGGTAATGCTGAAGCGGATCGACCGCGGATGCTTGGGGTGGAGAATGAGCATCTCGGCGACACGTTCCGGCTCGATGGGAGAATGGAACTGGCGGCGATACGCCTCGTAGGCGCCTACCGATTTCAGCACCGCCATCCACTGATGGTTGTCGGCAGTACCGCCGATCATAGGCGTCTCGAGCAGCGACTGGAATTGCAGGTCGATGAGGCGCGCGGTCATTTCGGCTCGCTCCAGCGACCAGCCAATCTTGAGGAAGTCGTAGCCCTCATCGTGCGGCAAGGTGGCGTCGGTGACGCCGAAAAAGCGGTGGCTGCCGAACTTAACGGCGTCGCAGAAGCGGTGCGGGCCGCTGGAAATCTGCTCGGCGGGATCGAAACGGGTCACGGCATGGTAGAGACCGTTGATGTCTTCCCACATCTCGCGCGAGATGCGGTCGCGAATGGTGCGCGCGTTCTCGCGCGCCTTGGTGATGCACTGCACGATGGAGTTGGGATTGTCGGGCCGGAACGCCAGGAACTCATAGACCGTCTGCGCGTTGGCCTCCCGGTAGAACTCGGCAAAGCGGGCCTGCTCGCCCGCCATGACGATCAACGGCTCCCAGCGCAGCCGGTAGGGCGTGGCGGACTGCTCGAGCAGCATGTGGTAGTTGACGTCGAGGATGCGCGCCGTGTCTTCGGCGCGTTCCATGTAGCGCGCGAGCCAGAACAGCGAATCTGCGATGCGCGAGAGCATGACGTTGGTCATTCTTCCTCCCGCAGCACCCAGGTGTCTTTGCTGCCGCCACCCTGCGAGGAATTCACGACCAGCGAGCCCGGCTTTAAAGCCACGCGCGTGAGCCCGCCGGGAATGATAGTGACCTTTTGCCCGTCGTAGAGACAGTAGGGACGGAGATCCACGTGCCGCCCTGCCATGCGCTTGGAGTCCACGTCATACGACGGCACCCGCGAGAGGCCGACGACCGGCTGAGCGATGTAATTGCGTGGGTCTTCCTGAATCTTCTCGCGGAACTTCTCGATGGTGGCCTCATCGGAGGCAGGCCCGATCAGCATGCCGTAGCCGCCCGATTCGCCCACCGCCTTCACGACCATATCGGGCAAGTTCGCCAGTACGTGCTGCAGGTCTTCCGCACGTGAGCACACGTAAGTCTGAACATTGTTGAGGACCGGCTCCTCGCTCAGGTAGTAGCGAATGAAGTCCGGTACATAGGCGCAGACCGCCTTGTCATCGGCGACGCCGTTGCCCACCGCATTCGCCAGTGCCACGTTGCCGGCGCGATAGGCGCCCATGAGGCCGGGGACGCCCATTAGAGATTCGGGCCGGAAGACGAGCGGATCGAGATAGTCGTCATCCACACGGCGGTAAATCACGTCCACGCGCTGCAGCCCATGGATGGTCTTCATGTACACCACGCCCGCATCGACGATGAGGTCGCGTCCCTCGACCAACTCGACGCCCATTTGCTGCGCCAGAAAGCTGTGCTCGAAGTAGGCGCTGTTATGAATGCCCGGTGTCAGCAGCACCACCTGCGCGTTGGCCTCGCCGCGCGGCGAGAGCGTTCGCAGGATACGGCATAATTCCGTCGGATAGTGGTGTACCGGGCGCACCTCGTAGGACTGGAACGCCTCGGGGAACGTCCGCGTCATCACCTGCCGGTTTTCCAGCACGTAGGACACGCCGCTGGGTGTGCGGACGTTGTCTTCGAGCACGAGGAACTCGCCGGTCTTGGAGTCGCGGACCAGGTCGATGCCAGCGATGTGGGTGTAGATGCCGCGCGCCACTTCGACGCCAATCATTTCGCGATGGAAGTGCTTGCACGAATAAATCAGCGAACGCGGAATTTTCTTGTCTTTAAGGATGCGCTGCGGCCCGTACACGTCCTGCAGAAAGAGGTTGAGCGCCACGACGCGCTGTGACAGCCCGCGCTCGATGCGGTTCCAGTCGGCCTCGGGCAGTATGCGCGGGATCAGGTCAAAGGGGAACAGCCGCTCGGTGCCGGTGCCATCGCTGTAGACGGTAAATGTGATGCCCTGCAGCAGGAAGGCGATGTCGGCCAGGTTGCGACGGTCTTCAAACTGGGCCGGCGGCATGGTCGAGACCAATTCGAAGAACTTGGCGTAGTGCGGCCGCGGTTCACCCGTGGGCAGAAACATCTCGTCGAAAAACGGACCCGGGTCGTAGCCTTCAAACAGGCTACGTAGCCCAGCCTGCAGGCCTGCACTGGTCATGAGTTTCTAAAGTTAACAGGACTGAGGGGCCTTGGGCTAATAAGAACGATTGATGGAGGCTATCAGAAATTTCGCCCAGGGTAAGTGACTGAATTATAGACCCGTAGCATGGCTGGCCTGATGAAATGTCAAGCTTGCGGGTTGTTCTGCTTCTCACCCTCGGAAGGATGGGTGATGACCGCGACGCGATCCAGGAGCTTCGCCCGCATTTAGGCGGCGACCATACATGGGCAGGTAAAAGCCGTGGCTGCTCGGGTAAGCGCCTCACAATGCGGATGAAACCGCACCCTTGCCTGGCATCGATCTTGCAACTATTTTTACCGGTGGCTCGCCGCCCAAAAAACGTCGGATCAATGCAGCCGAGAAGCGTTGAAAGCGCGGCTTCCAATTGAGCTACCCGATAGAAGGAGAAATCTCAATCATGAATCTAACTCGAAAATCGATAGCGCTTGCGACCACGCTGCTTGTGCTGACCACCCTTGGGACTGCCGCATTCGCAAAAATTTTTCCCACAAACGAAAATTCCGGGACCGTTCACCTTGAGACCGCTGTGCGAGTCGGCTCGACCCAACTTTCGCCCGGTGACTACAAAGTGAGCTGGACCGGCCCGAGCGATAACGCTCAGGTAACCCTGAAGCAAAACCAAACCACGGCCACCGTGACGGCAAGAGTTGTGGAAGCACGCAATAACACGGATTCGTATTCAACCAAGTCAGACAACGGCGCGCGCGTACTGACGGAAATTCAATTCCACAAGGTCACGCTGTTGCTCAACCAATAGCCGGCCGAATCAGCCGCCGCTCATAGCTTGTTAACGCTCGCAGCTTGGAACCATTCTCCGGGCTGCGAGGATGCTCCCGCATCACGTTTTATAAAAGTAAATGGCGCGCCTTGGGCGGGCACTCCCAATCGGCTCTGATGATCCAGGCCGTAACGTTTACAAACGTCTGCTCCCTAGACGACAGCGATCTTCTGTATCCTTTCCGCCATGTATCCCCTCCGCAATTGTCTTTTCGCCCCATTTCGTAGTACTTTCCCTGCAATGCCACTCCCGCAACCCAGCCGCAATTCCGCCCTTTCGGCAGGCTGTTACAAATGTTTCTAAATTTTGCCAATTCGTCACGTCTGGGGGTGATAACGGTCACGGCAGGCGCGTGCCAACGGGCGAACAATACAGTGTTCGTCTGGCGGATGCTGGGCGAAGCAGTCATCCGAGTAGTTTGGCCTCAAATCGTGTTCTGTAACAGATGAAGCACAGTTCCAGGAGGAACTCTTATGACAGTAGGACTTATGACGCCCGGCATTAAGACCCCGGGTGACTACATCACCGACGTCATGGCCCTTGTGAAGGCCAAGAACCCGGCCGAGCCGGAATTCCACCAGGCCGTGCAGGAAGTGCTCGAATCCTTGCGCCTTGTGTTGGAGAGACACCCCGAATTCATCTCGGAGAGGATTCTCGAACGCATCACGGAGCCCGAGCGCGTGCTTATGTTCCGTGTGCCGTGGTTCGACGACCATGGCAACATCCAGGTCAACCGCGGCTTCCGCATCGAGATGAACAGCGCCATCGGCCCCTACAAGGGCGGCCTGCGCTTCCATCCGTCGGTGAACCTCGGCATCCTCAAGTTTTTGGCTTTCGAGCAGGTCTTCAAGAACTCGCTCACCACGCTGCCCATGGGCGGCGGCAAAGGCGGATCGGACTTCGATCCTAAGGGCAAAAGCGACAACGAAGTGATGCGCTTCTGCCAGAGTTTTATGACCGAGCTCTGCCGCCACATCGGTCCAGACACTGACGTGCCCGCAGGCGATATCGGCGTGGGCGGACGCGAAATCGGCTACCTCTTCGGCCAGTACAAGCGCCTGCGCAACGAATTCAGCGGCGTCCTCACCGGCAAAGGTCTGGGCTGGGGCGGCTCGCTCATTCGTCCCGAAGCCACCGGCTATGGCTGCGTATACTTCGCCAACGAAATGCTGAAGTCACGCAAAGACACCCTGGAAGACAAGCTCTGCCTGATCTCCGGCAGCGGCAACGTCTCGCAGTACACGGTTGAGAAGCTGCTCGACTTCGGCGCGAAGCCGGTCACGTTCTCTGACTCTGACGGTGTGGTATACGATCCCGACGGCATCGACCGCGAGAAGCTCGCCTGGGTCATGGACCTGAAGAATGTCCGCCGTGGCCGCATCCGCGAGTACACCGAGCAGTACAAGAAGGCCATCTTCATGCCGACCGACGTGAAGCTCGGCTACAACCCGCTGTGGAACATCAAGGCCGATTGCGCCTTCCCCAGCGCCACCCAGAACGAAATCAACGCCAAGGACGCGGCGAACCTCATCAACAACGGCTGCAAGCTGGTTGCCGAGGGCGCCAACATGCCGAGCACTCTCGAGGCCACCAAGCTGTTCCTCGAAGCCGGTGTGCTCTACGGCCCGGCCAAGGCGGCCAACGCCGGCGGCGTGGCTACCTCAGGCCTCGAGATGTCGCAGAATTCGATGCGCATCACCTGGACCCGTGAGGAAGTGGACGATCGTCTGCACAAGATCATGATCGCCATCCACAAGACCTGCTACGAGACCGCCGAGATGTACGGCACGCCCGGCAACCTGGTCAACGGCGCCAACATCGGCGGCTTCCTCAAAGTCGCCAATGCCATGCTGGACCAGGGGCTGGTGTAGGTCCTGGCTGCAGGTGAAGTAGTTAATCGGGGTGGACGTGAGTCCACCCCGATCTCATTCGTGTGTTCGAAAGCCTATCTTATCGAGCTTTCCCTAGATAACATGCCGAGTTTGGCTATTTCTATGTGTAGCTCACCATGTTCTAATTGAGACCGGTTTAGGGCGCGTGCCGCACTCGAAGTCCCAGGAATGGATTACGGTATCCAGGAGTCGTCGGGAAATGCCAGATCTACTTAACTCGTCAGAAGTATCTGTCTTGGTCACTAAGGTCGAGGAGGCTGCTCGCGCAACAGAAGAGGGAGTCAAGCACTTTATCGAGCCCGCTCCGGGAACCTTGAAAAGAGCTGTCAGCAAACGACACCACATCGTGTTTGGGCGCCGAGGGTCGGGGAAATCCAGCCTGCTGAGGAAAGCGGCCGCCGACCTTACTGTGGACCGACGCCCGATCGCCTACGTCAACCTTGAGGCCTTCAAAGGACACAGCTATCCTGACGTTCTCCTAAGTATATTGATCGCCACCTTTCGTGAATTCAAGAAGTGGCTGGACACCGCAGCCGTCAACCGACCCGATAAAGTGTCCTTCTGGCAGCGGCTGTTTGGAACGGTGCCGTCGAGGCCGGCATTTAATCGCAAGGAGAGCGCACGACTGTCCGAGCTTCTTCGGATTCAGATTGCAGAACTTGAAATTCAATTACATGCCGCTGACGAAGCCGATGTGAAAGTAACAAAGAGCGAAAAGGCTGAGACCGAAGACACGACAGAACTATCGATAGGGATGAAATCCCCTCTGGCTCAAGCTGGGGGAGCGGTAAAGGCTACCGGAGCCACCCAGCGAGGCGAAGAAGTGCAGCAGGACTTCAAGCAACACAAGACAGATTTTCTTCACCGGCACATCATGGATTATCAGCAGATCTTTCGTGAGATGGCGGTACTGTCACAAGGGGATTCGTACTTAGTACTCGATGACCTGTACCACATTCGACGCGCAGACCAGGCAAGGGTCATAGATTACTTTCATCGAATAGCTAAGGATCATCATCTCTGGCTGAAGGCTGGAACGATTAAGCATCGGACCGAGTGGTATTTCCACGGTGACCCGCCCATCGGCGTCAAACTCGGCGATGATGCGGACGAGATTGATCTCGACATCACCCTAGAAAAGTACGAACTTGCGAAACAGTTCCTCATGAAAGTGCTTGGGAACTTTGCAGGTGAGGCCGGCATAGGGGACTTGAGCGAGTTGTTAACGGTCGGCGCGGCTGACCGGCTAGTTCTCGCAAGCGGGGGCGTCGCCCGGGACTTCTTGTCTATTTTCCGGCGATCTGTTGATGTAGCCCGGGAACGACTCCTTCCTGGGTCCGGAGCTTCAAAGATTACGGCGGAGGACGTGAATGTGGCAGCCGGGGAATACGACGGCTCCAAGCGAGAAGAGTTTAAGCGGGATACCGGAGGCGACGATCAGGAAAGCCTCGACCAGCAATTTCAGGAGATCAGAAGTTTTTGTCTTGACGACGCTGAGACCAATTGCTTTCTGCTGGATAAGGACGCCAAAGGAAGAGAAGTGGCGCTCATACATGAGCTTGTTGATTTGAAGCTTCTCCACCTCGTACGTTCTCGCGTGACGGTCAGCGGACGGCGAGGAAGCATCTTCGAGGCGTATATGTTAGACCTCAGTCAGTACGCTGGCTCCCGCAAGCGTAGAGGGCTGAACATCATCGAGTTCTGGAAGCCGGAATCTAAAGAGACTTTGAGGCGCGCCTCCCTTATTTATTCTGTCTTGTTGGAGGGCTCCGCATCTCGCGCCGACCTTTCCCAAATCTCTACAACACTTGGCCTAAGTCTCCGGGAGCTTGAAATTGTAGAACTGCTCGTTCAGGGGCTTACTAACAAGGAGATCGCGAGTCGGATGGCGGTGAGCCCAAATACTGTTAAGATTTCGTTGTACAGAGTGATGAAGGAATTGGGAGTCTCAACCCGCTCAGGACTTGTGGAAAGAGTGCTTGTACAAGCGCGCTCACCGACACGGGAAATAGACTAGTCGAGAATCTACGCTGATTAGATAACCGTGTCGGCTCCCAGCCGTCCGGGTAGACTTGTTGCGCTCAAGCATCAAGGCTCAGAGGAAAGGAGCCGAGCACATAAAGATTGCCCGAACCGCCGCTACAAATCCAGCTATTTGCCGAACAGCTTGTAATAAATAGGACCGTATTCGGCCAAAAATTCCTCCAGCACATTGACATTGTGGAGATCACGTCCCTTATACAAGAGCAAAGGCGGCTTCTTTTGCTTCGGTCGCTTTCCGTGTCTTACTGGCGCCTTGAGAAGCCAATTATGACTGCACTTGTTTCGCAGCGTGTTCAATTCAGTGAGCCTGTCCTTTGTTCCTGTCCTAATGAGACCAAGCACGACGGCAAAGTTCAGCTTCGTCTCGAAGCCGAGGCTTCTCGGGCCAATGAGCATGCAGCGTAGCGCCTGAGCTGATTTACTGCGAATCTTACGGGCACGATCCTCCGGCCTAACGTTCAAAATGCGACAAATAATTTGCGAATTCAGAAGGTCTTCAATAGCAGTGTGCATCTGCAGAACCGCGGATCGAATCATGTCATCGCGCTTGCGTTCGAGCATTCCGGCATATAAGACGCGATCTTCGGTGTCGTTGATTCTGTAGAAGACTTCGTCGATTTTTGTGATTTCACGCTTCAACCGACTGATCTTCGTTTCGACAGACTGGTGGCTTTTCCAATTCATGGAACTGGGGACCTGGTTGTGATTTGGTGACTATCTTACGCCAAATGGCTGGTGGCCTAGGTAACAGCTGGGTGCCCCAGGTTCGCGGCCTTCTTCTGGCCGCTGACCTGGGAACGCCATGACTCTCCACCTCGCAACATCCCAAGCCCGCAGGGCGACATTTGTGTTAGCCGTGCGCCCTTCGGCTTCGCTCAGGGCAGGCTTCAGCGCGCGGTAAGCGATCCCTATGAAAACCCCGAGCCCGCTTCAGCGGGCGGCACCCCGATCGCCCACCAACCCCCTCACACAGGCTTGTGACCTACTTCCTTTCGCGTTGCGTCGCGAACCTGTAAAACCATGAGCGGTGAGACCAGGGAGAAGTGTCCCTGGTCGCGCCCGCGGCTCAGGCCGAGAAGGCATAACGCAGGTCTTTAAAAATTCACTTCGACTGGGTTACGCGGGTGGCTACCACGTGGGACTTCCTAAAGCTCTGCAAACAAAGCACTTCACCGATCCGAGTATTGATTTCAATGCTTGTATTGGTGGCACTGTATGGATTGTATGAGCTTTATGTGTCAGTTGCCCTCGTTTTTCGCAAAAGTTCTGGCTAACTCCTTTGTTTCTGCTACTTTGCCTGTAACTACCTTTGTTTGACCGAACTTACGAATAGTCGTGGGCTAAATCCTTTGTTTTCAAGATGCCCAGGGGGAGGGGGTACCTGCGGGTGGCCCGGCCAACGCCTGACTTCTCAGAATCCTTGACCGAGGGGTCCCCGTTCTAGCTTTTTTGGGCTACGGCGGGGTTTAGGAACTTTTGCGCGGGCACTTTGGGTGCCGGCTGGTGGCCCAGGTACCAAAACTCCGTGCCCCACGTTCGGCCATCTTTTGGCCTAACGTGGGTTCCCGCCTTCCCACCGGGGCTCCCCATCACACCCTATACAGTCCCAACCCCGTCATCCGCGCAATCCGCGAGAAATCCTGATCCAGCGTAAACACGCTCGCACCATGCTCCAGCGCTATGGCTGCGATCAGCGTATCGATTGTCGTAAGGGAGACGCCTCGTGCACGAGCCGTTCGAAATATCGCGGCCGCCTCGCGATATGTCTCAAACCCGCTCGGCTCCAACAGGTCCCACTGCGTCAGAAATCCCTCAATCCGCCGCGCGTCGCGAGTCAACCCCTGCAACACCTCGGCAACCACCACCCCCGTCAGCGCAAAGGGTTCGCTTTCTTCGATCATGCGACGCAGCTCTGCGCCGACGCGTCCGGGCTTGGAGCTGAAGAAGTCAATCCACACCGAGCTATCGACCAGGATCAAACTCTATTTCTCCGCGGCGCTTTCAAGTCGCCCTTCCAGATCCCGGTTCCGTAGTAGCGCAGGATGCCTTTTCTCGACTCGGACCGCACCAGCAACTCCAGCGCCCGGTCCACTATTTGGCGCTTCGTTTTGAGTCGAGTAAGTTTCCGCGCTTTGCGGATCAAGTCCTCGTCAATCTCGATATTGGTTCTGCCCATGAATTTATGATACACCAAAATCTATAAGAATGGTGTATAACAAGGACTAAAAGCCGGGAGCTCCCGGATTCGCGACCTCTTCTGGCCGCTAACCTGGGAACGACGCAGGTCTGCCCTCGCAACATCCCGAGCCCGCAGTGCACCATTTGTCTGAGCCGTGCCGCCTTCGACTTTGCTCAGGGCCGGCTACAGGGCGCGATCAGCGGCCCTATGAATTCACCCAGCCCGGTTCAGTGGCGCTTTTTCCTGAAGCAAAAGGCTAACAACACCCCGCCTGATATATGTTGCACACCAGACCGAACAGGGCTACCATAGCCAACCTGCGCCACTGTCTGGGCGATGTGGACGCCGCTCGCAGTCAGGCATGCGTCATCGCCGCGAGAGTTCGCGGCCCGGCCCGAAGCGATTCCGCTGGAAGTTCACTTGAGGGAGAATGAACGCAACGCAGAAAGTGCTCACCCTGGTCGCGCTGCTGGCGCTGACCGCCGCCTGCCACGCAACGGTCATCACGAGCTGGGCTGACTATGTCGGGCTCGTCACCACATTCAACGGAAGCATGACGGTGGGGACGTTCGATACATCCAACTGCATCCCGTTCCTGTGCAATACCACGAACTTCTGGGTCAATATTCCGGTGTCCGACGTGGACTACCAGCAGGTGTACGCGGCAGGCTCTTTCGTGGGGCCGACTGCGATCTCTGCGCTCACCTTTTACTACGATTCCACGAGAGGCGGCTCGAGCCTGGTGATTAGCGGTACGTATTCGGTGTATCTGTCCACCACCTCGGCAGCCGTGAACGCGCTAGACGGCGTGAATCTGGCGAACAACCGCGGGGGCGACTGGACGTACTTCGGCACCTTTGTCGCCGGGACGGACACCAATCCGTCGATTACGATGGCGGGCACGCCGTTTGCCTATGATCCAGCGAACGGAAATCTGCTGGTGGAGATCTTCGGCAGCGGGCAAATTGTGACCGGCAATACGCAAGGCGTAAACGGATACATTCAGGCCGACGACAATGGCATCGTCATGAGCCGTGCAGTGGAGTATTCCGGCAACCTACCGGAGCCCGGCACGCTGGCATTGTTGGGTTCAGGCATGTTGGGACTGGCGGGCACGATGCTCCGAAGAATGAGACTCTGATTCAGTTCCTCAGCGGCATAGCTGCTTCTTGGAGAGGGCCACTTTACGGACCGCCGCATCGCAGCTGAGAGAGTGCGGGCGATCAGCCCAGCTGAAGAACGCCTTTCGGCCCCGTGATGGTTGCCAGCAGGTGAGCGATGTTGTCGTTCGCAACCTGGGCGGTGATGCCCAGCTTCGCGAACTCGGCCGCCAAAGATGCGGTTTCGGGGCTGACGACGGCGAAGCTTGCTAGAGTGCAACCTTTGGGAGCATCGAGGGAAGGGTGAATGGTTCCGTCGCTCCACTGGATGAAGAATGGGATGAGGCCGCCGCGGTCGTCATTTACGTTAAGGGTGCGCCAGTGCAACATTTTCCCGTCAGGGCGCGCGCGGGAACCGGGAGTCGGCCCGGAGAAGGTAATACCCACTTTCTGCCACCGCTCGGCTACTCCCACAATGTCGGAGGTGTGGACGGCCCAATCGACCAGCGTGGGCGCGGTGAGTTTTTTCAAAATGGCGGGCAAACCTTTCCCCGCGTCAAGGACGTCAGCCTGTGCCGGATCGGGCGCGATGATTTCGAGGTAATGCAGAGGCCCGAGCGCCAGCAGCGCGTTGCGTGTACCTCGTCCGGGATGAACGCCCCCGATTGCCGCGCGCACGCCGGTTTGCTTTTCGACGAAGGCGATGCCCGCGTGGAGATCGCTGCAACCCAGCAGTAGGTGATCGAGCATGGAAGGAACCTTCTCCGCGGCAAAAAGGCTGGTCGGCACCACGCCTGCCGCACTCGCCAGCAGAAGGAACGTCCGACGGTTCATAAGGCGGCACGCAGGCTTGCGAGCAGTTTCTGAATGGCTTCGCCGGGGTCCTGGGTGGCAAAGTTCTCGTCAAGAGTGACGAAGGAAACGGATGGATTGATTTCCTTCAGTGTTTGTTGCGTGGACTTCCCGTCGAGCGACAGCATTTTCGGGGAGAGGAGCACGGTTCTTGCCTTCATCGCCCGGAGCAGAATCTTGGCGTCTTCGAGCCTCGGGGTGCAGACGGCGTTCAATCCCGCAGCGGGCAACAATTCGCGAAGCAGCGCGCGCACATCGCTGGAGTCGATCAGGCCAACGACACGCGGCCGGCGGTCGCCGTCTTTTCCCCTGGAGTAACGCGAGCCGAGATAAGCGGCGGTGATTGCTTCTTCCAGGGAATCGTAGACTTCGAACAAGGTGAGCAGGTTGGTCATCTGCAAGGTGCGGCGAACAGGCTCCGGAACGCCGCAGAGCTTTAAGTCGCCGTGTTTGGCGCGCGCGGCGTGCATCAGTCGCACCAGGGCTCCGAGTCCGCTGCTGTCAATGAAGTCGACATGGTCGAGTTGCATGACCACATCAGCGTACCTGGCACGGCTGTCACCGAAGTACGAGTGCAGCGAGTGCGCCTCGCCGCCCGCGACGATACGGCCGTAACACTGCACCACCAGCACGTCGCCGACAGGACGACTCTCCAATCGCAATGGCATCACTCCTCCATCTTGGCGGTTGCTTGAAAGGATAAGTGACGAAGTTTACACCAAGGCTGGCAGGCACCGCGCAATATTCACTGGCGTGGGTTGTTTGTTAGGCTCTATTCAATGAATGATGGCTACAGTGAGGTGCCGCCGGGCAAGCTGGCAAACGTGGTGACATATTTGGAGATGCGCACGCCGAAGGCCATTGCTACCAGCGCAACGGTGGAGTTCGTGGTGAGGCGGGTTGAGCGTCCCGATCTCGATTGGTATCGGAATCTGTATCGCAGAGTCGGCGAAGACTGGCTATGGTTCAGCCGGTTGCGGATGCGCGACGAAGAGTTGCGCAAGATTCTGCACGATCCCGCGGTAGATTTGCATGTGCTTTCCTATGCAGGCGAAGATCGCGGCTTTCTGGAGTTCGACTGCCGTTCGATGCCCGACATCGAGATCGCGTTTTTCGGTGTCACGAAGGAGATGATCGGCAAAGGCGCAGGCCGCGCGCTCATGGCGCAGGGGTTACAGAACGCCTGGGCCCACAAGCCCGAGCGCATATGGGTCCATACCTGCACGTCGGATCATCCCTCGGCGCTGGCTTTCTATCAGAAGATAGGTTTTGTGGCGTACCGGCGCGCCGTTGAGATCGCCGACGATCCTCGGATCACCGGGGAGTTGCCACGTACCACGGCGTCGCACGTGCCTGTTCTGTGAAATGCGGTCACGGTTGCCGATAAACGATTCCGCCCTTCATGACGAAGTTCACCTGCTCCAGTTGGCTGATGTCGGCCAGCGGATCGCTGGGAACGGCGACGATGTCGGCGTATTTGCCGGGCTCGATGGAGCCGATCTTATCCTGCATGCCAAGCAGATCGGCGGCAGATGTCGTCGCCGAACGTAGCGCCTGTGCGGGAGTCATACCGTACTTCACCATGATGGGAAATTCTCTGGCCGGATTGATGGTCCACGCGAAGCCACCGGCGTCGGTGCCGAAAGCGATCTTGACGCCCGCTTTGAGCGCGCGGCGAAACGTGTCTTCGTGGATCTTGATCATGTCCACCCAGACTTTCGCGCCTTCGGCAGCGCGGCCTTCGGCGACATATTCGCCGACGAAGAGGGTCGGAACGTAGCAGGTGCCATGCACGACCATGGTATGGAGATCGGCGTCGCTGATGTACATGCCGTGCTCGATGGAATCGACGCCTGCCTCAACCGAGTTGTGCACGCCATTCAGAGCCGCTGCGTGCGACGCCACCTTGTGATGTTCTCGATGTGCCTCATCAACGATGGCCTTCAACTCGTCGAGCGTGAAGGTCGGAACGTCGTCGAGCACGCCGTCGGGACGTACGAAGTAGCTTCGATCGGAGTACACCTTGATCCAGTCGACGCCGTTGGAGATCTGCTCGCGAACGGCTCTGCGACCGCCGTCGACACCGTCGACCTCCTGCACGCCTTTCGGCCACTTCAGTTCCCACGAGTAGCCAAGGATGGGATACGCGCCGGTTACATCCATGGCGCGTCCGCTGACCTGCATACGGGGCCCGGGGACCACACCGTTGTTGATGGCCTTCTTAATATCCACGTCGGCGTAACCTGCACCTTCGGTTTCGAGGTCGCGGATGGTGGTGAAACCATATTCGAGTGCGCGCCGAGCGGCAACCGTTCCGAGGATGGTGCGGTATGGCGTTGATTGTTTGAGCAATTGCACATCGTAGTCTTCGGAGGTGATGTCGCCTTGTAAGAGGACATGCGTGTGGGTGTCGATCAAGCCGGGCAGGCAAACACCGTTGGAGAGATCGATCACGGTGGAACCCGTTTCGACGACCGCTTTGGTATTAGGTGTCACTGAGTCGATCTTGTCGCCGACGATTCGCACGGACACGGTCTTAAGCGCGGTGTCGTGCGTACCGTCGTAAAGCGTGCCGCACCACAGATACGTGACATTGGGTGGCGTGCGGACGGATTTGTCCTGCGCGAACGACAACAAACTCAGGACCAATAAGGCAGAAGCGACGAGTTTCATGTTTGCTCCTTGAGTTGCCATGAACCGATGACGGGCAATCGCTACGGCTGGCTGGGAATCGGCCGGCTGAGGCAGCCCAGCTTCTCAACCGCGTCAGTGACATGCTGATACTCCGGCGAGGCCTTTACGTCCTCATTCACCGTGAGATAGGTCCGCATGAGGACCGGACAAGCCTCGGTTACTCCCAGGCGGGTCACCACCTCCAAGGCAAACGGGCTGGGAAATGGACCGGCCAATCCGTAGAACTTCTCCAGGACGGCACCGAGCTGGGGCTTGTTTTTCCGAAGGATTTCGTCCAATGCAGTCTGCAGTTCCAATTCCTTCTCCGATAGGGATTTTGGCGGCATTGGACCTGTCTCTTCCTGCGGACGATCACCGCGCCACATGCGCTCCTCAAAATAAAGGATGTTGCGCACGCATTCCACCGAGCAACCGGTTTGATAGATGGCATTGGCTATGGCCATTCGGACGTGGAAATCTTCGGTGGGGAGCAACAACTCCGAAATGCGGGAGACGCGGACGGCGTCCTTGCGGGCGACCAGCGCCTGCAAGGCGGCAAGGCGGTCCTGCTGCACCGGCGAACCGGAAGCGACGAGGAGCAGGAGTTCTGCGGCACGCTGTCCGCGATAGCCGGCGAGCCGATTGACGGCGCTCACGTCGCCTTTTCTGTCCAGGGCGGAGCGGGCGAGCGCATCCATACGTGCATTTCGCCAGGTCGTGAAGGCAGTGAAGCCGAGCAGGATGAGGACAATAGCAAGGCCGATTCTGGCGGGCCGGAATCCAAGATCGTCGAGTAGGGACATAGCAAACCTCTACGGTATCAGAGAGGAGGGAACTTACGGCAGCAGAGGGCGGTTTGGGGGCGCAGACAACAAGGCTCCAGTGGTTCTGGCCAAACTCACGAAGGGCATTTTTGCTTGGGGAGGGTTGAGTAGAGAAATTAAGAGGCGCGAACCCGTGACCCAGGCGGAGTTAGTATGTCTGCATGAGCGCCAACCCAGCGGTCGAAGCCGCCATTGAGCAGGAGAAGCTGTTCGAAGCCTTCGAGAACCTGATGCCGTACCGCGTGCAGGACATCCTCCTGGTGTCGAGCCTGTACGACTCGTTCATTCTGCGGGAAGACGGCCGCCTGAATGAACTGCTGATCGGCGAGTCCTACGAACTGAACCTGCAGAACGTGCCGCGCATCACGCACGTCAAGACCGGGGCCGAAGCGCTCGCGATGGCGCGAGCCGATTCACGCTTCAACCTGATTGTGACCAACCTCGAGTTGGAGGACATGGACGCGGCTGACCTGGCCATGGAGGTCAAGCGCGCCGAGCTGGATGCACAGGTGGTGGTATTGGCGTACGACTATCGGGAGGTGAAGAATTTTGTTGGACGGACACCGCACAGCCTGATTGAGCGCATATTTCTCTGGCAGGGCAATGCACGC
>Ga0335070_10002969_pt1 | contig 19775 bp, 13 predicted proteins | sample Lox_Sample_13_FD_206722 | JGI IMG/M metagenome (GOLD analysis project Ga0335070, IMG submission 206722) | Soil microbial communities from Loxahatchee National Wildlife Refuge, Florida, United States - Lox_Sample_1.3 | ecosystem: Environmental > Terrestrial > Soil > Wetlands | place: USA... | reverse complement strand
GATGGCTCCGGGATCCGTGACTGTCGACGTGGCGGCTGAGCGCGGCGGTAATTGCGAGCTGACGGAGACGGGAAAGACGGTGGTCAGGCACGGTGTGACCATCATTGGAGCGATCAACATCGCCAGCGGCGTGCCCTATCATGCCAGCCAGATGTATGCCAAGAACATCACGGCATTCCTCATGCATCTGGTCAAAGATCAAAAACTGAACTTAAATCTGGAAGATGAAATTGTGCGCGAGACCTTGTTGACCCGAGGCGGCGAGGTCGTCCAGCCGCGGGTGCGCGAGTTTTTTGCTTTGCCGGCGCTGGTCACTGAGAAGTGATCGGCAAAAGCTTTCGACCGGAGGAGAAATGGCCAGTAGCTCCAACCTGCTCAATGCGTTGTTCATTTTTGTGCTGGCGGGATTCATCGGATTTGAGGTGATCCGCCGCGTCTCGCCCCTGCTGCATACGCCGCTGATGTCGCTCACCAACGCCCTGGACGCAATCGCCGTGGTGGGCGCCATCGTGCTGGTGGGCGAGCACAAAAGCCAACTTTCAGTCGTGCTCGGATTCATCGCGGTGGTAGCCGCAACCAGCAACATCGTGGGCGGTTTCCTGATCACCGATCGCATGCTGCGCATGTTTAAATCCAGCCGTCCAACGACGAAATCATGACCGCGGAAATGGCAGGAAGCCAAGTCTTCATCGAGATCGTCTATCTGATCGCGAGCGTGCTGTTCATCCTCTCGCTCAAGTGGATGAGCTCGCCGACGACCGCCCGTCACGGCATCTGGGCGGGCGAGGTCGGCATGCTCCTGGCCATCTGCGGCACGCTCCTGCATCACGGCATTGTCGATTACCGGCTGATCGCCATCGCGCTCGTGCTGGGCACGATCATCGGCGTTCCGCTGGGGCGCGTCGCGATGACAGCCGTTCCGCAACGAACCGCGCTCAGCCACGCGTTCGGGGCCCTATGCGTGACGCTGGTTGGATCGGCCGAGTTTTACCTCCGGTCTCCCGATATTTCACGCTTCATGATGTCAGTACTCTCGGTAGAGGTGATTCTTGGCGGGTTGACCTTCACCGGCAGCTTGATGGCTGCGGGCAAACTGCAGGAAATCCTGCCACAGCGCCCGCTGACCTACCGAGGTCAGAACCTTGTCAACTTCTTGTTGCTCGCCGTCGCTATCGGTATTGCGGTGTTTCTGGTGCTGCACCCGGGATCCCGGAATCTGTTCCCGTTCATGATCCTGATTGCCCTGGCATTCGGAGTCTTGCTGATTATTCCGATCGGCGGCGCCGACATGCCGACCGTCATCTCGCTGCTAAACTCCTACGCTGGCTTGTCAGCGGCTGCCATGGGGTTTGTGCTCGACAGCAAGCTGCTGATCATTGCGGGCGCGCTCGATGGGTCGTCGGGCATGATTCTCTCCATCATCATGTCAAAGGCGATGAATCGCTCGTTCACCAATGTTCTGTTTGGTGCGTTCGGCCAAGTGCAGGCGTCGGCGGCAAAGACCGAGGAAAGGGTCGTGCGTAGCGCCACCGCGGAGGAGGCAGCAGCGATCCTTACCGCGGCAAGTAAGGTCATTGTAGTGCCAGGATACGGAATGGCGGTGGCGCAGGCGCAGCACAAAGTGCGGGAATTGTATGACGCCCTCACCAAACGCGGTGTCGACGTGCGTTTCGCCATTCACCCCGTCGCCGGCCGCATGCCGGGGCACATGAATGTGCTGCTGGCCGAGGCCGATATCCCTTACGATCGCCTGGTCGAGATGGACGAGATCAACGGTGATTTCCCGCAGACCGATGTTGCGCTCGTGATTGGCGCCAACGACGTCACAAACCCAGCGGCGCGGACTGATTCCTCAAGTCCGATCTATGGCATGCCTATCCTGGATGTGGATCGGGCGCACACCGTGATGGTGATCAAGCGCAGTATGAATCCTGGGTTTGCGGGGATCGATAACCCTCTCTACTATCTCGACAACACGCTGATGTTGTTCGGTGACGCGAAGGCGTTCGTGGGTAGCATCGTTCGCGAGCTCGCGGGCGGGCACGGGTAAGCGGATGAAGGAGTTGCAGTATTTCTGAGGCGGGTGAGCCAATCGAGACAAAATTGGCCCGGTCATAGCAAGCTGGCGGGCGCAGCCATGCAAGGGAGAATTCTGCGTGGCCAAGCCCGCCGGTTAGGTCACGCAGCCTTTTTCATCTGTCTTACCTTGGCCCAACGTGCTTTCTGGGCAAGAGAGATTCTCCTGCGACCAGCGGCCGAGAGAACGCGCTTGACGCGGACTGGGCCAGCATTCGGACCACGGGTAAGCTTCTCCAGCACCGAAATAGCCTCGGTAAGCCTTGCGACTTGCTTTTGCGCATCTCGGCGGTCCTCGCGGAGCCGAGCTAGCGCTTTGGTTATATTTGTCATTCCTTGACCCCCTCGGGTAAGTTGCGCCAGCTATTGTATTACTAACGCACCCATTCTGACCAAATTTATTAGTGGGGGGATTCCTGATCCGCCAGGAGAACTAAGATGACCACGGGATAATCTCAGGGCTGGTATCCTACAAGGGTAGTACGCGCCTGGAACTCATCCCAGCGGCGGCAGAAGGGCAGAGGTGCCAAGGAGGAAAAACGCCCCCACCGCCAGACTGTAGGTTGCAGTCAGCGCGGTGATTACAAGTTGAAATCTCGGCAGCCGCGAGCTGAAGCCGAACAGTCCAACCGCCGATGCAGCAATCACCGTGTTCATGACCACCAACCCGCCGATGAACATAGCCAAGCCGAGGAAACCCTTGCCGATCCCGCCCAGGTTAGCCGCCAGCAGGAAAATCATTAACTGGCTGGGTGTTTCGGCGCCCAGGCCGTGCACTACGCCGATCACAAGGACCGATTTAGTATCGTAGTTAAGGTCAGCTGCTGCGGGTGCTGGGACATCGTGATCGTGCCAGTACGACTTCAGCTTCCAGTGTACCCAGCCCAGCGCCGCCGCCAGCAGATGAAAACGGCTGCGCGGCGCCGGTTTTCCTGTGAACAGCGATCCCAATACATACACCCCGAGGATGAGCAGCGTCAGCCCCACCAGCCGCTCTGCGATCCGGTCCATGCCGCGCGGAAGCGGAAAGAAGATCACCGCTGTGCCCAAAACAGCCACCGTGGCCGCGTGCCCGATGGCATAGAGAAGACTCAGTCGCATGGCCCGCATGCGATCGGTTTGCAGGCTCGTGATGTCGGAGATCGCGGCCACGTGGTCGTAATCGAACCCATGACGGAACCCGAGAACCGCTGCCGAAAGCAGGGCAAGTTGCAGGCTGTTCGTCACGGCGGTCATGAACACAGGTGGGCAGCTCCAGGCCAGAATGACTTATTCTTCCATACATCAGCGAAATCGAAAAGCCGAATCACGCGGCGGGTATAGCTTTTACGATGTGTTGTGGGCCGGTGTTGTCTCTAAGCTCCGAATCATCAGAGAACGCCCATTTGCCTTGGCTGCCGCCGTCGCCACTTTGCGGCTGGCCGCAATACCGCTCGTCGTCCAATGAGTTTCTGCTCGCGCATTCGCTTCTTCTTCGTCCGAATGCTCATGTATCCTCCTTGCGGATCGGTAGTGTCCTGTCAAATTAGGACAGCACGGGTGGATCCTCGACATTGACACTCCCACAGCATCCGGTTTATGTAATAGGAAGAGAATTTTGGGATTCTCTTTCGCTCCTGCGTCGAGAGGCAACTTTCCAGCTAAGACTTCCGCAACAAAGAGCAAAGAAAGGAGAGTGTTTCCGTGTCCACTGCTTCCCGACCGGCATTCCCGGATGAAAGGCGTCCGGGGTTCCGCTGGGATGTGAATCTGCATGAGCTTCTTACTCAGTCTCCCGCTCCCAGACCGGTTCTCGTGCCGCCGGAGAAAGGCGGAGGTAAGACTCTTCCTGAACCCGTGTTCCCGCAGCGTCCGGAACTGCTGACTGCAGATGACAATTACGAAGAAGAACTGGAGCGCGCCAACGCGGGCAAGCGCCGCTGGCCGGCGTGGCTGGTTCATGGGGTGCTGAAGCAAGCCGCGCGCGGCTTCCAGGGAGTCACGGGGAGTTTCAGCTAAGCGCTTGCTGCAGGCCGGAGCCGGCTTGTGACGTAAATCACAGTCCATTGTGATAGACTTCGGAAATCTGTTGAAAACGGGCCACTCGTTGCATTCGAGATAAGGGGCGAGTCGTCACTTTCCCCATAACGCCAACCCTTCTGACCAGTTTGGAGGATCCCCCATGGCGAGCACGCGTCTCGTTCAGATCGACCAGGACCCTGCAATCCAACAGCGCCTCGCGGCCGAGCGCACGCGCTTGCGCCGCCTTGCCGGCCTCTCCGAGCCGGAACATTTCCGCCGTCCGGCGGAGCGCGCCTTTACCGCCGAAGAGCGCGGCCGGGTGACCATTCTTTTCGGCGGCTTTACCTGGAAGCACGAAGACCTGATCCGCGCCGTCTTCCGCGGGTGCGGGTACAACTGTGAGAAGCTGCCCGTGCCCAACGTCGCCGCCTTCCAGATCGGCAAGGAGTACGGGAACAACGGCCAGTGCAATCCGACTTATTTCACGGTCGGCAATCTGGTGCAGTACCTGCAATGGCTGGAGAAACAGGGTCACTCGCGCCAGGAGATTCTCGACAACTACGTCTTTTTCACCGCCGGCTCCTGTGGGCCGTGCCGTTTCGGAATGTACGAAGCCGAATATCGTTTCGCGCTGCAGAACGCCGGTTTCGACGGTTTCCGCGTGCTGCTCTTCAAAGATAGCGACGGCATCAAGGCGGCGTCGGGCGAGCCGGGCCTCAAGTTTACCGTCGATTTCGGCTTCGGCATGCTCAATGCGATGCACTTGGGCGACGTCTTCAATGACCTGATCTATCAGATTCGTCCGTTCGAGGTCAGCAAAGGTGAGACGGACCGCGTTTTCCGCGAAGCGGTTGACGGCCTCTGCGCCGACCTCGAGAATCGCAAGTCGTTCGAAATCGAACAATGCGCGCCCGACTGGGCTAAGCCGAAGTTCAAGAGCAGTAAGATCCTGCGCAATACCTTCAACGTGTTCGGCAAGATGCGCGAACACCTACGGGGTAAGGATTACCTCAACGCGCTGAAGTCGGCGACTGAGAAGATGGATTCTGTCGAGGTCGACCGCACCCGCGTCAAGCCCAAAGTCAAAATCACCGGCGAGTTCTGGGCACAGATCACCGAGGGCGACGGCAACTTCAACATGTTCTCCTTCCTGGAGCGCGAAGGTGCGGAAGTGATGGTCGAGCCGATCGCCACTTGGGTCGCCTACCTGATGTACCAGGCCAAGGCTCATGCCATCGCGAAATGGCCGGTGAACCGCCCGCATCGGGATCCAAAGTGGTGGGAAGCGAAGAAGCAGTTTGCCAACTACATCGGTTTGCGCAAGAAGCTGTGGGGGATTGGCGCGGGGCAGAGAATGTGGAACTACTTCTATCACCGCACCATCAAGAACCTGGGCGGCATTACTCACCATCTGGCCGATCAACAGGAACTGGCCGACATGGCGCATCCCTTCTACAACCAGTTTGCGCGCGGCGGCGAGGGACACCTGGAGGTGGGCAAGAACGTTTATTACACCGTCCATCACCTCTGTCACATGGTGCTGGCGTTGAAGCCGTTCGGCTGCATGCCGTCCTCGCAGTCCGATGGTGTGCAATCGGCGGTAATCAACAAATTCAAAGACATGATTTTTCTGCCCATCGAAACGTCGGGGGAAGGCGAAGTCAATGCCCACAGCCGCGTCCAGATGGCGCTCGGCGAGGCCAAGGTCAAGGCCAAGATCGAATTCGAAGAGGCGCTGCATTCGACTGGCAAGTCGCTGGCGGACATCAAGGACTATGTCGCTGATCACCCCGAGTTGAAACGACCCTTCTACAAGGTTCCGCACTGCGAGGGAATCGCGGGCACGGCGGCGAACTTCGTCCTGCACGTCAACGATCGCATGAATCTGGATGTGCGGGTGTGGCGCCGCTCGCGAGTTGTGGTCAGCGAGGCAACACCGGCGGCATAGCTGGTTGCGGATCGTGTGGGGACGGACGTCTCGCCCGATCCGCACTCAAGTCGGAGATTGAAGCGACGGGCGACTCGCCCGCAAGAAGCTAAGGACGCAGGACATGCACGATCACGAAATTCGGTACATGGTCGGACTGGACGTGGGTTCCACCACTGTCAAGGCGGTTGTCGTCGACATCAACGACGATCGCGTGGTTTGGCAGGACTATCAGCGCCACGAAACCAAGCAGCCGGAAAAGACGCTCGAATTTCTGCGCCGCATGGAAACCGCTGTTCACGTCAGCAAGCACAACACGCGGATGTTCGTGACCGGCTCGGGCGGCGGCGCCATCTCCGATGCGATTGGTGCCAAGTTCGTGCAGGAAGTCACTGCGGTGGCGCTGGCGGTTGAGAAACTGCATCCCGAAGTTTATTCCGTGATTGAGCTGGGCGGACAGGATGCCAAGATCATCGTCTTCAAAGACGATGACGAGAGCGGCCGCAAGAAGAAAATCCCATCGATGAACGACAAGTGCGCCGGCGGTACCGGAGCGGTCATCGACAAGATCAACGCCAAGCTGAAGATCCCTGCCGAAGAACTCTGCGATCAGGGTTATCACGGCATCAAGTTGCACAAGGTGGCAGGGAAGTGCGGCGTGTTCGCCGAGACTGATATCAACGGCCTGCAAAAGGTCGGCACGCCGCCGGACGAACTGATGGCCTCCTTATTCGACGCCATCGTCCTGCAAAACCTGAGTGTGCTCACGCGCGGGCACACGCTGAAGCCGCACGTGCTGTTGCTGGGCGGACCGAACTCGTTCATCCGGGGCATGCGCGAAGCGTGGCAGGCTAACATCCCGCGCATGTGGCAGGAGCGTAAAGTCCAGATCCCCGACGGTACGAAGCCCGAAGACTTGATCAAGGTTCCGCAAAACGCGCAGTATTTTGCCGCGTTGGGCGCGATCGAATTCGGCAAGGGCGAAGATGACTGCATCGGCTGCTACCACGGCACCGAGCGTCTGGTGCACTACATCGAATTCGGCCGGCAGGAAGAGAAGGCCAAATCCGGCGCTGGCGGCCTGGTGAAAAGCCGCGACGAACTCGACGATTTCAGAGAGTTGTATCGCCGGAAGAAGTTCACTCCGGCCACCTTCCAGAAGGGGAGCACGGTCGGAGCTTTCGTTGGCGTAGACGGCGGTTCCACTTCCACGAAAGCCGTGTTGCTTGACGATCACGGGAACATCCTGTGCAAGGCCTACCAGCTCTCGAACGGCAACCCGATCCAAGACACGATCGACATGTTCGAGAACCTGCGTGGCCAGGTGGAAAAGCAGAGCGCGAAGCTGGAAGTGCTGGGCGTGGCCACGACCGGCTACGCAAAGGACATTCTGAAAGATGTGCTGAAAGCTGATGTGGCGTTGGTCGAAACCGTCGCCCACACCGAGTCGGCGCTCAAGTTCTACGAAGATCCGCATGTCATCGTCGACGTCGGCGGGCAGGACATCAAGCTCATCATCCTGCACAGCGGCCGCGTAAAGGATTTCAAGCTCAACACGCAATGTTCCGCGGGCAACGGCTACTTCCTGCAGTCGACTGCCGAAGGTTTCGGACTGCGTGTTGAAGACTATGCGGAACTCGCGTTTTCCGCCCAGACAATGCCGCTATTCGGGTATGGCTGCGCCGTGTTCATGCAGTCTGACATCGTGAACTTCCAGCGCCAGGGGTGGCGCGCGGAAGAGATTCTTGCCGGTCTGGCCAATGTACTGCCGAAGAACGTGTTTCTGTATGTGGCCAGCATTCCCAACCTGGCCTCGCTGGGCAGCCGTTTTGTTCTGCAGGGCGGCACACAGAACAACCTGGCTGTGGTCAAGGCAGAGGTCGATTTCATCCACAACAGCTTTCGGGCCGCCGGCAAGAAGCCAGAGATCATCGTGCACGAGCACTGCGGTGAATCGGGCGCGATCGGAGCCGCGCAGGAAGCGCTGCGCCTCTGGCGTAATGGCAAGCAAACCAGCTTCATTGGCCTCGATGCGGTCCGCCAGGTCGAATATCGCACCACGCGCAACGAAGCGACGCGCTGCAACTTCTGCAAGAACACCTGCTTGCGCACTTTTATCGACATCAAGACCGCGACCACAGCCGAACCGCCAAAGAATTTTGTTCCTATCGTGAAAGTCTCCAAGGTCCCGTTGCAGCCGGGCGAGCAGCGCCTGATCATTGCCACCTGCGAAAAGGGCACGGTCGAAGATGTCAACGAAATGAAAGAGATCAAGGCTGGGCTAGACCAAATCCGCGAAGCCCACCCAAACTTGGTCGACATCGCAAGCAAAGAAGCCTTCCGGCCGCGCACGCCCAAGAGCGTCGCTGACCCCATTCCTACCCGCGCCTGGACCAAGTCCGCGAAAGAGCGCGTTGCGCTGATGAAGGGCCGCAAGAAGCTGCGCGTCGGGATTCCGCGCGTGCTCAACGCCTATGCCTATGCGCCCTTGTTTAACGCCTACTTAAGCAGCCTGGGCGTGGAACCGGAAAACATCATCTACTCCGACTACACCACGCCGGAACTTTATCGCGCTGGCGCCAGCCGCGGCGCCATTGACCCGTGTTTCCCGGCGAAGATCGGCATTTCGCACGTTTACAACCTGATCCAGGAGAAGCATCGGAAAAAGCCTCTAAACGTCATCTTCTTCCCCATGTACGACGTGCTGACTTCGCCGCTGGTGAAGATCGTGGCTGCCAATGCCTGCCCGACGGTGACCGCTACGCCGGAGACGGTGAAGGCCGCCTTCACCAAGGAGAGCGATGTTTTCACTGAACACGGGGTGAAATACCTGAACCCGATTCTAAACTTCGCCGACGGTAAACTGTTTGCCTACCAGATGCTGCAGGCGTGGCAGCCGGTCCTTGGCTTGTCGGAGGAAGAGAATGATCGTGCCATCGAGGCCGGCTTTCAAGCGCTGAAAGACTACGAGACCAGCATTCGCCGCAGGGCCCGCGAGGTTCTTGACCAGCTCGAACGCGAAGACCGCATCGGCATCGTCATGCTGGCCCGCGTCTATCACCACGACCCGGGCCTGAATCATGAAATCCTCGACGAATTCCAGAAGCTCGGTTACCCGATCTTTTCGCAGAACACGCTGCCGCTTGACGAAGACATGCTGGAACGCCTCTTTGGCGATGAGATCCGTGCCGGCGTAATCAGCAGCCCGCTGGAGATTAGCGACGCTTGGAAAAACTCGTATTCCTGCTCCACCAATCACAAAATCTGGGCGGCGAAATTCGCGGCCCGCCATCCCAACCTTGTCGCCCTGGAAATGTCGAGCTTCAAATGCGGGCATGACGCCCCCATTTACGGTGTGATCGAGGGCATCATCGAGAAATCCGGCACCCCCTATTTCTGCTTTAAGGATCTCGACGAAAACAAGCCGGCGGGCTCGATCAAAATCCGGGTTGAAACCATCGACTATTTCCTGCGCCGCTATCGGGAAGAGATCATCCGGCGTCGGAAGGCGGAGGAAGAAATCAAGGCGCGGCTCGATCAGCTGGAGGCGGAGCTGCGCGGTGAGGCGGGAACGAGCCTTCTGCCGACGATGAGTGCAGAAGCGGAAGCCGAGACCATCGGAGCCGACTAGATCAGCTTGGTCTTCATGGCGCGCGCTGGCATCGTGATCATGACCTCGGTACCGCGTTGGAGATTACCCACGCATCCCCTAAACTCTAAAGTTTCTACCGGCAAGTGCCGAGCCATCCTACAATCAGTTATCCCCCTTAGAACGCGAAAGCGGCTACAATGGCGGCAATCCCCGCACTCGGAGGTCGCTGTGAAACATAGGCATTGTCAGGGTACCCTTGTACTGCTGTGGACGTTGCTGCTGCTTCTCGTTGCCAGTAGTTGGGCTCAGGAATCCTCGAATCCGCTGCGCGTCGGCATCCCGCAGGACTGGAGCCAGCACCACGTCATTTTCAGCCGCAGTGCCCTCGTGCAACACCCCGAGTTGGCGCAGCAGGAAGCGCGCATCGTCCATCAGGCGATACAACGCTGGCAGGGCGCTCGCCCACTGGCTCTGAACAGAAGCACTTCGGTTTTTCCTGTTGCGTCCCAGCGCGATTGGAGCGTTACCTTGGGCAACGGCAGGATCGCCCCCGACATGTTCCCGGCCAAGTATTCGTTCGATCCCGGGGCCCCGCCGGACTGCAACAATGACTACGTGGTGATGGGCCTCAATGTTGCTGGAGCAGTAGGCCACCAAGCCAATCTGGTCGCCTTCAACAACCTCTATGCCGGTATCGGCGGGATTTGTGCCACCGGTCCTACGGTGATGTTTGCCTATGACATCACGACCGTCGGGTCCGGCCGGATCTTGACTTCGCCCGCTCTATCTTTGGACGGCAAGAAAATCGCCTTTGTGGAGGCTGGCTCTGCAACGGCCGTCTTCCACGTCCTTACCTGGGAAACGGGCAACGGATCCATCGGACACGCGGCAGTGCCCGGCACGGGAAACAGCGCCGTTGACTTCCATTTCACTCTTGCGGCAGCTCTCGATTCCCGTTCCTCGCCCTGGATTGACTACAACACCGATACTGCTTATGTCGGGGCTGATGACGGCAGAGTCTACAAGATCCTGAATGTCTTCAAAGGGACACCAGCCCTGGCGGGTGCTCCGTGGCCAGTTCCGGTCAGCCCGAACCAACGTCTTACGGGGCCGGTTCTTGACGTAAGACTGGGCGTGGTTTTGGTGGGAAGCGCGAACGGGACTCTGTACTCGATTAACACCTCGACAGGGGCAGTAAAATCGGTCGTCGTTGGGCGCAGCGGGAGTAGGAACTCCGGAATTCTGGCTTCGCCCCTTGTCGACATCAGCAATGGCACCAGCTTCGCAGTCAGCTCCAATGACGGCACCTCGGGCGTGCTGGTGGAAGTCGACACGGCGACGATGACCCAGTTAGCCAAGGCTCGCATCGGGATTGCTTCCAAGTCGGGCACCTCGATCAACCTCTACGAACCCGCGTTCAGCAACGACTACTTCAACGACCCATCGACGGGAGTGGTACGGCTTTGCGGAACCGGTTTTGGAACCGATATTACTCCGTGGCAATACGCCTTTGGATTTACGGGGCGGACCATGAATACGACGCCGGTGTTTTCACAACAGTTGCTCACGTCCACCGCAGCCAGTTGCAGCCCATGGACGGAGTTCTTCAATCCGAATGTTGGTACAGGCGGCACTGATTTCTTCTTCTTCGGATTGAGTGCTGAATGTACCGGTACGGGCAGCGCTGGTTGCGTCGTGGCGCGCACCAACGACGATGCTGCGCCGCGGACCACCGCCACCGTTCCCGGCGGAACCAGCGGGATTGTCGTGGACAACTGGAGCACCGCGGGACAGGCTTCCAGTATTTACTTTACCGGTGAAACCACCCCTAACACCGCGTACAAATTCACCCAGAACGGACTGCTGTAGACGAACCGAACTACAAAGGCCCTGCCGCCGACCTTCCTGAAGAAGCCGGCGGCAGAGCCTTTTTCCGCGTATCAGCGGAAGCTTGACGGAAGGGCTAGTCCGTCATGATTTTCCAACCTTTGTCGCCCTTTGCCAGAGCCACGGCGACCTTCTCTGGTGGCTCGTGGTAGAAGTTGGCGCCATACTTGTTAATCAGCGTTGTGCGGTCCCAGGTACTAAACGCCTTGACCGCTGGTCCGGCGGCATCAAACAGGTCGCCAGCCTTGTTCGGGTCCCATTTCCAGGAGTATTCGACCACGGCCTTCATGGGCGTGACCATGGTGATTTTGCTGATCTCCACCAGCTTTCGCTGCGCCAGCGGAACTGCATACTCGTCATTGCCATCCTTGTTCTTGGACTTCTTCACTCCCGCGATGTCGGTCAGGAACGCTTCTCCCTGTGGGGTCAGCGCGACCGGTGTGCCAGACTTGGTCTTCTTGCCCATCTTCAGGTAGCCGGCCTGCTCCAGCAGGCGATAATGGGGATCTTGCAGTTCCTCGCTCACGTTCGCTTCGATCATGCCGGTCTGAAAGTGCAGAGTTGGCGTACCCTGGTGCTCGAGTATCGATAACACGATTGGAGTGGCCTCGGCGGTGGTTAGCTTTCTCCTGGTCTCCAACACGAAATACAATGTCCCGGCCACAATGGCGACGATCATGGCAACGATCAAGAGCAGCGGAACAATCGAGGATCGCTTTTCCATCTCAATCTCTTGCTCGAACATGGCATCCTCCCAGCGGATTCGGGCTGCCGTGAAAAGGCCAATTCCGAATCGCCTCCATTTTCCGCCTGAAACTCTCTACCTCGTGTGACGTGGCTCACACTGCAATGTTGGAGACATCACCAGCCTCTCCCGAGCGCCGTTGCGCTTCGGATGATTTGCAGGGGATTGCAGCCCGACTCCGGTGAGGGCTTGCGCGGATTGCCCTAATTGATTGATTTCCAATGAGTTAACGGCAGGCCGGCCCTGGCAGACGAATTGCCTCGAAGGAGATCGAGGTGGGGTGTGCCGAGGACGTAGACGATGATCACCAGGAGGCTTACCGGGGCGGTGCTGCTGGCGGGATTGGGCAGTCTCGTGGCGTGGGGTACGACCCCGGGCTGTCCTGTCCTGAGGGAACGGGCGCCACTGGGTCGCCTGGAGGAACACCTGCGCCGCGTGCCGGTGCACACATCTGACTTCTCGCCGCTAGCCGAGCCCTTGGCGCTGCCACGATGCGAGGATGTTCGCCCGCCGGAAGCTCTGGCTACTCCAGATCCTCTGCTGCGACTCACAGATGAGAATCTGCGGGTTCGAATCAGTTTTATTGTGGGCGCGGACGGGCGCGTGCACAGTGCCTTTGTCATGGAAAGCGGAGGACCACAAGAAGACCAGGCGGTACTGCGCGCGGTGCGTCGCTGGCGATTTCGCCCCGCCATGTGCAACGGGGTTCCCACTGATTCGGAGGCCCGCGTACAATTTGGTCTCCGCTAGGCGCAGTTTCTCCTACAATAACGGCGGTGAGGTTGCCGTGGACCCAAAGAAACCTAATCTTCCAGATCCGGCTGGCGAAGAGCGCCGTGAGCTCCCCGAGAACCCCGAAGAGTTCTTTCAGCGCATGCCGGGCAGCTTTCACTGGCCCAAGCCGACGGCTGAGGCTATCGCCGCCGCTGTGGAGGCGATCCAGCAGATGTCGAGTGGCACTTCCGGAGAGGACGGCGCACTGGCCATCGATACTACCGAAGCCGGTGGCACTTGCGCCGGTTGCGGCGTTGCACTGGCGGCCGGCGTGCGCTTCTGCGGCGAATGTGGCTTTCCGACTCGGGGCGCTTCCTCCGACGCCGCCGGGCGCACGCACGCTGGAGCCGGGGGACAGCACCACTATCACCATCACTACCATCACTTCATCTCAGGCCCAGCAGCCGAATCGGGTGTGCCCGCCCCGGCTGCGGCAGCGGCTGCGCCCCGTGGCCGTGCTTCCGCTTCGGCCCCCGGCGGGCGCGCAGAAGCCGCCGCCCGCCAAGTTGCCCAGGACTGGGCCCAGGCCTGCAACACCAGGCATCTCGATGACCTGCTGGAGCTTTATTCTTCCGACGCCACTGTCATCCGCTCCAATCTGCTTCCCGTTCGCAGCCTCCCCGCCATCCGGGAGTTTCTCTTCTCCTTGCTCGAAGCCGGTTTGGGCGATGTGGAGATGGAGTCGCTGCGCACGGAAGTGATGGGCGATGTCGCGCTGGATTTGGGCCGCTGTAAAATGCTGGTTCCGGTCGCCATGGGCAAGCGACGCGAAGAGCGCGGCAAGTACTTCGTTCTTCTTGTCCGCCAACCGGCTGGGACGTGGAAGATCCTGATCGACTCCTGGTCCAGCGACCTGGTGGTCAGCGCGCCAGCCTCGCCGGAAGCGGCGCGAAAAGGGAACGAGCCCGCCGTCCCGCCTCGCAAGGCTCGCTGAGAAGCGCCTACTGCTGACCGCCGGACGGCTCAGTGGCGCATACGCAACAGATGTCCTACTCCGCTCCTGCTCTATATGCGCCAATAAAAAGCCCGGCCTGCCGCAAGGCAGACCGGGCTGTAGCGTTCCTTGGTTCTTACCGCGCCGTGAAGTCCTGCCGGTAACTCAAGCTGTCGATGTCCTCAAACATCGGCGTGCCCGGCGGCAGGTTGGCCGGGTTCAGGAACAGCAGGTCAAAGCTGTAGTCACGCGTGGGCGGGCTGTACACGGTGTCACAGCATTTGAACGTCCCGGTCGCATACTGCGACCAGTACAGGCTGACTAGCGAGCCCTTGTAGTGAAGTGTCGGGCCACTACCCCAGTCCTCGAGGTAGCCCAAGAAGTTGTGCAGCCCGCCATCAGTGCCGAAGTCCTGCGAATAGGCCGTGCTCGGCCGTGGGAACGAGATGGTCTTACCTCCCGCAATGGCCATGCGGTACCAGGTGGTCGTGGCGTTGCGGTTACCTTCAAGGAACGGGTAGATGAAGCTGTTTAGGTCTGACCAGCTCGTCGACAGCAGTTTCACCGAGTCGGCCAGGACGCCCGCGGCCGCGTCGGGCTCCGTCCAGGCGTTGTTGGCGTTGTAGTTGCCCAGCACGTAAAGTGGGTTTTCGGTGGCCACGGTGAACCCGCCTTGTTGATTGTCCGGGCGAACGGGCACGTTGCCCAGCGCGCCATCCACCAGTCGCAACCCGTGCCGCGCGCCCGCGGTCAGGTTCTTACGTCCCACTTGCATGCAGTTAAAGCGGTGGGTGTAAGGATCCTTGGGGTTCGAGCGGGTCCAGTTGGTGGCATTGCCATTGCCGAGGTAGATGTTCTTGCCGGCATTGTTCGTGCCTACGTAGCCGTCCATCAAGGTCACCACGCCCCAGGTGTCGATGCCCTTGCTCGTGCCCTTCCCGTCCACGTCTTCCGGGGACAGCGGCGGGTTGCTGCCGGGATTGGCAGGCTCCAGCGTTCCATTCGGCATGCCAATGTTGCTCCCCGAATTGATCGTGTCCTCAAAGCCGTAAGCGCCCGTCAACACGCCCGCCGGATAAATTGACCCGTTCGCCGGGTTGGGATCGGCCACCATGCCTCGGCGGTCCGAGAAGTAGAGCACGTATCCGTTCTCACTCTGATAGGCGACATTCTGTCCGCGCAAGCCGGGAATGGCTGGGGCGTAGGCATTCGTCAGCCACTTCTTCAGGTTCCCCACGTCCAGCTCCACCAGGTTCATGACGCCGTTGGGAGCGCAGTTTGAGTTTGGTGCAACCGTCTTAGTTCCGTCGGCAGCCGGAGTCCCGCCGTTGTTGGTCGAGTCCCGTACCTCGCCCTCACGCGCGTCATATAGATTGATGGGGTACCAGACGTACTTAGTGGAGGTGCCTCCTCCTGCGATGGTGTCCGTGATTGTGCCGGCAGCCTCATCTACGATGTTGACCGGAGGGGGGTTTACCGTCGTCGTCCGATAGGCGCCATACGTGTTGACCTCGGCCGTCCCCGGCGCAACAACCCCATTCACTCCGTCGCGATCCGCCTGTTGCTGCAGGATCAGAATGGCATTGGGGTGAACGGCGTTAGCTCCCAGGGCCTGTGGAGGGTTGGGGCCGCGCGCGAAGCCTAGGCTCAGCCATTCGCGCGTGACCCCTTGCCAGGTGTTGGTGTTTCGATCCAAATATTCCACGCGCAGCCAGGCGCCCTTGTTCACGTCCGTCTGATCAGCGGCCAGCAGGCTCCATTGGTTGCCAGTAACCGCGGTTCCATTAAAAATCGGCCGATATTGATCGTTAGGCTCACACCACTTGTTCCCGTTGAGTGCCGCCAAAGCGCAGTCCTGGTTGGCCTCGGCGAAGAACGAATTGCTGTTAGCGGGAGTCTGGGACACGTTCGCGATCGGGCCGGTGGTATGGGTGGCGTTCGACCAAATAATGGTTCCACCCGCGGTCACAACCTGCGAGCCATTATTGACCAGCTGTACATCATCGGCGTCGGTGAAGTTCCGCTCCGGGTGCAGCAGCGCCTGGGTGTCGGCCAGCAGAATCCGGATCGATGCGCGATTATACTCACGTGCTTGGCCTACTGAGGTCGGGTCGTTGACGGCGAGTGGCTTGCGCAAAACCTCGATCGCACCTGCGCCCGCACCGGCGAAGGGCAGCGTGAGCGCCTTCGCCCCGGTCAGGTGGTTGATGATGTAAGACTTGAACGTGCCGGTGGAGATGTTGTACCAGCTCGGGTTTAGTTGCGCCCCGTTCCCAGGAAGACCGCCGTACACGCTCCCCATGGGCGGGCTGCTCTGGTTGCTGTCGTTTATGCAGGTGCTGGTCGGCGGAGTGCCGCTGTCGCAACCATTCGCCGCATTCGGAATGTAGACCGGCCCGTTGTAGACACTGCTGGCGTAAAATCCATTGGACAAGTAGTCGCGGACTACTTCCCCGACCGCGTCGAGCTTGGAATGGAACACCAACCCGTCGCTCGCCTCCGTGGCGAGAAACAGATTGCCGTTGGTATGCACCCGCCCGGCGAAACTGAAATGCGGGCCGGGATAGTAGCTTAGATCGCTGTCGGAAAACACGCCGAATTGAAAAGCGGGAATCTGCGCCACTTCCACCGTCCGGATCATATTCACGCTCATACCGCTAGAACGAGAGGCGGCCACTTGGAGGGTGATGGGCGTGATCAGCGCTACCAGTCCCGCATTCTGTCCCTGGGTAATATTGTCGACCTTGCCGAGAGGCTTTCCGTTGGAGTCGCACGAAAGTGTGAGCTGATATTGGTCGAAGCTGATGTTGGCCATCGTCGGCGCGTTCGAGCTAAGGGCAGTGATCTGGTTGCATACCGGCGATTGCTCCGTGTAGAGATTGGCCAGGTCGACCGTCATTTTTTCCATGCCCGCTTCGGCGGCATGATAAGCCAGCACGTTCTCCATGTCGTTGCCGCCCACCTTGGTTTCGGTGTTGGTCATCATCACCAAGCCGAGCCCTAGGCCGGTCAGCAACAGGAGGAGGAGGAGGGTAGCAATCAGCGTAAATCCGCGGGCGTTACGATCGAACATTTTCTTCATGGTGCTCTCCTGTCATCCTCTCCGAATTTATTGATAGCGATCGCGAAAACTCATGCCGCGGGCGCCGACGGAAGTGGCCAGCGACATGGTTTGATATCCCGAGATCAGCCCCGAGGCGTTCCGCATCGGGGTGCGTGCCGACATCGTGAGATTGACTTTGCGAATCTGATTGGGGGAAACCGGTGGCACGTTGTTGATGCCACCGTCAACTAGGTTCGCGGTCACGTTGCCATTACTATCAACCACGTCGTAAGTGAGTCGGAGGCCGATGATGTTCTCGGCCACCGGCATGGGCAGTTGCCCGTTGATCTGTTTCATCAGACGCGGCGGGCCGTCATCGCTGGTGTAAAGAATGCCGTCTGCGCCGCGCGGAATATCGACGTAATAAGTCGTCACCGAGATGCGCGTGGCGGTGAAGTTGGGGCAGGGAAGAGGAGGGTTAGGCGCGACCGGCACGCAGCCTGCCTGGTTGGGTTTGATCTCACCGGAGAGGAAATTCTTAATATTGCCGCTGGCCACTCCGCTCTGGTTGATCTTAAGCGGGTCGTTGTTGGCGAAATACATCTTGCCGTCCGCCCCCACGTCTTGCGTGATTTCACCGGCTACAGTGCCGTTCGTGCTGGAAAGCAGAATCACATCGCCGGCCTTGATGCCAAACACTGGATCGTTCGGCAACGGAACCCCAGCCGGAAGATTCGAGTTAACGTTCAATGTGACCGAGCTGCCGTCAGCGGCCCAATCGCTGATCAAGTACCGGTTTAGGGCATAGGTCCAATCGGCGTACACCACGGTGATGACGTCGCTCGCCGGAGTCGCGTTGGTCAGGGAAATCCCTTGGCGGTACCCCGTCATGATTCCGTACATCGTGTTCACCACCGCCGGATTGGTCCCATAGGCGGGAACCGTAGGATATACAAGCCCGTTCGGCCCGACGCCGGCAGAGTAGCCCGTGTAACACCCCCCGGGACCACAGGCAATCAGCGAACTCGTTCCTCCCACGGGAAGTTGAACGCCACCCGGGGGTAGGCCGTAGCCCGCCACGCTGATGTCGCGGCTAAGCAGGTCGGTCGCCACGCGATCGTTCTGCTGCATCTCCGCTCGCTGGCTGACCTGGTAATTAGCGTCCATCGCCTTGCTGTACAGCCCCACCGCGCTCGCCAGCACGACCAATCCAAGCGCCATGCTGATCATCATTTCCAGCAGCGTGAAGCCCGACCCGTCGTTGTGCTTTCCAGTGCGCATAGCTTCCTCAGCGGTACTGCGAAATGTAGCTAGTGATGGAATAGACAGCGTTAACATCGCGGTATTGCGAGGTGACGTATTTGATATTCACCGTCACCTGGCGCAGGCTGGGGTTCACGCTGCCATCCGGGTTGTTGTAGGGCGTAATCAGAATCTGCCGCTGGAAGTTGTTCAGCGGCAAGTAAGTGTCGTCCGCAGTTCCCAGCACGCCGTCCGGGCCGGCCAACTGAAGGCATTGGCTGGGGCCGGGACACGAGGCGTTGGTCACGTTGCCATACACGTCGTCCGCCGTTCCGTCTATTCCATCCGGTCCCGGATCGAGGATCGGCTGGTAGTTGTCCAGGAAAATGCCGCCGTTGGAAACGTTTTGGATCTGAGCCCAGGTGACCTCCGCTACGTTCCGCGCGGAAAAAATCATCTCGACCGCTTCGTTCGCCTCTTGCTTGGCGATCAGATCCTGGCGCGCATCGTGCGTCGCAGCCAGCGCGACGCCAAACAGCGAAAGCATGCCCACCAGACCGATGGTAAGAATGCAGATGGAAATCATGACTTCGATGAGCGTGAAGCCGGATTGCTTCTTCGAAGTCCGCCGCAACTCCGAATTGCGATGCCTTTTCGTCGTCATTGTTGCAACCATCGTTTCTGCCCGCTGGCGTATATCAATCGCCAGCCGCGGACTCTTCCCGTCGGCCCCATGAGCGTGATAGCGCGGGAACTGTAAAGATCGACGCTGTCGGCGATGTAAACCACGCCGCTGTTCAGGTTGCCGTTAATGAGCGCATCGCGCGCCGATCCGTCGGGTTGAAAATAGATCATCGACCTGCTGGCACCCTGGCCACAGACGCCGTTCGTCATGCAGTCGAATTCGATCGGATATCCACCTGTGCCCATGCTGTCGGGGGTTTGCGAGCTGACGTTCGGGATGCCGGTCATGTTCAAGAACGTAAGCCCGCGCGGCAGAGTATAGGTGGTCGTTCCATCCGGGTTGGCATCCGCCACTCCGTTGATGTAACGCTGCACAGTGAACGTGTTGTTGGGAGTGCCGCCGAGAAAGGTGACTAGATATGTATGCCGCTCGTTCACCGCGGACTGGCGTGCATTGCGAAACGCCATCAGCACCGTGTCATAAGCGTTGCTGATCTGGTTGGTCTTCCAGACCGGCTGGAGGCTGACGGTTGCGATCGTCGCCATGATCATCATGATGGCGATGACCGCGGTCATTTCCAGCAAGCTCCAGCCACCGGCCCGGTGCATGCGGTGCGAGAACTTCGTTCTCACGCTTTTCATAGGTTTGCCTAAGCTGGGCTCCTCTGAATGCCGTCGAAAAATGGCAGCCCTGACCGCAGAGCAATCCCCTTATAGGCGACGCTTCGCAGCCAGGCTGTAAATGACTTGATGGTAGGAACTGTGGGGACGAGCGTCAAAGTACCGGGGTACACCGCCCCTCTGTACGGCGTCCTTTGGTGATGTAATCGAGCCAACGTTACGATGGTGTCAGGCGCCGCTCGCTTGGGA
>Ga0335070_10002967_pt1 | contig 19785 bp, 20 predicted proteins | sample Lox_Sample_13_FD_206722 | JGI IMG/M metagenome (GOLD analysis project Ga0335070, IMG submission 206722) | Soil microbial communities from Loxahatchee National Wildlife Refuge, Florida, United States - Lox_Sample_1.3 | ecosystem: Environmental > Terrestrial > Soil > Wetlands | place: USA... | reverse complement strand
ATCCACGACCGCGCGATCGCACAGATATTCGAGGCGCTCCGCAGGCTCACAGCGCCGCCCGAGGCGCCGAAGCGGCGGCGCATCGGCTTCCTGCAGCGAAATTGCTCGCGGTCAAGCGGGAAGCACCCCGGTGCCCGCTTAGAATTACGCCCCATGAGCGTTCCCTTCGACTGGAAATTCCCCTATACGTGGCCGCGCAAGCCGCTGTTCGCGAAGAACGTGGTTTGCACCTCGCAGCCGCTCGCCGCACAGGCCGGGTTGCAGATGCTCGCCGCGGGCGGCAGCGCGGTGGACGCGATCCTCGCCACCGCGATCACCCTCACGCTCGTAGAGCCCGTCTCCAACGGCATTGGCTCGGACGCCTACGCGATCGTCTGGGACGGCAAGCAGCTGCACGGCCTCAACGCCTCGGGGCGCTCGCCCGCCGCATGGTCGCCCGAGTATTTCGCGAAGCACGGCAAGGTTCCGGTGCGCGGCTGGGATTCGGTCAGCGTGCCGGGGTGCGTCGCGGCCTGGGCGGACCTGCATGCGAAGTTCGGCAAGCTGCCCTTCGAGAAGCTCTTCGAGGCGGCGATCCGCTACGGGCGCGAAGGCTTCATGGTCTCGCCCACGATCGCGAAGCAATGGGCGGCGCAGGTGCCGGAGCTGAAGGTTCAGCCGGGCTTCGCGGAAGCATTCATGCCGAACGGGCGGCCGCCCGCGACGGGGGAAGTATTCAAGTGGGCCGACCACGCGGCGACGCTGGAAAGAATCGCCGCGACGCGCGGCAAGGATTTCTACAGCGGCGGCATCGCCGAGAAGATCGAGGCGCACGCGAAGCAGCACGGCGCCGCGATGAAAGTGTCCGACCTCGCGGCGCACAAGTCCGAGTGGGTAGGGACGCTGCAGCACGACTACCGCGGCTACACGATCCACGAGATCCCGCCCAACGGCCAGGGCATCGTCGCGCTGATCGCGCTCGGCATCCTCGAGCACTTCGACATGAAGTCGATCCCGGTGGACTCGACCGAGAGCTTCCACCTGCAGATCGAGGCGGTGAAGCTCGCCTTCGCCGATGCGCTCGCCTACGTGGCCGACATCGACTACATGCCGTTTCGTCCCGAGCGGCTTTTGGATAGAAATTATTTGAAGGAAAGATCCGGATTGATCGACCGCAAGAAGGCACAACCCTTCTCCGCCGGCAAGCCGCCGCAGGGCGGCACGGTGTACCTCACGGCGGCCGACGCCTCCGGAATGATGGTGTCGATGATCCAGTCGAACTACATGGGCTTCGGCTCCGGTGTCGTGGTGCCCGGCACGGGCGTGTCGCTGCAGAACCGAGCGGCGACCTTCGTCATGGCCGAGGGCCACCCGAATCGCGTAGCGCCGAGGAAGAAGCCCTACCAGACGATCATCCCGGGCTTCGTGACGAAGGACGGCCGGCCGATCATGAGTTTTGGTGTGATGGGCGGCACCATGCAGCCGCAGGGCCACGCGCAGGTACTGGTGAGAATTGCGGATTACGGCCAGAACCCGCAGGCAGCCTGCGACGGGCCGCGCTTCCGCTGGGTGCAGGGCATGGACGTCTCGGTCGAGGACAACTTCCCGCCGAAGGTGGTCGAGGGGCTGCGCGCGCTCGGCCACCGCATCGTCACCGTGGACGACTACAACCAGTTCGGCAGCGGCCAGCTGATCTGGAAGATGGACGGCGGCTGGCTGGCGGCGAGCGACCCGCGCCGCGACGGCCAGGCGGCGGGGTTCTGATGCTGAAGATCTGGGGCCGCACGAATTCGGTCAACGTGAAGAAGGTGCTCTGGTGCCTGGACGAGCTCGGGCTGGAGTACGAGCGCACCGACGCCGGCATGCAGTACGGCGTGGTGAATACGCCCGAGTACCGGAAGATGAACCCGAACGGCCTCGTGCCTACGATGGACGAGGACGGCTTCATCCTCTGGGAGTCGCATGCGATCGTCCGCTACCTGGCCGACAAGTACGGCAAGGGCGTGCTCAGGCCGATGGAGCTGGAAACGCGCTCGATCGCCAACCAGTGGATGGACTGGGCGTTCAGCTTCCAGGGCGGCGTGCGCGACGCGTTCTGGAACCTCATTCGCACGCCGGCCGAGAAGCGCGACCCGAAGGCGGTCGAGGCCTCGCGCGCGAAGTCGGGCGAGCTCGCGAAGATCCTCGATGCGGCGCTCGCCGGCCGGATGTACGTCGCCGGCCCCTTCTCGATGGGCGACATCCCGATCGGCTGCGAGGTGCAGCGCTGGATGCGCCTGCCCATGGAGCGGCCGAAGCTGCCGAACCTGGAGGCCTGGTTCGAGCGGCTGTGCGCGCGCCCGGCGTTCAAGAAGAACGTCGACCTGCCGCTCACCTGATGCCGAAGGTCGCGATCGTCACGGGCGCGGCGAGCGGCATCGGCCTCGCCTGCGCCGAGCGCCTCGCCGCCGATGGCATGAAGGTGGTGCTCGCCGACGTCAACGAAAAGGCGGGCGCCGGGCACGCCAAGCGCCTGGCCGGGGATTTCGTGCATTGCGATCTGACGACGCGATCCGGCTGCAAGCAGCTGGTCGACGCCGTGCTCGCGAAGCACGGCACGGTGCACGTGCTCGTCAACAACGCGGGCTACCAGCACGTCGCGCCGATCGAGGAGTTCCCCGAGGACCAGTGGGAGCGCATGATCTTCCTCATGCTGACGGCGCCCTTCCTGCTCACGCGCTACTGCTGGCCGGCGATGAAGCGGCAGAAGTGGGGCCGCGTGGTGAACATCGGCTCGATCCATGCGCTCATCGCCTCGCCGTTCAAGGCGGGCTACATCTCCGCCAAGCACGGCCTCGTGGGCCTCACGCGCACCGCGGCGCTCGAGGGCGGCGAGCACGGCATCACGGTGAACGCGATCTGCCCCGCCTACGTGCGCACGCCGCTCGTCGACAGCCAGATCGCCGACCAGGCGAAGGCGAACCGGCTGTCGGAGCAGGAGGTCGTAGAGAAGATCATGCTCGCGCCCGCGGCCGTGAAGCGCCTCATCGAGCCCGCCGAGGTGGCGGGCTTCGTCGCCTACCTGTGCAGCGACGCGGCGGGCACGATCACGGGGTCGGCTTTGACAATGGACCTCGGCTGGACGGCGCGCTAGCCGCGTAGCGCTTCACCTGGGCGTAGAAGCGCTCCAGGTCGCCGTTGTTTTCCCGCAGGATCTCCTCGAACTCGTTGACGAGCTCGGTGTAGGTCGCGAACGAGGCGAGGAAGGCGTTGTTCGGCACGACGTCCCGGTAGCGCCCGGCGAGCTTCTGCTTCAGCGCGGCGAGCTCGCGCTGCTTGCGCTCGCGCATCGCCTCGACCGAGATGCGCGAGCGGTAGAGCCGCTCCAGGCGCGCGCTCGCCTGCTGGATCTCGGCGACGAGCCGGCGCTGCTGCTCCTCCGCGTCGAGCCAGGCGGCAAGTCCGCGCCCCGTCGCGAGCAGCCAGCGGCGCACGCCCTCGCGCTCGACCACGACGGCGAACGACTCGTTGAAGGTGGAATCGTCCTTCACGTAGGCGACCTGGTGCGCGAGCTCATGGAAGATGAGGCGCGCGAGCTCGGTGTCGGGATAGCGGATGAAGCTGGAGAGCAGCGGATCGTCGAAGCTGCCCAGCGTCGAATACGCGGCCACGCCGTAGACGAAGACGTCGTAGCCCTGCGCGCGCAGCCCCGCAGCGTAGTGCTCGGCATCGGCCTGCGCGAAGAAGCCGCGGTAGGCGACGCAGCCGGCCACCGGGAAGCAGGACTGCAGCGGCGCGAGCGCGAACTCGGGCGCCGCGACCACGTTCCAGACTGCATAGGGCCGGCCGATGTCGGAGTAGCTGCGGTAGCTGCCGTTGTCCGGAAGCATGAGCTCCCTGCTCGCGTAATCGCGGATCGAGCGCGCGAGCAGCAGGCGCTCGCGCAGCGGCGCCGGGGTCGCCTTGTCGGCGAGCAGCGCGTCCACGCTGCGCTTGCCGGCCATGAGCGACACCTGGCCGCTCACCGCCTGCGCGTAGTAGGCGAGCGTCTCGCAGCCCGCGAGCAGAAGAGCGCACAGCAGGCTAGCGAGAACTCTCAGGAAATCGTCCTTTCGTGAGAAAAGCAGCCACATGCCCGGCCACGCGCGCCGACACGAGCATCGCGCTGTGGCCCACGGCCAGCGTCGCGCGCTCGGTCATGCCTGCCACCGCAGTCTCCTCCACGCTCACCACGCCGTCGTTGGCGCCGGGCAGCGGACCGAACAGGCGCCCGAGCCCGAGCGGCGTGCTGCCCGCGATGACGCCGAGCGCTTCGGGCCGCGCCCAGCGCGCCGCGCGCCCCTCGCGCCACAGGTCCTCGCTTTCGCCGAGCAGCCAGCGCCCGCCGGGATAGCGGGCCAGGCGCCGGCCCGCGAAGCAGCCCTGCGCCGGCGTGCCGAGCAGCACTACGCGCCCGGCCTGCATCCCGGGCTCGCGCTGCAGCGCCTCGAGGATCACGAGGCCCCCGAGGCTGTGGCCCACGAAGTGCGCAGGTCCATGGTCGCGCGCGAAGCGCGCCAGGCGCTCGGCGTGCGCCTCGAGCGGACGCCGTGCGCCCATGTACGAGAACGTGCGGCAGCGGAATCCTGCGCGCGCGAGGCGCGCAGCGAGCGGCTGCATCACCACGCCGGGCACCCACAGCCCGTGGGCGAGGATCACTTCGCGCATCTAGCTCTCCGGAGGCGCGTCGGGGGGCGCGGGGCGCATCCTCGCCATTCTGAAATTCGCGCTGATGCGCGCGATCGGCTGGCCGTTCGCGAGCAGATGGCCCACGGCCGAGGCCGTGCGCGCGCCCGCGTTCAGCACCCTCACCTCGGATTGCACCCAGTCGCCGGCCCGCGTGCTCGCGAGGTACTGGACCTGAAGGTCGATGGTGACGAAGTTCTTTCCGCCGCCCCCGGCATCGCTGGCAGCGGCGCAGGCGTAGCCGAGCGCGATGTCGGCCAGCGTCGCGATCAGCCCGCCATGGCCGGTGCCGCGGTTGTTGAGATGCCGCTCCTCGATGCGCAGGCCGATGGAAATCTCGCGCCCGTCGCGCTTCGCATAGAACGGGCCGGCCAGCCCCGCGAAGGTGTGCGGCTGGATGCGCTGCACGCGCTCGAAGCCCTCGGGAATGTCGCTCATGGCCCCGGAATTCTAGCGAGCAGCCAGGCGCCGACCGCGAACGCGGGCACGGCGAACGCCGCGTACGCGGCCGGATAGCCGCCGGTCAGGCCGAGCGCGAGGTTGAACGCGGGCGGCGCGACCACCACGCCGAGAAACGTGAAGAACAGCGCGCCGCCGGTGGCGGCGCTCGCGCGCCCTTCGGGCGCGAGTCTTGCGACCTCCGCGAGGTAGACGCCGTTCCAGCCTACCGCGGTCGCGCCGAACACGGAGGCATAGGCGCACAGCAGCCACACCGGCCATTGCGGCGCGGCCGCGAGCGCTACGAGCGCCGACGCGCCCATGCCCAGGCCGAGCAGCCCCAGCATCGTGCGACGCTTCAGCGCCCGGTCGGCGAGAATTCCCCAGAGCACGCGGCCCGTGACGCTCGCCACCTGCGCCACCGCCATCACCAGGCCCGCGAGCACCAGCGACAGGCCGAAGCTCTCCACGAGGAAGCTGACGAGGTAGGTGACCAGCGTGATCTGCACGCCGCCGTAGACGAAGCCCGCGACGCAGAGCTGGCGCAGCCGCCGGTCGCGCAGCGCCAGCCCCACCGGCGCGAGCGCCGAACGCAGCGACACCGGCGCGCGCGGGTCGAGATCGCGGTCGTAGTGCGCTCGCACGATCGCGATCCCCGCCGCGAGGGCGAGGCAGGCGCCGCCGATCGCGAGCGCGCCCCGCTCCCAGCCGAAGGCGAGGATCAGCGTCGGCACGAGCAGGCCGGCGAGCGCGCCGCCCGCGGGCACGCCGGTCTGCTTGATCGAGAAGATGAGCGAGAAATAGCGCGGCGGCGTGCGCACGAGGATCGAGGAGCTCGCCGGCGTGGTCGGCCCGTAGCCCAGGCCGACGATGAAGCCGCCCAGCACGACGACGGGGAGCCAGCCGCTCGCCGCGAGCGACAGGCCGACAAAGCAGAGCGCGAGAGCCGCCTGGCTCACGCGAATGGGGCCGAAGCGCGCCACCCAGCCGCCCGCCGCCGCCGAGGCGAGCATGCTGCCGAGGTAGCTCGCGGCGATGTAGTAGCCGACGCTGGCGGCCGGGACGCCGAGCGCGGGACCGGCGACCGGCGCCATCACCGGCGCGCTGTAGACGGCGAACGCGACCATGGTCTGGATCGCGAAAGTGATCGCGAGCGAGATCGGCACCGAATCGGCGATCGGCGCCGCCGCGCGATTCCGCGGCGCGCTCATTTGAGGATCTTGCGCGCGTCCCAGGCCGGGTACGGCTGCCGCTTTGCGGTCGCGAGCGCCTCGGGCCACACGATCTCGCGACGGCCGCGCTGCACCTGCACGAGCAAAGGCTGCGCGCCGACCTGCGCGCCCGCGCGGTCCACCTTGTAGGGCCCGAGCGGCGTCTGCGTTTCCAGCGCGGCGAGCGCCGCGCGCAGCTTCTCCTGCTCGAGCGTGCCGGCGCGCCGCACGCCTTCTTCGAGCACTTTGCCCGCGGCGTAGCCCTCGGCGGCGAGCACGCCGGGCTCGGCGGACCATTTCGCCGCGTAGTCGCGCACGAACTCGGCGTTGCCGCGCGTGCGCGCGCGGGGATCGTAGGCGGTCATGCCGAGGGCGAACTCGGCGTCCTGGCCGACCAGCTTCACGAACTCGCTCGCCGAGGCGCCCTGCGCGGCGAAAAGCCGCGGCGCGTAGCGCAGCCTGCGGAACGTCTTCACCATCTCGGCCGCGTCGTGCGGCAGGCCGAACGCGATCCACGCTTCGCTGCCCGCGGCGCGCGCGCGCAGAACCTGCGCCGAGAAATCGTCGGCCGAGGCCGGGTAGACCTCCACTTCGCCCACTGTCAGGCCCTGCGCGACGGCCTGCTCGCGCGCCCGGCTCGCCGTTTCGCGCGAGGTCGGGTCGTCGCGCGCGAGCAGGACGACACGCTGGAGCCCCTGCGCGCGCACGGCCTCCAGCGCGCCCGCCCCCCAGGCGGCGAGCGGCGTCGCGGTCTGGAAGACGTAGCGGAAATTGGGCTTCTGCGTCCCACGCGTCGCGCCCGTGCCGTTGACGAGCACGCGCCGGTGGCGCTCGGCCGCGCCCGCGGCGCCGAGCGTGGCCGCCGAGCCGAACGGCCCGATCAGCAGCTCGGCCTTGCCTTGCGCGATCAGCTGCTCGTAGAGCCTGCCCGCATCGCCGGATTCCGAGTGGTCGTCGACGACGAGCAGCTCGACGCGCCGGCCGGCCAGGCCGCCGGCGGCGTTCACCTGCTCCTGCCAGAGCAGCAGCGCCTTGCGGTAGTCCGCGGCGAGGTCGGCGAGGATGCCCGATTCCGGCAGCGCGACGCCGACCGTCACGCTCTGCGCTTCCGCAGGTTGCGAGTACGCCGGCGTGGCGAGGAGCAGGACGAGGGCGAGGAGCCGGCGCATGCCTGTGCCAAGTTAAGCTGTGGGAAAATCGTCGTCAAGAATCATGCGCAACGACCTGCTCGGCGCGCTCGCGGCTATCGTTGGCGAGAAGAACGTCCTCGCCGGCGAGCGCGAGGCCTCGCCCTATCTCACCGACTGGCGCAAGCAGTTCAGCGGCGCCGCCGCCTGCGTGGTGCGGCCCGCGAGCACTGCGGAGGTCGCGGACACGGTGCGTTTGTGCGCGCAGGCGGGTGTGGCGATCGTGCCGCAGGGCGGCAACACGGGCCTGGTGGGAGGCTCGGTGCCGACCGGCGAGCGCCCCGAGATCGTGCTGCAGCTCGGGCGCATGAACCGCATCCGCGCGATCGACACGCTCAACGATACCGTCACCGCGGAGGCGGGCTGCGTGCTCGCCGACCTGCAGCGCGCCGCCGACGACGCGGGCCGCCTGTTCGCGCTCTCGCTCGCCGCCGAGGGCAGCTGCCAGATCGGCGGCAACCTCTCCACCAACGCCGGCGGCGTCAACGTATTGCGCTACGGCAACGCGCGCGACCAGGTGCTCGGCCTCGAAGCGGTGCTGCCCGACGGACGGGTCTGGGACGGCCTGCGCGGCCTGCGCAAGGACAACACGGGCTACGACCTGAAGCAGCTGTTCATCGGCGCCGAGGGCACGCTCGGCGTCATCACCGCGGCGGTGCTCAAGCTCCATCCGAAGCCCACGGCCTCGGCCACCGCGTGGATCGCGGCCGAGAGTCCCGCGCGCGTCGTAGAGCTGCTCGCCCACATGCGCGCCGCGTGCGGCGACCGGCTGAGCGCGTTCGAGCTCGTGTCGAGGAACTGCGTCGACGCGGTGCTCGCGCACCGGCAGGGCGTTGCAGACCCCCTGCCCGCGCAGAACGCGCCGTGGTTCGTGCTCGCGCAGCTGGACGACTCGGGCTCGCACTCGGCGCTCGGCGCGCGGCTCGAGCAGGCGATCGCCGAGGCCATAGAGCGCTCGATCGCGCGCGATGCGGTGATCGCCAGGAACGAGGACCAGCGGCGCCGGCTCTGGTCGATCCGCGAGTCGATTCCCGAGGCGCAGTTCACCAACGTGAAGCACGACATCTCGGTGCCGATCTCGAGGATTCCCGAGTTCGTCGAGCGCGCCGGCGCGGCGCTCTCCCGGGCGTTTCCCGGCGAGCCGGTCTATTGCTTCGGCCACGTGGGCGACGGCAATCTGCATTACAACGTCGGCAGTCCGGCGCTCGTGGCGCGCCGCGACGAGGTCAACCGGCTCGTCTACGAGGCGGTGGATGCGCTCGGCGGCTCGATCTCCGCGGAGCACGGCCTCGGGCAGCTCAAGCGCGATGAGATCGCGCGCCACAAGCCGGCGATCGAGCTCGATCTCATGCGCGCGGTCAAGCGCGCGCTCGACCCCCAGGGGCTCATGAACCCGGGGAAGGTGCTCTAGGCCTACTTGTTGCGTACGGCCATGCCGGCCGCGCGCTCCGCCAGGCCCGAGAGCAGCGCCGAGCCGAAGGCGGGGCTGGTCTTCACGAGCTGCAGGAACGCCGCGCGGTTGATGGCGAGCAGCTTCACGTCGGTCTCGGCCACCGCCGTCGCCGCGCGCGTCGCCTGGTCGACGAGCGCCATCTCGCCGAACACGCCGCCGGGCCCCGCGCGCCCCACGAGGCCGCCCTTGATGGTGATCGCCACCTTGCCCTCGAGCACCACGTACATGAAGGCGCCGCCCGCGCCTTCCTGCATGATCATCTTGCCCTGCGGGTAGACGGCCGGCTCCTGGGCGCTCATGAGGTTGACCAGGCCCGCGAGCAGCTTCTTGTCGAAGATCGTGGTCTCCTTCGCCTCGCCCGCGTGCAGCGTGCCGCTCGCGCGCAGCCTGGCGATGGTCCTGCGCAGCCGCTCGTTGATGATGCTCATCAGCATCAGCGCGAACTCGGGCTTCGCCTGCAGCGCCTGCTCGTACTGCTTCGCGTCCAGGCCGATCAGCGTGCACTTGGTTTTCGCGCGCGCGGTCGCCGTGCGCGGCGCCTTGGCGATCACCGCCATCTCGCCGAAGGTCTCGCCGGCCTTGACGCTGCCGATGACCTGGTTCTGCGCGAGCATCTCGACCTCACCCAGGATGAGCACGTACATCTTCGGGCTCTTGAACAGCCCCCCTGTTTCGTCCTCGGCGAAGATCGTCGCGCCCGCCTCGAAGCTCTCGGGCTTGCCCGCCGACTTGAAGAACTCCATCGCCATCGCCGCGTTGTAGACCGGGGGCGGCGGCGGCGCGGCCGGCTGCGGCGCCGGCTTCATCGGCGCGGTGTTGGAGAAATCCAGGTCGCTCATCGCAGTGCTATCGAACCGCAATCCGGCGCGAAACGCAATCCTACTCCCGGCGATAGACCGGCGCGGGTGCTCGCTGGATCGCTACGTTGACGCAGGCGGCCCGCCTTGCATCCACCGCGCGTGCCAGGGCCGGCGCGAGCTGCGCGGGCCGCTCCACGAGCTCGCCGTGGGCGCCGAACGCGGCCGCCACCTGGTCGTAACGGGTGGGCAGCAGCTCGAGCCCCTTTGCGCGCGCCTCGCCGTAGCTGCGCAGCTGGATCTGATACTCGGCGTTCCAGCAACGGTCATTGCCTATGACCGCGACGTAGGCGAGCCGTTCGCGCACCGCGGTATCGAGCTCCGAGGGGTGGAAGCCGAACGTGCCGTCGCCCAGCATCGCCACCACCGTCGCGTCCGGGAGCGCGAGCTTCGCGGCGGCCGCGAACGGCAACGCCGAGCCGATGGCGCCCGCCACGCCGTTGATCAAGCGGTGCGGCGCGGTCACTGTCGCCTGCGCCCACTGGCCGAATTCGCCGCCGTCGGCGACCAGCACGGCGTCCGGGCCGGCGAGCAGCTTCTGCACCTCGCGACCGACCTCGGCGGGATGCAGAGGCCCTTCCGGCGCCGACGCGAGGCCCGGCCACTGCGCCGGCCGGTAGGCGAGCGCCGCGCGCGCCTCTTCACGCCAGCCGCTCCTCGGCCACGGCGCGCCCGGCCGAAGGGCAGGCACGGACTCGGCCTCGAGCACCCGGCACTCCTTGCCGAACGCGGCGCCGAACTTGAGCGTGAAGTCGAGCGGCTTGGCCACCAGCAGCGCGACGTCGGCCGCCGCGAGCACCTCGGGGAGGAGCCCCAGGCTCGGATCGTTCGCTCCGCGCGGGCTCTCCATCACGATCGCGGGAACGCCCGTCGCCTCCTCGAATTTCGCGAGCGCGTCGCGTCCGCGCGCGCTGCTCCAGCCCGGGCCCGCGATGACGAGGGGCTTTTTCGCCCTCTGGAGCGCGGCAAGCAGTTCCGCGTCGTTCCCTGAAGGAAGAGCATCAGGAACGAAAGCGTCTTTCCCGGGCAGGTCCGCATCCACTTTCGCCTCGAGCAAATCCGACGGCAGGGAGAGATGCACGGCGCCGGGACGGCCGGATTTCGCGAGGCGCATCGCGCGCGCGAGGTCTTCGCCGAGCGATTGCGCCGAGCGCACGGTCCAGGATGCCTTGCAGACCGGCTCGGCCATCCGCGCCTGGGCCATTTCCTGGAAAGCGCCCTTGCCGAGTTCGCTGGTCGGCGCATGGCCCGAGAGCAGCAGCACGGGCGACTGGGCGGCGAGCGCGGTGTAGAGCGCCGAGACCGCGTTGGCGTGGCCCGGTCCGCCGGTGACGAGCGCGACGCCCACTTCGCCCGTGAGCCGCGCCCAGGCGTCGGCCATGTGCACCGCGGCGGCCTCGTGCCTCACGTGCAGGATCGGCAAGCGCGCATCGAGCGCGGCGTCGAACACCGGCATGACGTGATTGCCGGAAAGCGCGAACACCTGGCGCGTGCCGGCGCGCGCCAGCGCGCGCGCGATCAGGTCGGCGCCGCGCCGCTTCACCGGCCTACTGGCGGATGCCGAGCGCGGTAACCAGCCCGTCGTACAGCTCGTACTGCTCGCGCACGAACTTCTCGGTCTGCGCCGGCGAGCGGATCGCCGCGATGCCGCCGAGGCGCGCGTTGCCGGTCTGCCAGCCGGGGTCCTTGGCGAGCCTGGCGAACACGTCCACCCACTTGTCCACGACCTCCTTCGGCAGCCCGGGCGGCCCCATGAGCGCGGTCCAGCCGACGATCTTCTCCATGTCCGGGAAGCCGGCCTCGCGCGCGCTCGGCACGTCAGGCAGCTCGGGCAGGCGCGCGGGCATCGCGAACAGCCCGCGCAGCGCACCCGACTTGACATGCGGAATCACGGTGGGCGCGTTGTTGCAGGCGAACTGGACCTGATCCGAGAGCACCGCGGTGGTCACCTCGCCGCCGCCCTTGTAATGCACGCCGACCGCGTGATCCTTGGTGAGGCCGGCGAGCGTCATCCAGTACTGCACCGCCATGTTCTGGCTCGTGCCGACGCCCGCGGTCGAGAAGTTCAGCTTGCCGGGCTGCGCGCGCATCGCCGCGACGAGCGCAGCGGCATCCTTCCAGGGCGCGTCGGCCTTCACGAAGCAGACGAAGGGGTTGAGCTCGATGAGCGAGAGCATCGTGAAGTCGTTCCACTTGTAGGGCGCCTTCGAGTCGAGCGCCGGCACGACCGCGTGCGTCGCGATGCGCGCGACGAGCAGCGTGTAGCCGTCGGCCGGCGCCGTGCGCACCGCCATCGCGCCGATCACGCCGGAGGCCCCTACGCGGTTCAGCGGCACGATCGGCTGGTCGTTGAGGTACTTCGAGGCGTGCTGCGCCACGTTCCTGCCCGACAGATCGGAGTCGCCGCCGGCCGCGAACGGAATCACGAAGGTGATCGGCTTGGAGGGGTATGCCTGCCCGGCTGCCGCGCCCGAAAATGCCACCGCCAGGATCGAAACAAGCAGCGCGCACGATCTCTTCATGGCCCTCTCCCCGGTATTCTTGTCATGAATGGACAAGCCTAGCATGCCCTGCGCACCGGTCTCGGGACCTTCGGTCTGGTACGGCCGCGACCTGCAAGCGCGCAGCGACTGGATCGACGCGCTGAGCGCGGCCGAGCTCGCCGAGCTCGACGCCGCGGTGCACCGCTACCAGGCGAGCGGCGCGCCGCTCGCCGCGATCGCGCCGGCGCAGTTCCCGCTGCCGCGCCTCGGCCCGCGCCTCGGCGCGATCCGCGACGAGCTGCTCGAGGGCCGCGGCTTCGCGATGCTGCGCGGCTTCCCGGTCGAGCGCTACTCGCGCGCGCAGCAGGCGATCGCGTACCTGGGCGTCGGCTCCTGGCTCGGCAGCGCGCGCTCGCAGAACGCGAAGGGGCACCTGCTCGGCCACGTGAAGGACCTGGGCCTGGACATCGGCGATCCGAAGGTCCGCTACTACCAGACCAACCGCAAGCTCGAGTTCCACACCGACTCGGTGGATGTGGTGGGGCTGCTCTGCCTGAAGACGGCGAAATCGGGCGGCGAGAGCTTCATCGCGAGCTCGATGACGATCTACAACGAGATCCTCGCGCGCCGGCCCGACCTCGTGCCCGCGCTGTTCGAGCCCTACCCGACCGACCGGCGCGGCGAAGTGCCAGAGGGGATGAAGCCGTGGTTCGACATGCCGATCTACCATTGGCACGCGAGGCGCCTCTCCTGCATCTACGTGCGCCAGTACATCGAGTCGGCGCAGCGGCTGTTTCCGCAGGCGCGGCGCCTCACGCGCGCGCAGGTGGAGGCGATCGACCTCATGGACGAGCTGCTCAACGACCCGGCGATCCACCTGTCGATGGCCTTCCTGCCGGGCGACATGCAGTTCCTGCACAACCACCAGATCCTGCACTCGCGCAACGACTTCGAGAACTGGCCGGAGCCCGAGCGCCACCGCCATCTGCTGCGGCTCTGGCTCGCGCCGCCCGGCGCGCGGCCGCTGCCCGAGATCTTCGCGCCGCGCTACGGCAGCGTGACGCCCGGCGACCGCGGCGGCATCGTCGTCAGCGGAACGACGCCGAAAGTGCCGCTCGAGGCTGAGTAGCGGGCGCGCCGCCCGGCGGCAGCAGCGACAGGATCGCCTTGCGCGCCGCCGGCTGCGACCAGTCGTACTCGCCGACCACGAAGTAGCGCACGCGCCCGTCGGCGCCGACGAGAAAGCTCACGGGCAGCACTCGCGCGCGCCAGGCCCTTGCCGCGGCGCCGTCGCGGTCGAGCAGTACCGGGAAATCGAGCGGCACCTGCGCGAGAAAACGGCGGATGCGCGCCTCGGACTCGCTGAGGTTGACCGCGAGCACCGCGAAGGGCCGGCCGGCGAGCGAGCCGCGCAAGCGGTTGATCGAGGGCATCTCCTCGCGGCAGGGCTCGCACCAGGTCGCCCAGAAGTTGATGAGCACCACCTTGCCGCGGTAGTGCTCGAGCGCCTGCGATCGGCCGTCCAGGTCCTCCAGCGCGAGCGGCGGCGTCACGCCGCCCGTCCAGGGCCGCAGCGGCTGCGCCGCCGCGAGCGCCGCGAAGCCGCAGAGCAGCAGGCCGCAGACGATCCGCATCTCAGTCCAGGTCGGCGCCCTCGCCCAGCAGCGCCCTGCGAAAGCGGGTCTTGAGCAGGCCGCCGTCGCGCGGCGGCAGCACCAGGGGAATCTTTTCCGCAATCACCTTCACCTGGGCGAAGAGGGGTCCGGGGCCGCGGTGGATGGCCGCGCGAAGCCGAGTCAGCTGGCCCTTGGACCGGATCAGATTCGCGCTCTTGAAGCCGCAGGCCTTCGCCACCTTCGCGAGGTCCACGCCCGCCGCGGTATGGGTGCGCTGCATGCCGGTCTCGCCGTATCGCTCGTTGTCGACGACCACGACCGCGAGATTGCGCGGCCGCTGCACGCCGAGGGTGGCGAGCGAGCCCAGTCCCATCAGCATCTCGCCGTCGCCCGTCAGCACGAGCACGCGGCGCCGGGGCTGCGCGAGCGCGAGGCCCAGACCCATCATCGCCGCGTTGCCCATCGCACCCCACAGCGGGAAGCTGAGCGGCGAGTCGCCCGCGGCGGTGATGTCCCAGGCGGTGGAGCCGAGCCCCGCGACCACGAGCAGGTCCTTCCTGTCTTCCAGAAGGATCTTCGCGACTTCGCGTCGATGCAGGTTCGTCTTCATCGTGCGGCCTGTTCTTGAAAGCTCTTGATGCCGATCACCGCCTGCGAGATCAGCACCGCCACCGCCTGGTAGCTGCCGAACGCGAGGCGCGCCGCGGCATCGACCGCGGCAACGATCTCTCCGGCCGCATTCGCCTCCTGCACCACGACGCCCATCGCCTGGAGCACCGCGGGCGTCGCCTGCCCCATCGGCACCTGCCAGGGATTGAACTCGCCCTTCTGGCCGCGCATGGTCACCAGCATCAGCAGAGGAAAGCGGCACTCGCGCACCGTGCCGAGCGCGTTGATGCAGTTGCCCACGCCGCTCGACTGCATGAGCAGCGCGGCGCGCTCGCCGCCCAGCCACGCGCCCGAGGCAAGGCCGATGCCCTCCTCCTCGGTGGAGAGCACCACCGCGCGCATCGCCTTGTCGGCGAGGCAAAGCTCGATCAGTCGCTTGTGGCCGGCGTCCGGCACGTAGCCCACCTGGCGGATGCTCGCCGCCTTCAGCGTTCGATGCAGCTCGTCGGGCCAGCTCGCTTGCGTTGCCTTCATCGAACGGTGACCTCCACGCGTTGCGCTGCATTGTTGCCGAATCCCGTCACGTCCCACGGCGGCTCGAGCGGCTGCACGGCGCCCGTGGCATCGGTGGCGCGGCAGCGCAGCTCATGCGCTCCCTGCGTCGCCTGCCAGCGCGTGCGCCAGCGCCGCCAGGCATGCGGCCCCGCGGGCGGGTCCAGGACCGCATCCTGCCATGCGCCGTCCACGGCGAATTCGACCCGTTTCACTTCGCCGTCGCCCGACCACGCGCGGCCGAGGATCTCTGCGGGTCCTGAGTCCACGGTGCGGCGCCGGCCGAAGAAGTCGGGGATGCCGGGCGGCACCATGAGCGAGTTCACGCGCATGCGCGTGCAGGGCACGCCCTTCTCGCCCGCTTCGCGGCGAAAATGGTAGCTCTGCGCCTGCTGCACGCCGTCGAAGGCGGCGTCGATGGCCTCGATGCGCTCCAGCCACTTCACGCTCGCCATGCCGTACCAGCCGGGCACGACCAGGCGCAGCGGTGCGCCGTGCTGCGGCAGAAGCGGTGCGCCGTTCATCGCGTAGGCGAGCAGCACGTCATCGCGCAGGGCCTCGGCGACCGTGAGGCTGCGCGCGTAATCGTGCTCGATGCCGCCATCGAAGCCGCGGTCGGCTCCATGGAACACGATCTCTCGCGCTGATTTCTTTACTTCGATTTGATTCAAAAGAACCGAAAGCGGAACCCCGGTCCATTCCGCGGTGGACACGCCCTCCTCCAGCCACGGCATCGAGGGGTAGCGCGGCGAGCCCTGCCCGCGCCCGTTGCCCGCGCATTCGAGCGTCGTGCGCACCGTCCGGGAGCGCATGCGGCGCAGCTCGTCCAGGCCCAGCTGCGCCGGCCGCGCGACAAGGCCGCCCAGCCGCAGCCGCCAGCCCGCCGGATCGAGGTCGGGAATGTCGAAGTGGATGAGCAGGTAGTGCAGGCCCGCGGGCGTGACGTCGTATCGCAGCGCCTCCAGCGGCATGCCGCTGTTGCGGTTCGCGAGGGCGACTTCAGCCTCCTGGTAGCGGCCGACGATCGGCGGTCTGCGTTTCTTCTCGGCCATGCCGCGCCGATTATAGAATGCGCTCGAGATGGAGATCGCCCAGTTTCTCGAACGCCTGCCGCGCGGCGATCTGTGGATCTTCGGCTACGGCTCGCTGATGTGGTCGCCGGGATTCCGCTACGCCGAAAAGGAGACGGCGCTCGCACGCGGTTACCACCGGGCGCTGTGCATCCTCTCCAGCCGCTACCGCGGCACGCCCGAGAAGCCCGGGCTGGTGATGGGGCTGTGCCGCGGCGGCTCGTGCTGGGGCATGGCGTTCCGCGTGCCGCGCGAGCGCGTGCCGCGCGTGCTCGAGACGCTCTGGCAGCGGGAAATGCTGAACAGGGTTTACAGGCCGACGCTGATCCGCGTCACCGCCTCGCCCGGGCGCAGGATCCGCGCGCTCGCCTTCGTCGCCGATACCGCGCACAAGCAGTTCGTCAAGGAACTGGACCTGCACGGGCGCGCGCGGCTCGTCGCGCAGGGCGTCGGCCAGCGCGGCCGCTGCGTGGACTACATCCGCAACACGCTGGAGCACATGCTCGCGCTCGGCGTCAACGATCCGCACCTCGCGCGCGTGCTCGACCTGGCGCGCAACCTCGCAGGCAGGCCGGCATGACGCCACTCTGGCCCGCGCGGCTGCACTATCTGCGGCGCTGCAGCGCCGAGCCGGAGCGCCTGGCGCGCTGGTACGGCGCCCTGCTCGGCGACCGCGTCGAGGCGCTCCAGGAAGGCGATTGGCTCGTGCAAGGTCATGCGCGGCGCCTCGTCGTAGGCCGCGGCGCTCCCGGCACCGTTCCCGAGTTTGCGCTCGCGATGCGCGATGCGGCGCATCTTGCCGCCTTCGCCGCGGCGCTCGACGCGGCAGGTGTGGCACGCGTGCCCGCAGGTTCGCCGCTGCTGCTCGACGGCGCCTTCGCCGTGACCGACCCTGACGGCCGGCGCGTGCTGTTCGGCCTGCCGGTGCGCGTCGCGGGCGTGCAAAGCAAGCTGCGCGGACGGCTGCAGCATTTCGTCTGCGCGAGCACGCGCGTGCCCGAGATGCTCGCGTTCTACCGCGACACGCTGGGCGCGCGCGAGTCCGACCGCGTGCTGGAGGGCGAGGATCTCGCGGCCGTCTTTCTGCGCTCGGACCCGGAGCATCACGTCTTCGCGACCTTTCGCGCGCCGGAGTCGCGGCCCGACCACCACGCCTACGAGACGGGCGGCTGGATGGACATCCGCGACTGGGGCGACCGCGTGGCGAGCCTGCGCATCCCGATGTGGTGGGGGCCCGGGCGCCACGGGCCGGGCAACAACCTGTTCTTCATGGTCGAGGACCCCGACGGCTACAAGGTGGAGTTCTCCGCCGAGCTCGAGCTCATGCAGGAAGGCGCGCCATACCGCACCTGGCCGCACGAGGAGCGCACGCTCAACCTCTGGGGCTCGGCCTGGATGCGGAGCTGATTCTTTTCAGCGCTTCGGCCAGTCTCGCCTTCTGGGTGCCGAAGTTCAATCTCACGAAGCGCGCATCGCCGAATTGCGAACCGGGAGAAAGCGCGACGCCGTGCTCGAGGAAATGCCCGTGAGGATCTTCGAGCCCCAACCCTGACGCGTCGATCCACGCGAGGTAGGTCGCCTCTACGTGCGCCAGCTTCAGCGCGGGCAGCGCGCCGATCTCGCGCTCGACGAAGTCGCGGTTCGCGCGCAGGTAGGCGAGCTGCGCGGCGAGCCATTCGTCGCACTCCCGGTAGGCCGCGAGCGCCGCCTCGTAGCCGAACACGCTGGCGTCGTGCACGGTGGCGTGATGATCGGAGGAGAACGCGCGCCGCAGGCCGGCGTCCTCGATGATCGCGAACGCGCAGCCGGCGCCCGGAAAGCCGAAGGCCTTGTTGGGCGAGATCAGCGTCACCGTGCGGCGGCAGGCTTCGGGCGCGAGGCTCGCCACGGGCACGTGCGGCTTGCCCTGGTCGAGCAGCAGGTCGGCGTGAATCTCGTCGGAGACAATGACGAGGTCGTGCTTCTCGGCGAATGCGGCCAGCCGCCCGAGCTCGGCGCGCGTGAAGATGGTGCCGCCGGGATTCTGCGGGTTGCACAGCATCAGCAGGCGTGACTGCGGCCGCACGGCCGCGGCGAGCGCCTGCTCGTCCCAGACCCAGCGGCCGGCCGCGAGCACGAGCGGGACCTCGGCGAACGCGCGCGGCGCCAGCTCGGGCGCGCGCTTGAGGTGGTGGTAGACCGGCCGCGGCACGAGCACGTGCTGGTCCGGCCGCGTGAGGTGGCGCGCCGCCAGATGCAGTCCGGGCACCACGCCGGAGACGAAAACCACCCAGGCCGGCTCGATGCGCCAGCCGTAAAGCCGCTGCATGCGCTCGACCACCGCCTCGCGCAGCTCCGGCGGATTCACGCTGTAGCCGAACACGCCGTGCTCCACGCGCCGACGCAAGGCCGCCAGCACGGCGGGCGGCGCGCGGAAGTCCGTGTCCGCGACCCAGAGCGGGATCACGTCGCCCGGATGGCGCTCCCAGCGCGAGCTCCAGCTGCCGCGCCGCTCGACCGGCTCGTCGAAGTCGAAGGCCATCAGTCCAGGCGCGCGGCGATGCCCTGCAGCGCGGCCGCGGGCGCCGGGTAGCGCTCGAGCACCAGCGGGTCGTGCCCGGGGATGATGTGTGCGGGCGAGTCGGCGAGCGCTCGCAGGCGCGCGTAGCCCTCGACCATCTCGGCGACGTTGAACACGATCGGGAACGGCCGCACCTGCTCCATGTTGGCGTAAAAGTGCGAGGCGTCGGACGCGAGCACCACGTTGCCGCGGCGCGTGGCGACGCGCACCACCTGCAGGCCCATCGTGTGTCCGCCGATGCGATGCAGCGACACTCCCGGCGCGATCTCGGCGTCGCCGTCGTGGAACTGCACGCGGCCCGCGTACACGCGCCGCACCATTCCGACCACGTCCTCCACGTCGAACGCGCCGCCGAACACGGGCTGCGCCATGTGCCGGCCGGTCGCGTACTGCATTTCGCGGTCCTGCAGGTGGAAGGTCGCGGCCGGAAACAGCTCGAAATTGCCGACGTGGTCGTAGTGCAAATGCGTGATCACGACGTCCTTGACCTTGCCTGCGTCCACCTCCAGGAGGCGCAAGCCTTCTGTGGGACAGCGGATGTGCTCGCGCTGCCGGCGCAGCGCGACCGCCTTCGAGAAGCCGGTGTCGACGACGATCTCGCGCACATTTTTTCCATCGCTGCCGCGCACGAGCCAGACGAAGTAATCGAGCGGCATCGGCCCGTCGTGCGGGTCGCCGCCGATGAAGTTCTCGGACGCGCGCCGCTCGTGGTGCGCGTACTTGATCGCGTAGACCTCGTACTGCGGAACGCTCATGCGAGAGTGACGCGCGCGAACTTGCGCTTGCCGATCTGGATCTTGTAGGACTCGCCCGCTTTCAGCTTGAGCGCCCGGTCGGACACTCGTTCGCCGTTCACCCTCACCCCGCCCTGCTCGATCAGGCGGTTGGCTTCGTTGGTGCTGGACACCAGATTCAACTGCTTCAGCAACTGCGCGATCGGGAGACCGGTCCCTCGATAAAAGAGCTCGGGTATCTCCTGCGGCTCCTTGCCGAATTCCTGCTCCTCGTGATCCGCCGCGGCCTTTGAGTGAAATCTCGTGACGATCTCTTTCGCAAAAAGGACTTT